>Ga0247842_10005683_pt1 | contig 14586 bp, 17 predicted proteins | sample LaCruzMarch2015__3_FD_192411 | JGI IMG/M metagenome (GOLD analysis project Ga0247842, IMG submission 192411) | Freshwater microbial communities from meromictic Lake La Cruz, Castile-La Mancha, Spain - LaCruzMarch2015_19m | ecosystem: Environmental > Aquatic > Freshwater > Lake | place: Spain...
CTTAAGCATAGAACTATGTTAAGCAGTTGATTGTATTTAAGGATATTGGCTTAACGGGTGGGGTACGATTCATCCCCGGCCTAAAGACCGGGGCGTTCTCTACCCCTACACCCCACGCCTGTAACCCAGTAAGGGTAACAATTTTTGTCTGGCGTTGTTTTTCCTGTTCGATAGCAGTTTCCTTAAATCCAGCCAGCGAGATGAAGTAGCCAGTGATCGGATGCTTATCCTCTTGTTCAACATCAAGGGCGCCGACGAACTTATTCAAGTCATCACCACCGATTGGCTCTAAAGTGGCCTTGCACTCGCCAATGGCGCGACGAGGTTCGAGGCGGTGGTCCGCTGTGAGGTCGAGTTCACGCCCAGACTTGTGAATGTTTAGGCGAGGTTGCTCGTAGCCAAGTGCGACAAAGAGGTCGGCCATAAGTCGCCCAAAGAGGTCACCGCGGCGGTTGGCGTCTTTTTCTAGAATGCGGATCGAAATTGGGTCTTTCATATGCATTAATCCTGATTCAAGCATGTGATCGCAGCGGATATATTTGCGGGATTGGCTCGACTTTTTCTTAGGCTTTGCCTTTTCTTCTTTTACATCCTGGCATGCTTCCAAAATTTTGTCGTAGGCATCATCTGATTGCGTCCGCCAGTCAATGTAGGCAAACTGTTTAATAATATCGGGCGGGGTACAATCCTCGATGAGGAGCGGGACAAAGCGACGCTGGGCATTGGTAGGGTCTCGGAAAATCAGCGTTTGATGTTCCAGCGTTCCCCACTCTGAGCCAAAGTAGTTGGGAGACATGCACATCAGAAGAGTGCGGGACTGCTCCAAACCAGCTTGGATTTTCAGGGGAATTGGGTCCCCAGGCTTGATTATCCATGCATCCAACCACACGCGCAACCCGGCCTGCTTCAGAAGCTCGGCTAGAGCATGGATATTTTCCTTGTCCTTTGAGCTATAGCTAAGAAAAACATCGTATTCGAACTTCTTACTCATTGACTCTCCGCTATCCATTTGGCTGTCGGTGTAGTTTCCGCCCGATGGTAATAAAACTACTCATTTCTTTTCCGTCCGAGGACTCGGAAGACTGCAATCTTAAAGGCGAGTTCCACGGGCTACCTGCCCCCCGCCCCCCGTCTCGTATCGACCGGCGTCTCTCCCGCCGTCCTCAGCGCCATGCTGATCCCGCGCCCCTGGCCGTGCGCCCCGGCCCCGGTGCAGCTTTCCAGCCGGGCCCCTCGCTGCCGGGCATCTGGGCCGGAGCCACGGCCATTGACCGGATCGAGAGGCTACGGGCCACCCTTGCAGAGTTCAATGGCTTCACACTGGTCATCGATTAAGGAAGATGCGGGCTTGAGGTCTGCAATCATGTCCACTTCGCGTCTTCGCGGCTTCGCGTGAGGCTGCTGCCCCAAGAGCTTCGTGCGACGATAGCCCAGAATATGTTTTTTACCTCAATCGATGATGCACGATAGCCGCAAGCTATATTTCTTTATCTGGTTTTATTCCTACTATGAGGACTCTCAGTTATCGAATCACTCTTAGAAAAGAGCCCGAAGGCGGCTACACCGTGCTGGTCCCTGCCCTTCCCGGATGCGTCACCTACGGAAAGACTGTGGAAGAGGCCATTGAGATGTCCAGGGATGCGATCACAGGTTATGTGGAGAGCCTCATTGAGGACGGCGAAGCTGTTCCCATTGAGGATGATCTCATCGAGTGCAGAGTGACTGTGGAGGCTCATGCCTAGGCTGCCGCCTCTCTCTCCTAAAAAAGTAATTGCAATACTGGAAAAGAAAGGCTTCGTGCTGAAAAAAGTTACTGGGAGCCATTACATCTTCGCGCGTGCTGAGACCAAGAGACGAGTCACTGTTCCTTTCCACAGCCAGGATATCGCCAGAGGGACGCTTCTCCAAATTCTGAAGGATGCCGGAATCAGCAGAGAAGAGCTGCAGGATTTTCTCTAATTTCTCCTGAAATCGGGGCCACGGCCCTTGACCGGCTCGAGAGGCCGCGGATCATGCCTGCTAAGTTTAATGGACTCGGTCAATAGGCATAGCTGTCATGCTTCTCTGCCAGATCCTGCGGACCTTCACAAATGCCTATTACGCTGGATAGTGCATCTGCTTTGTGCTTCCTAGTATCTGGCCTCTCTTCCAGGGAACTCAAGAACTTAGAGATTTTCTTGAGATCTGCATCAGGGAGGGAGTCAATCTTTCTCATTATCGCTTCTCTATCAATCATAGGGATTCTCTTTTCAGAGTCAATCAGATATTTTCCATTTCCAGCAATAAAGACCTGTCGTGCTGGCCATTCCTAAATTTGTGAGCGGAGCTTGAGCAGACCACTGAAACGAAACTGTGCAGGTCTCGAAATCCCCAGGCTTGACGAAATCCTTCAGGACGAGTAGCGCCTCGACAGGGCGAGAGATATGGTCTGTGCTCCAACACCACAGCCTGGCTTCATGAATGCCACATCCCGGCGGATACACGGCATCGGAGTGCAACAGCTCCTCAAGGGTGGAGGCCTGGTCATGCAAGCGCGTGTTTCCTCTCGAATGTTCTTCGCGCCTTCGCGGCTTCGCGTGAGACCGTTACAACATTCTTTCAGTCTCCTTCTTTGCAGCTTTGCACGAGATTCTTATTCACGCGAAGGCGCGAAGCCGCGAAGTTCCGAGGAGAGAAGGATGTTTCTTGCCACATGCACAGGCGGGCTTTTCCCCTCCAACAACGTTATCTGCCCTAACCGCATAGTAGGGCCTGAAGATGCCAGAGAATCCAGGCAAGAGAATCGTTCTCACCAGTGATGCCACCATGATGAGCAGCTATCACGGCGGAGTGATGCTCGGCTTTGCCGCCATCATGCCCAGGAGAGCGCTGCCGGACTTTGTATTCCATACATTTTTCTGCCCACCTGTGCCTGCCGCCAAGGACGGCTCGGCAGAGATCGCCCCCTGCGGCATGCGAAAGGTGGAAGCGGCATTGCTGGAGGCGGGCTTCTCGCGTGAAGAGGTAATGGTGGCCCATCCCGATCATCTGGACAGGGCCATCGGTCCGGAGACGAAGATCGTAGGCATAACTCATGACGATCCCCTGGGGAAGATCGCCATGCGGGAGATCGAGGATATCATTGGCCGGGGCCCGCCCTTCAATCGCTCCAAGTTTCTGGAACTGCTGCGCCATCCGCTCATAAGAGAGCACCGGCCAAAGGTAGTAGTAGGCGGCAATGGAGCCTGGGAGGTGATGGGCGAGGATGTGGGCGTGGACCACATTTACCTGGGCGAAGGCGAAAGCGATTTTCCCGATATATGCAGAAAGATCATCAGAGGGGAGAAGGTCCCGCCCGTTATCCGGGGCGCTGCGGTTTTGGGAGAAGCCATTCCTGTTAATCGCAAAGCTACCATCGGCGGCATTGTGGAGATAGGCAGAGGCTGCTGGCGAGGCTGCGCCTTCTGCTCGCCAGCTATGCGCACCCTGCGCCACCGGCCCCTGGAAAAAATTCTGCAGGACGTGCAGGTGAACCTGGCCAGCGGCCAGAAGGATATCATCCTGCACAGCGAGGATTTCTTCTCCTACGGTTACAGCAATGGCAAGCCCGATGAAAAAAAGATCCTGGAGCTGGTAACCGCGGTGAAGCAGCTCGGGCCGAAGACCATTGATGTCTCCCATCTGAGCCTGGCCTCAGTTTATCAAAACCAGGGGCTCCTACGCGCTGTCTCAAAGGTCGTAGGGGTGGGCTCGGATCAAAATCACATGTCGGCCTGGATCGGCATCGAGACGGGAAGCTGCCGCATCCTAAAGATGCATATGCCGAATAAAGCGCGGCCCGCCGAAATCGGCAATTGGCCCGAGATTGTAAGAGATTGCTACCGTCTCTTCGCGGAAGAGTCCTGGTTGCCTGTGGCCAGTCTGGTCCTGGGCCTGCCGGAGGAGAAGGCGGAGGATGTCATTAAGACCACGGAGCTGGTGGAGTCCCTCATGGATTACACCGGGCTCATGCTGCCCCTCTTTTTCACCACCATCGCCGATACGTTGCTGGGAGGAAGAAGAGGCTTTAGCAGAGAGGATGCCCTGCCCGAGCACTGGCAACTGGTGGGATTATGCCTGGAATATAACCTCCGCCATCTCAAGAAACTGCACCGCCTCTACAGGGAAAGGATGACGGCGGGGCCTGCCGTTCACATCGCCCTGAAGGGCATAAACCTGATGGCGGACCTTATGCTCAGCAAGTACATGAAGAGAATGAAAAGAGGCGAGCCGCCTAACTGATCTTTTAATAATTATCCAGAACAGACCTCACAACACCCTTGTGATCTCCCTTGAGGGAATAGACGTTATGGTCCCCGGAAACATCAATGCTCAGAATGCCCAGGCGAGTGTTCATAAGCCCCACCATGGCCGAAACTCCCCTATAGCTGACGTCAAAACCCTCCTTCGCGAGGTAGGTGAAGACGTCCTCAGTGGTGTAAGCTCCATCGCTCAGAAACAACTTTAAGACAGCCTTCCGAATTCCTATTCCGTCCCGCTTAAGATAATTTCTGAGCCTCTCCTGGATTCGTTCTTCAGCGTTTTCCATCCGGCAAAATCACCGCCTTCAACCAATGAATTTAAGGATTATAAAGGTATTCTCTCTACGACCAGTCCATCCTCAAAGGGATACTTCTCAATTATACTGAGAACACATTTGACGCTTTTCAGCTCTTTAGTTATATCCTCCAGGATGGGGGCGGCGATATCTATCCTCCCCACCCGGCAGGAGTACATGTCTTCGGGGACCGCCAGATCCCCCAGAATCTGCAAAGCTGCCCGGCAATCGCCCTCAATTATGCCGTGAATTATGGTGCCCTCCTCGCTCACATAATCAAAGGGGCGTGCCGTTTTATTTGCCCGGCGCAGGAGTCTCTCTCTCAGTTGCACCGCATCCTTGAAGCGGGATGGGCAAAAGTGCGCTTTGATGTCATCTTTCAGGAAATGCTCCCTGGCGACCTTTTCGCTTCCTATTGCCGCGCAGCCCAAATCCTCCGGCAAATAGCCAGCTATGGCCAGGCCGGCATAGTTGGTCTCGGAGAACTCCAGCTCGTTTAAGTTCAAAAAAGCATCAGCATCCCTTACCGCCTCGATGATGGCGGGAGCAGGCATAATGGCGGGTATCTCCACGCCGGCTATCAGGCCCAGGGCTATAGCCTGCTGCAAGGCCTCCTTCAGCCCCACGGGATCTGACCAGGCGGAGACGGGGGGATGAAAGCGGATCTCGTCCAGGCCGGCCTGCTTTAGCCTCTCCAGGACGGCGCGGTTGGGAAGTAGGCCGGTATAAAGGTGGATGTGATGCGACTGCCCACGCTCGCGCTTCAACGCCCTGATGCACTCCAGAACATAGTCCAATTTCAAAAGCGGCTCACCGCCCGTGATTCCTGTGCCGAGAGCATCAATGGCGCAGGCCTCCTGCAGGATGTCTGCTATTTCTTGCACCGGCATTTCATCGGCAAAAACCAGATCGCGACCCCGCCGCTCCTCGGACAGCGGACAGTAGAAACAGTTGCGCGGACAATTGCCTGTGACGAAGAGCACCAGGCCCGCTCCCTGGCGGCAGATGCGGCAGCCGGGCGTCAGGTAATTGTAAATCGATCCTACAAAATCTTCTTGCCACTTAATCATTGCATAGATACGAGCGGTGTGGGCTTAATTAGATTTGCCTTTCCATACAAACGGTTATCAGAGTGGAGAGGCCCTTAATCCTCTCATATTAAAGGGATGGTTATTTGTGAGAGAATATCTTCTCGGAAACGCAGCAATTGCCAGAGGCCTCCTGGAGGCAGGTGTGGGAGTTGTCGCCGGCTATCCCGGCACACCCTCCTCGGAGATCATCGAAACGCTGGGGGAGCTTAAAAGCGAGAGGCCGCTGCACGTGGAATGGTCCGTAAACGAGAAAGTTGCCCTGGAGGTGGCGGCAGGAGCCTCCTGGACCGGTCGGCGCGCCGCGGCCACCATGAAGCACGTGGGTTTGAATGTGGCCGCCGATCCCTTCATGACCCTGGCCTATCTGGGCGTGGGCGCGGGATTGCTGTTGATCTGTGCCGATGATCCCTCTTGCCATTCCTCGCAAAATGAGCAGGACTCGAGGCGTTATGCCCAGTTTGCCGGCATACCCTGCCTGGACCCGAAAAATCCCGGGGAGGCAAAGGAGATGGCCGTTTTTGCCTTTGAGCTCTCCGAGAAATTCAATATCCCGGTCATGCTCAGGCCTACTACGCGCGTCTCTCACGCCAGAGCGGACGTAGAGATTTGCCTTGTCGCTGCCCCCCCCGGACCGGGCCGGTTCATCAAGAATCCTGCGCGACGCGTTGCCCTGCCCAGTCATGCCCGGCCGCTTCATAGCGAGCTATTGGCCAAACAGGCCGCTCTGGAGGAGGCGCTGGAAAGTGCGCCCTGGAACAGTCTCGCTCTGCATGGCAATGTGGGCATCATTGCCTCGGGAATCGCGGGTATGTACGCGAAGGAGGCCGTCTTCGAATTGGACGAAGACCTGTCATTCCTATGCATCGGAGCCTATCCCCTGCCCAAAAAATTGATCAGCCGCATGCTGGAGCACGTCTCCCGGGTAATGGTAATAGAAGAGCTGGAGCCGGTAGTAGAAGAGCAGGTGCAGATGTTGGCGAGAATTGTCAATCCCCATGTGGAGATCCTGGGGAAAGAGGGATTCATCCCTCGCGAGGGCGAGCTGAACTATTTGCTGGTGAGAAATGCCATCGCCCGCATGCTGGGCAAGGCGGAGAGGGTGGTGGCAGAGAGCGCGGCCATGAGCATTCTGCCGCCCCGGCCACCATCGCTATGCGCAGGATGCAGTCACCGGGCCACCTATTACGCCATGAGAAAGGTCTTCGGCAAGAATGCGGTCTACCCCAGCGACATCGGCTGCTACACCATGGCGGTGGGCATGGGAACGGTGGACACGTGCCTGTGCATGGGAGCAAGCATTACTCTGGCCAGCGGCATTCGCTTCGGCGGGGAGCAGGAAGGCATATGCTGCAGCCTGGGCGACTCGACATTTCTGCATGGTGGCATGACCGGCCTTCTCAATGCCGCCTACAACAAGGCCAGGATCACAGTGACCATACTAGACAACTCCACTACGGCCATGACCGGGCATCAGCCCCATCCGGGCACGGGCATGACGGCCACGGGAGAAGCAACTGTCCGGGTCTCAATAGAAGCCCTGGCCAGAGCCCTGGGCGCGGGACTGGTGGAGACGGTCGATCCCTATGACCTGGATAATACAATAGATAGCTTCCAGAGGGCCAGGGATTATGCGGGCCTGTCCGTAATCATCGCCCGGCAGCCCTGTGTCATCAAAGCCCGCAAGAGCGGCGCTCGCCCCAAACCCTTCCTGGTGGGAGAAGAGTGCAAAGGATGCAAGATCTGCCTCGACTTCGGCTGCCCGGCCATAGAATTCGAGAAGGATAAAGCCAGGATCAATGCACTATGCACCGGCTGCGGGGTATGCGTCGCGATCTGCCCGGCCTTTGCCATCCGGGAGGTAGCAAGATGAGGACGTCTGAATGCGACCTGGTGATAGTCGGTGTAGGCGGCCAGGGAGTCATACTGATCTCGGATGTGATCGGCAGGGCGGCGGTAATAGCCGGCAAACCGGTATGTGGAGCTGAGACGCACGGCATGGCCCAGAGAGGCGGCAGCGTGATCAATCACACTCGCATAGGATGTCGATTTTCTCCCATGGTCGCTTCAGGCGGGGCGGATGTGCTGCTGGCGTTAGAGCCGGGGGAAGCCCTGCGCTTCGCCCACTTCCTCTCGCCGGCGGGAGTTGCCCTGGTCAATACCAGGCCGGTCTTGCCTTCTACCGTGACCTGCGGCCAGGCCGAATACCCTTCTTTGCCAGAGATCCTTGCTCCCATAAAAGCGCGATGTAGCAAGCTTATTGCCATGGACGCCACGGCTCTGGCCGAGAAGGCGGGAACAGCTCAGGCCATGAACGTAGTAATGCTGGGCGCCCTGGCCGGGTATATTCCACTCTCTCTGGAGCTGATATTGCAGGCTCTTTCTCTTGTGGTGCCGCCCAAATTCCTGGACGCGAATAAGAAAGCATTCGCCTTAGGAAAAGCTGAAGTAGAATAGGTGTGAAAGAAATGGGCATGGAAGAAGAAAACAAAGCAGATGAAATAACGACAGAAGAGAAGAAAAACAAGGACAAGGCAGCCCCCATAGTCACCCGTTCTATGGTAGAGGAAGCCTGTCCCACATGTGGTGCACAGGAGCCTTCCATGCCCGCGGTGCTCCCTGATCTCAGCTGGTCCACAGAGAAGCTGATCGCAGCTACCAAGGATAAGCACATGCTGGTACGCTCCAACGCCATCATTCTCCTTTCCAGACGCGAGATCTCCGAGTCTTTGGAGGCTCTCATCGAGGCCCTCAAGGACGAAGAGTATCTGGTCAAGAGCAATGCCATGGTGGCCATCTCCGCCTATGGAAAACAGGTTTCGGATCGCATAATCCAGGCTCTCTTTGATGCGAACAAAGATGTGCGCGCAGGCGCCGCCTGGATCGTAGGAGAACTGAAGGACAACCGTGCCATTGAGGCCCTGGAGAAGGTGGCTAAGGACGATTACCCACTGGCCAGAATTCAGGCCAAGGCGTCACTGGTGGCTATGGGCAGAGGCCCCAAGAAGCAAGCAAAGAAGGAAGAGCCGGAAGAGGCAAAAGAGGAGAAGACTGAATAAAAATCTCCAATAATCCTTTTTTTCAGGCTTTTTCCGCCCGGCCCATTCTCGGCCACTTAGAAAAGACATCTCCTTGATTTAGCCACTTCCGGCTGAAGGTCTGAAGATATGCCTGCTCCAGCTTGGGCTGCCAGCCGCACCGGCCTTTGCGCGTCAGATCCTGGGCCCGTCTTATGTTGGCCAACCTGGCGCGAGCAATGAGCCAGAGGTCATCCTGGTTGAGAACAACATGCATCTCGCGACAATAGCTGCTTAAAAACCGATTGAAGAGAGTATCTACATCCCAGCGGTTCAGCCCAAAGAACTTGGCCGGAGGAAACTGCTTGATCAGTTCCAGACCGAATCTGAACCGGGCTAAATCCAGATGAGGAGGACAGATATAATCACGCCTGGGAAAGTCGATAAGATAGAGCATCATGCTTCTTTTTGATTGACTATTTTTGAGAATGATGTTCCAGGATGTGAAATCGAAGAATGGCGTGACCATGGTTTTTAGATTGCACTCGCTCATTCGCTCCTGGCTTTCGGCGAGGAACCGGTTGATGTCGTCCTCAGGAGCGGTGGAGTCGATGGTGATGGGCTCATCCTCTTTGCGGCGAAAGAGCCTATGAAATTTTGCCAGAGCCATTCCAGAAAGATCCACGGCACAGTTAAGGTATGGCAGGCTCACCGGCCGGATCTCATGCAGCATATGGGCAAGATTTATGCCCTGCACGTAACTCATGGCCAGGATTCCGTTTGTTGCATCCACAAATAGAGGCTTTGGGGAGGAGACGGCCCCACCTTTGCAGCCCTGGTAAAAGCGTGATAAGTTGGCAAACTCAAGAGCCACTTCGCGGGGTTGATAGTTGCGGGAGATCTTGACCACGATTTTGTCTTGAATAGGCCCCCGGCATAGATCCAGCACAAAGATATGGGAGTTTCGGCAGGGGATTGTCATTTTGCTCTTCACTGTGAAACCAGGATACCGCTCTTCTATGTACGCTTGGACTTTGCCACGGTTCATCAGATGCTACCTCTTTCCCGAGCAGATCAACGACGGTCTGCCGTTTAAAGAAGATGGTCGATCCTGAAAAATTATATCAAGGAGAAACGACCATTATAAAATATGGACAGCGCAATTGGCAGCAGCGTCTATAATTTCATCGAGCTGGTGGGAACCTCAAGCAAAGACTGGGAAGAGGCGGTCAGCAACGCCATAAACACCGCTGATCGGAAGCTGACAAACATGAGGACCGCCGAGGTGGTGGAGATGGACACCAGAATTGTCGAGGGCAAGATAGTGCAGTTCCGGGCTAAGATCAGGCTCTCTTTCAAGAACGAGGTCGAGCCGGAGACCCTTTGAGTCAGACGGGATCAAAGCTCTCCTCTTTAGGCGGGGCTTTGCCGAGAAACCACTGTCGAGAAAGGCTCAGATAGAGTATCAAGAGATATAGAATAAGGTTCTGAGGGGAGACAGTCTCCCTGGGTGCTTTGATATGATTTCTGATGCAGCAAAAAATGCCATGAAAATATTTCATCCTTCGCAAGGATTAGATGAAGCGCTAGATGACTGGATCGACAGGGGGGACTACATAGATCGGCTGGAAGCATTGAGTTGGTGAGAATGAGAATTAAGAATCTGAGGGAATAAATTATGAGAAGAAATCTACTGCATCCTATAATATTAATATCCGTTTTATTGCTATGTTGCTCTGCCGTTCAAGGAACAGCAGGAAACAGCCTGCGAATAGAGGGGACAGATGGCTGGACAAAGCATCTCGAAGTTCCCCAGGGATCAACTGCTTTTCTGGTGGTACTGGCCACAAAAGAAGGCGATGGCACGCTTTATGATCGATATCCAGATGGAAGCACTCATAACTACCGCTATTATTTCCTGGGTTACGATCGTCTGCCTTTCTATGCCAATACACCAGGGAGGCACGTATTATCCTATGTCATAGATGGCAAGGAAAGCAACCAGGTGGTAATAGATGTAAAAGGCACTTATGCAGCGAACGATTACCTTTCGCCTTCTGCTCTGCCTCAAACTTATGTTATGTCTCGCTTCATACCTCGTGTCGAGCCTATTTCACTCTCCCGGTGGATATCGAGTGATCCCGTGATGCTTCAGTACAATCCCGTAGGTGCTCATATTATGAATTACCAGAACGGAATTGTCATTCCCAGATCTGCATCTCAATATCATTTTGGTAGGGATTTCTCTTTAGGGACGATAGATAGCAACTATCCGGGCACACCATTTCTGCTCCAGTATCTTGCCGATCCATAAAAAATTTGAAAACCAGGCGAAGTTTTGGCCTGCTCCTTTTTCTTAGCTTCTAGGATCTCTTCCTCACCCCATCATCATCCCCTCCCTCTCTTGCAGCTCCCGCGAAAGAGGCAGACGATGCCAGCCGCCAGGAGCACGGCGATGATGCCTGTCAGGAATATGCCGTCAAATACTCCGGCTCCGCCGATGGAAAGAACCAGGGGCTTTGCCTGGTGCAGCTCCAAGGGAGAGAGGGCAGGCAGCATTCCAGGAGTGAGCAGGCTTAAGAGGTCGGCCCCGATCAGCGTTCCCAGGGTGCCGCTGATGTAGGCCAGGGGCGGAGCACGGCGAACGCCGCCCGCCAGAAGCAGGCCCATGGCAGCCGCCAAAAGGGGCGAGAGCCAGACAGGCAGGACGATGCCCTCGCCGGGAATGGCCTCTGCCGCCCCGTAGGTAATGACTGCGACCACGGCCATGCCCAGCAGGGCTTTTTTCAAGCCGGCCCGGCCGCGCAAGAGAAGATGGGCGGAGATGAGCAGGGGGATGATGCATCCTCCCAGGTTGACGGCCAGGTAGAGGGGATGAAAGTTTGTGGAAACGTCTTCTGAGGTCAGGCTCAGCAGAGAAACATACCAGTCCGGATAAGATGATAGGGGGGCGCTGATGAGCTGAAAGTCCACCAGGCTTCCCAATATGGAGCCGAAGACGGCCAGGGTGGCGTGCCAGTGGGAAAAGCCCACCATCTCAAAAGCGGTCTCAGAGAGCCGGAGAAAGAGGTAGATAATGATGAGGGGCGCGACTAATATCAGCAGCATGATGACGAGGGTTATAGGCAGGAAGAGCAGTTCGAACACAGGCTTTTGCACCCGCAAATAAGTTATCTGTGATAGTTAATAGAGCTTTCTGATGTGCGCAACGCTTATTGCCTGGGCGGATTTTTTGCAAAAAAGATGCCAATCAAGTTCAAGGTGATTTTGAGATGACCATTCTTATCGGCAGCGAGGCGCGCGGCCTCATCGAATCCATGATCGACCCAAAGATGCAGACGCAGATGTGCGGCATGGAGTTGACGCTGCAAAAGATAGAGCGCTTCACTTCCAGTGGGGCGGTTGCCTTCGATAACATTGAGAGGGTGCTGCCCCAGACCGAGCCTATGGATTTCGATCCCTCGGGCTGGATCGACCTTGCCGCGGGCGCCTACCTGGTGACCTTCAACGAGATCGTGAACATTCCCAGGGATGTGGCCGCCCTGGCCCGTGCCCGCTCCACGCTTCTGCGCTGCGGGGCGAGCCTTGAGACGGCGCTTTGGGACCCGGGCTACCGGGGGCGCAGCCAGAGCCTGCTGGTGGTCTATAACCCCCATGGATTGCGGCTGAAGAAGAACGCCCGGCTCATGCAACTGGTATTCCTGCGGCTGGAAAAAGAGGCGGAGAAGGTGTATTCCGGGAAGTATCAGGGAGAGAACATCTGAGGATCTTCTTGGTTTTCCAGTTGTTAGGAATTAGTGATTCCGTCAAAATTGCCGCCTTACTTAAACCTCTTTATAAACGACTTGTCAATCCAGCTTTTCAGCGAGTAAATCAGCCTTGTCGGCACGCCGATGCAGGTCTTTCCCACCACGCCTACCGCACAGTCCGCCCCGAGGGAGATGAGCGCCACCTGACTGTCCGTGCTGGCCCGCACTGAGTACTTCTCCAGAGGCTTTCCCTTTATCAGGTGAGAGAGGTGCTTGGCCAGGTATTTGGCCTGCCGCTCCGCTTCCAGGCCGGTCTTGGTGGCCAGCTTGCCGTCTACCTCCACCCAGGCGCTGTCACCTATGGCGAAAACGTTCTCTTTGGCCTGAAGATGCGAGTCCACCAGTATCCATCCGTTCTTCTTGGGCAGGTCCAGATCCTGGATGAAGGGGGAGGGCTTGACTCCTGCCGTCCAGATGGCCATGTCACAGTCCAGGCAGGTGCCGTCCGTGAAGCTGATACAGTCCTCTTTGACCTCGGCCACCTGGGTAGAGGTGAGGATGTTCACGCCTTTCTTGGAGAGCGCCTTTTCCACCAGCACCGAGGTCTGCGGTGAGAACTGGGGCAGGACGCGCTCACGCGCCTCGATTATGTAGATGCTGGCGTCCAGGCTTTCTGCCAAAATGGAGGCCGCCTCCACGCCGGTGAGACCGGAGCCCATGATCATGATACGCTCAGGATAGTTATCCTCCACATAGCGGCGCGCCCTCTTGGTCTCCTCCAGGGTGTTGATGGAGAAGGTGTTCTCGACGCCTCGGATGCCGAAGTAGTTCTGAGCAGCGCCCGTCGCCACCACAACGTAGTCGAAATCGACACGCGACTTCTCGCAGACTACAGTATTACCTTCCAGGGAGAGCGCCTTTTCTCGAATATGTGTGGCCCCCACGCGTTCGCAAAAGGGCTTGAGGGGTGCCGCCAGATCCTGCAGCCTGGCCACTCCGCCCAGGTACTCGGGATACAGGGCCTGCATCTCCACCTGCTTCTTGGGCTCGATCAATGTGAACTGCAGAGGGCAGGGCGAGGCTACTCTTATCAGCTCTGCACCGGCTATGCCTCCTCCAATGACAGCAACCTTCATGATCACCAGGACCTCTTTATTTGGCGCATGGCCTTACTAATTCCTGGAACCCTGGTTTGAAACAAATCTGTTATAAATGCATCGTGCCTGGAAAAGAGCTCTTCGCGATTAGTCCGATCGATTGGTCTTGACTTTGCTCACGCTTGCCGCATGGCTGAGAAGACCGCTTAGAAATTGATTAGTAGAGAGATCTTTTGCTGGCTCGCCGTAGTTTTCGCTTAGATTTAAGTTTTTACGATCTGCTGTTATGAAACAGGCCGAATTGTATTGCCTCTCTCGAACCAGTTTCCGACAGAACAACTCATAGCGCCTGGCATAAGATGCTCCGATAAATTCAGCAAATACTGGAAAATGTGGTTCCCTGACCCTAACAGAACGTCTTGATTCAGGGCAATCTTCTAAGAGCAGCAGATAACCTAGCCAGGGTGCTGGCGATGTATGGAAGGCACCCTCACGATAAGCGGTCCAGATATCCATAGCAGTGCCTAAAGCCTCCTCGGTGCGGTTGTTAAAATTATTGCCAAAAGAAGGGCCAATCTGCGACTTGAGTTCGATGGCAGCGATGAGATTGCCATCTACTACTACGACCAAATCCCATTCTTTTGTAGGCCGGAAGAATCCGGGCAGCTCGACACAGACCCTTTGAAAGATATTGATCTCTCCAATTCCGGCCTCAATCAAGAGTCTCGATATGGTTTTCGAAAAGCCGTCCATCTGTTTTCCGCCGGTAACAGCACCCCTTGATCCCTGATCCGACTGCCCTCGCAGCCGTTGGGAATCAGCCTGTCTTTCCCTGGTATGCCGGAATTCTCTCACAGGACCCGAAAATATGAATTGATCTATACCTGGCAAGATTGCTTCACATCCACGGGACTTATTGAGTCTAGTGTGAGGAATGACGGGGTGCAGGGGCAGAGAATCCCTGCCTCTTCAGAGGCGGGATGAATCGTGCCCCGCCTTGATTACTTTCGCTCCACGGCATAGCTCTATATATTCCCAGATCTATATTGACTCGTCTGG
>Ga0247842_10005685_pt1 | contig 14585 bp, 7 predicted proteins | sample LaCruzMarch2015__3_FD_192411 | JGI IMG/M metagenome (GOLD analysis project Ga0247842, IMG submission 192411) | Freshwater microbial communities from meromictic Lake La Cruz, Castile-La Mancha, Spain - LaCruzMarch2015_19m | ecosystem: Environmental > Aquatic > Freshwater > Lake | place: Spain...
ATTCATGTGACTTAAAATCTGCCATCTTGACATTTTTCTTGACATTCTCCACCCCCCAAACTGTTCCCAACGGGTCATTTATCAAACGATACAACGGCATTCTTACCACTTCTGGCATGATTGCTTCAATCGGCGCTTTGCCACTTTCTGACTGTCGGATAAAAAGATACATCAAAAGAAATCCCATAAAACAATGATTCATGCGGGTTTATGATAATATTAAATTTTCTCTTATGAACATCTGCTCAATGTAGGTTATATTGTTCAATAGTTTTATTTTCATTGTTATATTTTGATCGTATTTTGACTTTTTTGAAAACATGATAGAAAACATGGTGTTTGGTGTAGAATACCTTTCCGAATTACAAAAATGAAAAACAGATACTTGACTTTTATCTTATGTCTGTGTTATAATGTCTCTAAATTTACAAAATTCAAGCAATTATGATGTTTGTCAAAATATATTTGATCTCGAAGAGTTTTCAGGTATCGCTTTGTTATGCCATTGTATTAATTGTCTGAATAAATTTCAGTGATACCATCAAAAGTGTAAGCCCTTTTCATCTCTTTCGGAGAGAAAAGGGCTTTTTGTTATCGTTACAAGCTGATTTCAAGATTCTAAGATTACGTTGTTTAATATTAATCTTTAAATTCTCAAATGGGAGGTGTTTCAAATTAGAAGTGATACGGTAAAAAAAGGATATGAAAGAGCGCCACATCGTGCTTTATTGTACGCTACCGGGCTATCGAAAAGTCAATTGGACAAACCGTTCATCGGTCTGGTATCAAGCTTTACGGAACTGATCCCCGGTCACATTGGCATGAGAGAACTAGAACGATCAATAGAGAAAGGAATAAATGCCGGCGGAGGCACATCCTTTATATTTAGTGTTCCGGGTATATGTGATGGAATCGCTATGGGACATAAGGGTATGCACTATTCACTTGCATCCCGTGAACTTATCGCAGACATGATTGAGTCTGTCACTCTAGCCCATGCCCTTGATGGTCTGGTGCTTCTAACAAACTGTGACAAGATAACTCCCGGTATGTTGATGGCGGCGGCAAGATTGGATATGCCCTGTATAGTCGTCACTGCTGGTCCAATGCACTCTGGTATGTATAAGATGAAGCGCAGGTCGCTTGTAAGAGATACATTTGAAGCTGTCGGACTATATAGCGCAGGTAAGATCAATGACGCCGAACTCGAAGGACTTGAGATGTGCGCATGTCCGGGGCAGGGGTCATGTCAGGGACTTTATACCGCTAATACTATGGCTTGTGTGACAGAGGCTATGGGAATGTCTCTGATAGGATGCGCCACAGCAATTGCTGGAATGGCAAAAAAACAGAGGATCGGCTACGAAAGCGGAGTGCGTGTTGTCGAACTGGTTGAGCAAAATATCAATTCCAGACAGATTATGACTAAATCCGCAATAGAAAACGCAATCAGAATGGATATGGCACTAGGCGGATCAACAAATACTGTTCTTCATATACCAGCCATAGCCCACGAAGCAGGTATTGAGTTTACTCTGGAGACTTTTGACGCCATTAGTAAGGAAACGCCACATCTCACAAAGCTAGAACCCGGCGGAGATCATCTCATGGAAGACCTCGAATACGCGGGCGGGATACCCGCTGTCATGAGCATCTTGAAAGACAGTCTTAACGACACAATGACAGTAAGCGGAAAGACTATAAAACAGATTGCCAACGCTGGACTTGTGGAAGACCCTGACGTGATCCGAAATTTTGATACTGCTTATAGCAAACAGGGTGGAATCGCTATCCTGAGAGGGTCGCTTGCTCCCGAAGGCTCAGTTGTCAAACAGGGCGCAGTAAAGCCTGAGATGATGAAGTTCACTGGAACTGCAAAAGTATTTGAAGGCGAAGAGATCGCTATGAAAGCCATCCTTAATGATGAAGTCAAACCCGGAAACGTTGTTGTCATACGCTACGAAGGACCAAAAGGCGGACCGGGTATGAGAGAAATGTTACTACCAACATCCGCAATAGTCGGCAAGGGTCTATCTGACAGTGTTGCCCTAATCACTGATGGCAGATTCTCCGGCGGAACTAGAGGACCATGTATCGGTCACGTTTCTCCTGAAGCTATGGAAGGCGGAACAATAGGAATCGTAAAAAATGGCGACATGATAAATATAGATATACCCAACAGGAAAATAGACCTTCTGCTCTCTGAGGAGGAGATAAAAGATAGATTAAGCAAATGGATAGCACCCGAACCAAAAATCAAGACCGGTTATCTTGCCAGATATGGAAAACTGGTAAAATCAGCAAATACTGGTGCTATCGTAAGTTAAGGATTCATGATTAAATAACTTTCCCCTTTAGATAGATAAAAAGTAGGTTGGGTTGAGGAACGAAACCCAACACTCAAGTATTAAACACGGAAGTTATTAAATTCACAATCCTAATGGTAAATGATGAGGGATGAAAGATGAAAATGAGAGGTGCAAAAATACTCCTTGAAAGTCTCAAGAAAGAGGGAGTGGAGGCAATATTCGGCATCTCTGGCGGATCAGTCTTAGATATATTCGATGCACTATATGATGAGCATGTAATAAAATACTATCTGACCTGTCATGAGCAAGCGGCAGCGCATGCGGCGGATGGCTATGCCCGTGCAACTGGAAAAGTCGGAGTTTGTCTTGCTACATCAGGACCCGGTGCAACCAATCTGGTGACTGGTATAGCAACTGCACACATGGATTCTGTTCCAATAGTTGCTATTACAGGTCAAGTTTTTTCTCATCTTATAGGAAATGATGCCTTTCAGGAAGCAGATGTAATGGGTATTACTCGTCCTATAACAAAACACAATTTCCTCGTTAAGAATGTCGAGGAGTTAGCAAAAACTATCAAGGAAGCCTTTTACATCGCCAGAACCGGGAGACCCGGTCCGGTATTGGTTGATATTGCTAAAGATGCACAGCAAAAAGAGACCGATTTCATCTATCCAGAAGATGTCAACATCAGGAGTTATAAACCCAATTACGAAGGTCATCCAAAGCAGATCGCCAGAGCCGCTGAGTTGATTAATAACGCAAAACGACCGGTAATCTATGCTGGTGGCGGAGTCATATTATCAGGCGCATATCAGGAACTATTTGAACTGGCTGTTAAGGCTCGAATTCCCGTTACAACAACACTTCTTGGTATGGGTGGATTCCCGCAAACTCACGAGCTTTCACTTGATATGCTGGGAATGCACGGCACAGCTTATGCAAACAAAGCTATAGTTAATTGTGATGTATTGATAGCCATAGGAGCCCGTTTTGATGACAGAATCACAGGCAGAATTGATAAATTTGCTCCTGAATCTAAAATTATCCACATAGATATTGATCCTACTGCCATTAGCAAAAATATTGTAGTTGATATTCCTATCGTTGGTGACTGCAAACGTGTGCTTGAGGAACTAAATAAATTGATCGAGAAGCCAGATACTGAAGAATGGCTAAAACAGATATTTGAGTGGAAACAGATGTTTCCACTCACTTATGATCGAGAGAGCAATCTAATCAAACCTCAATACGTTGTAGAGCAGATATACGAGGTAACGAAAGGTGACGCAATAATCACTACCGAAGTAGGTCAGAATCAAATGTGGGCGGCTCAGTTCTACAAATATACTAAACCCCGAACATTCCTTTCATCAGGCGGGCTTGGAACAATGGGATATGGGTTTCCTGCGGCAATAGGTGCGCAGGTTGGCTGTCCCGATAGAATTGTGTTTGACATTGCAGGCGATGGCAGTATCCAGATGAATATTCAGGAGCTTACTACGGCTGTGGCTTATAAACTGCCTGTCAAAGTAGCGATACTCAATAACATGCACCTTGGTATGGTACGTCAATGGCAGGATTTGTTCTTCAATGGACGTCGCTCTGGTACTGATCTCGAAAGAGACCCTGACTTTGTGAAGATTGCAGAAGCTTTTGGCGCTTCGGGTATTCTAGTTGAAAAACCGGAGGAAGTGAGACCAGCGATAGTAAAAGCCATTGAAACACCCGGACCTGTGTTCATAAACTTTATGGTAGATAGAGATGAAAATGTGTTCCCAATGGTTCCAGCCGGCGCTTCTCTGGATGAGATGTTGGGTATAACTCAGGGAATGGCGTAGGGAGGATTTGAGATTCTAAGATTCTAAGATTCTAAGATTCCAAGATTCCAAGATTTCAAGATTCCAATCTTCTAATCTTCCAATCTTCCAATCTTCCAATCTTTTTTATCTTCTAATCTTCTAATTTTGATATGAGGCATACAATTTCTGTTCTGGTTGAAAATAAATTCGGTGTGCTTGCTCGTGTGGCTGGTCTGTTCAGCGGTAGAGGCTATAATATTGATAGTCTTAACGTTGGCGAAACAGAAGACCCCACAATATCCAGAATGACCATCGTTGCCAGAGGCGATGACCGTATTCTTGAGCAAATCACTAAACAATTAAACAAACTTATAGATGTTATCAAAGTCACCGATCTAACATCGGAAGAACACGTTGAGAGGGAATTAGCTTTGATTAAAGTCTCTGCACCGCAAAAGGTCAGATCAGAGATAATCCAGCTTGCCAGTATATTCCGCTCATCTATCGTGGATGTCAGCCTTGAATCACTGATTATATCAGTTACTGGTGACGAAGACAAAATCAACGCATTGATTGATATGTTGCGTCCTTATGGTATCAGGGAAATATCCCGTTCTGGAAGGGTTGCTATATCCAGAGGACGGTAAGTGGATTCTAAGATTTCAAGATTCTAAGATTTTAATCTTTCAGTCTTTTAATTTTTCATTGCATAGGAAATTATATTTTTCGTCACACATAGACCGTTAATACGATTCGTTTTTTGTAGGACGGGCATTGCCCATCTTACTTTGTTCTTAACAAGGAGGAAACGTAATGGCTCTTATTGATTTCGGAGGGATTAAAGAAGAGGTTATAACTCGTGAAGAATTCCCTATGGATAAGGCACGAGCAATACTCAAAAATGAAACTATCGCTGTTATCGGATACGGTGTTCAAGGTCCTGCACAAGGATTGAACATGAAGGATAACGGATTCAACGTAATCGTTGGTCAGTCCAAAAAGTTCCCCAAGGACTGGGACAGAGCAGTAGAAGATGGTTGGGAACCCGGAAAAGATTTGTTTGATATGGAAGAAGCGGCGGAAAAGGGAACGATCGTTCAAATGCTCGTTTCTGATGCCGCTCAGAAAGCTATTTGGCCCGCTATCAAAGCAAAGCTTAATAAAGGTGATGCACTTTACTTCTCACACGGATTCTCAATCGTTTATAAAGAGCAGACAGAAGTAATTCCGCCCGATTTCGTTGATGTTCTCTTGGTAGCGCCAAAAGGCTCAGGCACTTCTGTGAGACGTAACTTCCTTTCAGGCGCAGGTATTAACTCCAGTTTTGCTGTTTTCCAAGATTACACAGGAAGAGCAAAAGATCGCTGTATGGCTCTGGGAATTGCTGTCGGCTCTGGTTATCTCTTCCCAACGACATTTGAGGGTGAAGTATACAGTGACTTGACCGGTGAACGTGGAGTCCTTATGGGTGCATTGGCTGGAATGATGGAAGCCCAATACGAAGTTCTCCGCAAGAATGGTCATTCACCAAGCGAAGCCTTTAACGAAACCGTAGAGGAATTGACCGAAAGCTTGATTCGTCTTGTTGGCGAAAATGGTATGGACTGGATGTATGCCAACTGTTCTGCAACAGCACAGCGGGGCGCACTCGATTGGAAACCAAAGTTCAAAGAAGCGGTTCTGCCCGTATTCAACGATCTTTATGCAAAAGTCAAATCAGGCGTCGAGACTGCCCGTGTTCTCGCAACAGGAAGCAAGCCAACCTATCAGGAAGATTTGTCGAAAGAACTCGCAGAGATTCATAACTCTGAAATGTGGCGTGCAGGAAAAGCCACCCGTGACTTGAGACCAAAAGAAGTTCCTCAACAGGACATCTCCGGTCGAAAAGGTGTCGGCGGAAGAAAAATATAAATCAGAAAATAGTAGGCTGGGTTTGACCCAGCCTATCTTTTTTATTTCAATTTCCAAAGAATTACGCAAAATACCATCTTTTGTAATGAGTTTTGATCGGTAATAACGGGCAGTTGCACCAATAATTAGATCATGCAGTTCCCATTCTTTTTACGAGTTTTTCACTTATAGAAATAAGAAAGAAATTAAACACGGAGACACAGAGGCACGGAGAGAAATAAGAAAGTATGAAGGATGAAATTGTAATACTCGTTTCTTCTTTTTCATCCATCATCCTTCCGCCTTCATCTTTTTTCTCCGTGACTCTGTGTCTCCGTGTTTTTTCATGAATTATGATTCTTCCTCAGCTAACTGAAAAAGTCGTATCTAGAAGGTGAATTTATGAAAGGCGTTTTTTGTGTTGCTTGATATAGGATATTTCGTAAAATCTATGTGTTTCGAGTTCACAGAATTGGGTAGCGAAATTTGTTAGTTTTAATTCTTGCCGATGGTGAGAAAGGAAAAGGAATATGAAAACTAAAAATTGGGGTCTTGGTAAAAAGTTATTGGCTTCTCTTTTCATCCTAACATTCATTATGGCTTTTTCTAGTAGCAACTTGTTAGGTAAAGAGATCATATATGGAATACCAGAAGATGCAGCGAATGATAATGCTCCTATCCCAAAACCTATTAAGCTTGATGATGCTTTATTTGGTTCTGGACCAAGCGATCTAATTCCAGTTATAGTAAGATTCAGTAATCGCTTACAAATCGCTGGCTATGCCCAACTTGAGCAAGAGATTGGTAAATTTACAACGAAATACCAATATAATATCATACCGGGTATGGCTGCCGACTTAACTAAGGAACAAATTGAAGCTCTAAAAAACGACCCCAAAGTAGAAGCGATTGAGTATGATAATCGTGTCCAAGCTTTTTTGGACACATCTACATATTGGTTTGGAGCTGATGCTATAGCTACTGATTACGGATTAACCGGAGCCGGAATGGCAATTGCGGTCATTGATACAGGTATTGACCCGGGTCATGCAGACCTGGATGGGGGAAAGATAATAGGATGGAAGGATTATGTCAATGGTTTAACAACACCTTATGACGATCATGGGCATGGTACGCATGTTTCCAGTATTGCCGCTGGAGCCGGGCATGGTAATCCCATTTACAAAGGTGTTGCACCGGGCGCTTCTCTGGTTGGAGTCAAAGTTTTGAATAGCGGTGGTAGTGGTTTGAATAGTGATGTTATCGCTGCTATTGATTGGTGTGTTACGAATAAAAATGCTTTCCTTTATCCTATTAAGGTTATGAATCTCAGTCTTGGGTCAGGTGGAAGCTCTGATGGCACTGACAGCGTGTGTGTTGCCTGTAATAACGCCATGGATGCAGGTATTGTTGTAGTGCTTGCGGCTGGGAATGATGGTCCTGCTACATATACCATAGGTTCTCCCGCTGCGGCAGCAAAACCTGTAACAGTAGGTGCTATGTCAGACTTAGGAAAAAATGGGTTCTATCTGGCTGGCTATGGACCCCCCAGCGACCGCTACTCCAGCCGTGGACCTACAGCTGATGGCAGAATAAAACCTGACGTAAGTGCCCCAGGAGTCAACATCATGGCGGCACAATATGGCACTACAACAGGATATGTGCAAATGAGTGGAACCAGTATGGCATCTCCTTTTGTCGCAGGAATCTCTGCGCTTATTCTGCAACGTAATCCCACTTTTACGCCTGCTCTGGTTAAGTCAAGGATAATGAGTACAGCGCAAGACTGGGGACCTTCTGGTCTGGATATAGATTACGGATCAGGTAGATTAGATGGATACAAAACCATAAGCGTAACGACAAGCAAACCAACTGTGCCAAGTCATGTGTATCAGTCAGCCAGTTTAACTGGATCTGGTGATTTCGATTTATTTGAGTATAATATCACAAATATCACCTACCCAATAGCGGTTACGCTGGTCATGACTGATTGGCCAGGTCGTGATTTTGATTTACAGGTTTTAAACCCAAGTGGAACAGTAGTGGGTAGTTCTACAGCTGTTAAGAGGCAAGAAACCATTGGTATTATGCCAACCGTCACAGGACACTATAAGGTAAAAGTCTATTCTTACAGTGGCAGTGGCGACTATTTCTTCGACATAAGCGCAGGAATTGGAGTTAATCGCGCACCAGTAGCAGTCAACAACAGCTACAATGTGAATAAGAACACCGTGCTGACAGTACCGATACCGGGTGTGTTAATTAATGACACTGACCCGGATGGCGATTCATTGTCCGCAGTGTTGGTTACCCCTCCCAATCCTTTACGAGGTACATTGGTACTCAACTCTAATGGTTCATTCACATACACCCCTGCCCTCAACTATGTAGGTCTAGACAGCTTCACCTATAAAGCTTATGACGGGTTGTTATACAGCAACGTAGTGACTGTGACTATAACGGTGAATCCAGTTAATCGCGCACCAATAGCAGTCAACGACGGCAGTTACATTATGAATGATGGCGTTGGTGGTTATATTGTATCTGTAAACGGTTCAATTACATTACCAGGACCTGGTGTATTAGGTAACGACAGCGACCCTGATGGCGATCCATTGACAGCAATAAAGGTGACCGATCCTGCAAATGGAGTAGTGATGTTAAACTCCAATGGCTCATTCACATATACGCCTACCGCCGCCTATGCTGGCAATGACAGCTTCACCTATAAAGCCAATGATGGTCTGTTAGACAGCAATGTAGCAACAGTGCTTTTAATCGTGACCCCTAAGCCAATAGCAGTCGACGACAATTACCGTGGGAATAAGAACGCCCCGCTGATAGTATCGGTGCCGGGAGTGTTAGGTAATGACACTGATACGTATGGCAACCCATTGACAGCAATAAGGGTAACTAATCCCATTCATGGTACATTAACCGCATTTAGTTCTAATGGCTCATTCACATACTCACCTACTGTCAACTACGTAGGTTTGGATAGCTTCACATACAAAGTTAACAATGGACTGTCCGACAGCCTTCCAGCAACAGTGGGCATAAAAGTTAATGGAGCACCAGTAGCAGTCCTAGATGGCTACCGGTTCAATATGAACACCGTGCTGATAGTACCGTCGCCTGGTGTGGGTGTGTTAGGTAATGACACTGACCCGAATGGCGACACGTTGACAGCAGTATTGGTTACTCCCCCCAATCCACTTCGTGGTACATTGGTACTGAACCCCGATGGCTCATTCACATACACCCCTGTTGCAGGCTATGTGGGTTTGGACAGCTTCACATATAAAGCTTATGACGGGTTGTTATACAGCAACATAGTGACTGTTACCATAAAAGTCAACGGACCACCAGTAGCTGTCAATGATAGCTACCGTGTGAATAATGGCACCACGCTGATAGTGCCCGCACGGGGTGTGTTAACAAATGACCGTGACCCGAATAGCGACCCGTTTACAGCAGTATTGGTTATCGCCCCCGTTCGTCATACTGGTACATTTATACTGAATGCCGATGGTTCATTCACCTACACCCCTGTTGTCGGCTATGTAGGAACAGACAGCTTCACATATAAAGCCAATGATGGTCTGTTAGACAGCACTGTAGTGACTGTTACCATAAAAGTTAATGGACCACCAGTAGCAGTTGCTGATATCTACCGTGTGAATATAAACACCACTCTGACAATACCCGTACGTGGAGTGCTAACTAATGACACAGACCCGAATCTTGACCTGTTGACAGCACTAAAGATAAGCGATCCTGCTCATGGAGCAGTGACTCTGAACGCCAATGGTTCATTCATCTACACCCCAGCACTCAACTATGTAGGTTTAGACGTCTTAACCTATAAAGCCAATGATGGTCTGTTAGACAGTAACATCGCGACTGTTACCATAAAAGTCAACGGACCACCACTAGCTGTCAATGATGGTATTTACATGGCGAATAAGAACATCTCGTTGACAATACCACTACCGGGAGTGTTAGCTAATGACACAGACCCCAATAGCGACACGTTGACAGCAATAAAGGTAATCAGTCCCCTTCATGGAACTGTGACCCAGTACGCCAATGGCGCATTCACATACGTCCCTGCCCTCAACTATGTAGGTCCAGATAGCTTCACCTATAAAGCTTATGACGGGTTGTTATACAGCAATGAAGCGACAGTGAACATAAAAGTTAATGGAGCGCCAATAGCAGTCCTAGATGGCTACCGGTTCAATAAGAACACCGTGCTGACAGTACCTGCGCCGGGTGTGTTAGATAATGACACTGACCCGGAAGGCGAGCCATTGACAGCAGTATTGGTTACCACCACCAATCCCCTTCGTGGTACATTGGTACTCAGCTCCAATGGTTCATTCACATACACCCCAGTTGCCGGCTATGTAGGTTTGGACAGCTTCACATATAAGGCTTATGATGGGTTGTTATACAGCAACATAGTGACTGTTACCATAAAAGTCAACGGACCACCAGTAGCTGTCAATAATAGCTACCGGTTCAATATGAACACTACGCTGACAGTACCAGTACGTGGAGTGCTAACTAATGACACAGACCCGAATGTCGGCGACCTGTTGACAGCGGTATTGGTTACCCCACCCGTTCGCCATATAGGTACATTTATACTGAACGCCGATGGTTCATTCACCTACACCCCTGTTGCCGGCTATGTGGGTTTGGACAATTTCACATATAAAGCCAATGATGGTCTGTTAGACAGCACTGTAGTGACTGTTACCATAAAAGTTAATGGACCACCAGTCGCAGTCGCTGATAGCTACCGTGTGAATATGAACACCACGCTGACAGTACCTACCCGTGGAGTGCTAACTAATGACACAGACCCGAATCTCGACCTGTTGACTGCGGTGTTGGTAAGTGTTCCCGCTGGAACATTGACCCTGAACACTAATGGCTCATTCACATACACCCCCGTTGTGGGTTATGTTGGTATAGACAGCTTTACCTATAAAGCCAATGATGGTCTGTTAGACAGTAACGTAGTGACAGTTACCATAAAAGTCAACGGCGCACCAGTAGCAGTCAACGATAGCTACAATGTGAATATGAACGCTATGCTGTCAGTGCCAGCACCGGGCGTGTTAGCTAATGACACAGACCCGAATAGCGACACGTTGACAGCAGTAAAGGTAATCAATCCCGCACACGGTACATTAACTGCATTTAGTACCACTGGCTCATTCACATACACCCCCGTTGTGGGTTATGTCGGTCCAGATAGCTTCACCTATAAAGCTTATGACGTGTTGTTATACAGCAATGAAGCGACAGTGACTATAACAGTTATCCCCCCCGTCATCAGAACAATATACGTTGCAACTACCGGCAATGACGGTAACGATGGAACTTCCGGAAAGCCATACCTCACTATTCAGAAGGGTATAGACGTTGCAATCAACGGAGATACAGTGTTGGTGGGTGATGGAACATATAAGGGAGTTGGCAATACTAACCTTGATTTTAAGGGCAAAATTATCACCGTCAAATCAAACAACGACGCAAGGGTAGATCCTGAAAAGTGTATCATTGATTGTGAAAATACTCCTAATACTCGTGGGTTTTATTTTCACAGTAAAGAAACAGCACAATCTGTTGTGCAGGGATTCACGATTCAAAACGGTAACGCTGATTATGGTGGTGGTATTCTTTGCACCAACGTGTCAATACCACATATATTCCATTGTGTTATTAGATACAATAAAGCAACCATTGATGGTGGCGGGATAGCATGCCGTTCAACTTCTTATCCCACCATAAATTATAGCGATGTATCGAATAATTCAGCAGTAAAAAATGGTGGTGGAATGTCAACTGATACGACGTCAAAACCAGGGATAAGCTATAACAAGATTACGTATAATTCGGCTGAGTATGGCGGCGGAATATTTTATAACGGTGCTCCTTTAACAGGTTCAATAGGTTTAATAGATGCCAATTGGATCAAATACAATAGCGCTGTGTATGGTGCTGGTATTAACTGTCAGAGTTCTTCGCCAAGGATAAATAATAACCAAATTGCAAAAAATACTGCAACAGAGGAAGGTGGTGGGATTCAATGCTATATGAATTCTGCACCAATAATACTGAACTGTACCATCACGGATAATTTGTCAGGCATCACAGGCAGCGAAGGGATAAGCTGTTCAGCTAACGGGTCGCCAACCATTATTAATACAATAATATGGACGAAGGTACCTGATGGCGTACCTAACGGTATATACTTTAAGGGAACCGGCGCCGCTAATACAGCTACGATATCATATTCCGATGTTGATCCCATTACGATAATTACCAATGGTAATGGTACTATAATTTTGGGTGTTGGTAACATTAATGTGGATCCGAAATTACGTAATTACGTCACAGAGGATTATAGTTTACTGAATAGCAGTCCATGTATTGGCGCAGGAACAAATAGCGGTGCGCCTACAAAAGACCTGCTTGGAGGGATTCGACCAAACCCATCTGGTTCAAACGCGGATATGGGAGCGATCGAAAATTCCCTTGGTGTTCCTTTAGCCGTTATGGCAGCTCCGTTGGCTAACTTATCGTTCGAGCCATTGGTTCCAAAGACTACAAGATTAGCTCAGAATTATCCCAATCCGTTTAACCCGGAGACATGGATTCCCTTTGCGTTATCGAATGACACCAATGTTGAGATCATGATATACGCCTCAAGCGGACAGTTGGTTCGCAGTTTGGATTTGGGACATAAGTCAGCCGGTAGTTATACAGAGAGAGATAAATCGGCATATTGGGATGGTAAGAACGAAGCTGGTGAATTTGTGGGTAGTGGTATTTACTTCTATACCATCAAAGCAGGCAATTTTGTTGCCACTCGCAAAATGGTTATGATGAAATAGTATTAGCCACGAATGAAACACGGATATACACGGAAATAAGATATTAGATATTGGTTTATCGCTAACATCAAATATCTTTTTCTGTGTAAATTCGTGGCTAAAAAGATTTATCTCAATTTTCCTCTAGCCGATACTTTCCATGTCGTTTCTATACAATCATTTCTTACTATTACGAGTTCATCAAATAGATTGACCGCAGGGCATACGTGGTTAGGTATGACTTCGAGTTTATCCCCGACTTTGAGTTTCACTTTTGAAGGGTCAATTTTCAAAACACCGTGTTCCTCATAAGCCCGAATGAGTTTGACGTCAGGCATACCTTTTACTAGACCATATACACCAAAAGCTTGAGCCTTGTCTGAGGTTAGCGATTTCGTTCCTGCATCAATCACTGCCCTATCATCAGTTGGAACGCTGATGACTGTGGCAAGTATCGTCAAGGCACAATCTTCTTCTTTTGCAGCGCCGAGTTTGATCTCGAAATAATCGTTGAAAACGTAAGTTCCCGGTCTGTTTTCTGTTATACCGTTGACGGTACAAGTTATTTTTGCAGATGGTGTTGCGCCGACGCTGATAATTTCAATATCAATGCCCGATTTTCGCATCATATCCGCAGTTTCAATCATCATCTGTCCCGATTCCAGCCCAACTTGTCGCACTTCATCAAACCCGGTTACATTATAAACATGACCCTCATGAGTATATATTCCAGCAAAAAACAAACCGTGCATTTTCACCATCTTCTTCGCAAGTTCAACAGCTGGTTTGCCATAAGGAACGCCTGTTCTTTGTAATCCTGTATCTATTTTGATAATTACAGGTATCTTTATTCCTCGTTTAAAAGCGGAATCGGATATGGGTTGTGCAACTTCAATACTATCCACGCCTACGCTGATTTTTGCTTGTTCAGAGAGTTTCAAAAGCCTTTGGATTTTTTCCTCACCAACTATCTGATTGGCAATAAATATATCATCTACTGCGATGGAGTCAATCATCACTTCAACCTCGCCCAGCTTGGCGCAGGTTATGCCTTTGGCGCCTGCTTTGAGTTGCATAGATGCAATCTCAGACACTTTATGAGTCTTGATATGGGGTCGCAGTTTGACGCCTGCGTTTTTAACGAAATCTGCCATATCGTTTATGTTTTTTTCCATTATATCAAGGTCAACAACTGCAACAGGTGTATCCAATTCGCATTTATTCATCTCTCGTTTCGGCAAGGATACCCATGCCCTATGAAGGTTAAATAAATAATCGGGTAATAAAATTATCGGGGTTTTCTGGATTCCCGTTCCCCACTTTCGTGAGGACAAGCTTCACGGGAATGACAAACATATGCAAAATGTCATTCCCGTGAAAACGGGAATCCATTCTTAGCTATTACCCGATTATTTATTTAATCTTCATCAGGCATGGGGAAGAATTGCCTTCTCCTTTCTAATGTTAAAAGTAGGCGATAGTTTTGACGCAAGCTAAAATAAAACTTGCCCTGAAACTACCAAAACAGGTTAGCAGTCTTCGCCAATGTTGATGAGGAAGATGAGAGTAGAGAGTTACCTCGAGGCCTGCTAATATTTGAAGAAAACGACTTAAATGCCTTTGATAAAAGGCATCTACACAGCAAATAGACTTTTATGGAGTGTTTGTGTGAATTTTGCTTTATCCATCAGGCT
>Ga0247842_10005687_pt1 | contig 14581 bp, 36 predicted proteins | sample LaCruzMarch2015__3_FD_192411 | JGI IMG/M metagenome (GOLD analysis project Ga0247842, IMG submission 192411) | Freshwater microbial communities from meromictic Lake La Cruz, Castile-La Mancha, Spain - LaCruzMarch2015_19m | ecosystem: Environmental > Aquatic > Freshwater > Lake | place: Spain...
ACCTTGAAGGAGTTAAAGCTGCTTTGGAGTGGGCAATGGAGCAAGGAGGAGATGAGAGCCCTCTGGAGTAAAGCACACTAAATGCAGGTATATATGAACGAATTTGAAGAAGAAGATCAATTAATTGCCGATAAGTTTGAGATTGACAAGTGTGTTGACGAAGAAGTCTTAAAGCTGAAGAAGAAAAAAGTCAAGATAATCACCCAAAAACAATTTGACAAGTTAATGGACAAAGTTTGTGTAAAATTTGATATTGATGTAAACAACCCCCTGAACGAAGATGTGGAAGAAAAACTTTTAAGTACATTAGAGAAGAACGGGGTTAAAGGAGAAATACATCGTGATTATCCCCAAAGATAAAAAGAAAGAAAAGCGAATAGAGATTGACTTAACGGGATCGCAAGGGAATGCATATGCTCTTTTGGGATTGGCTCGACAACTTGCAAAACAACTAGGCAAGAGCGAGAAGGAAATTATGGGGATTATGATGCGGATGAAGTCTGGGGATTACGATAACCTGTTGAAGGTGTTTGAAGAAGAATTTGGTGAATATGTGATTATGTATAAATAAGGAGAAAGTTATGGCTGTAATAAAAAAAATAGGTAAAACAGTATCTTTTCCGCTAGGACAAATAGTGGCTACACCTGCTGCTCTTGCTGCTTTGGAGAAGTCTGGGCAAAATAGTGCAGAGTTTCTGGATCGCCATAGTAAGGGAGATTGGGGAGACGAACTTGGTGAAGAAGACAAAAAAGCAAACGACGAAGCTCTGACAATTGGTGAAAGATTATTGAGTGCCTACAAGTTGGATGATGGCGTAAAGATTTGGATCATCACCGAAAGAGATCGAAGCGTTACAACTATTTTATTGCCTGATGATTATTAAATAATTATTTTAATCTTGGCAATGGGCTAAGTATGCCTATAGAACTTTATAGGTTTCCGTTGAATCAGACCCCTCCAGATGGGAGATTGGCGCAATGGTTAGCGCAGGGGTCTTATAAATCCAAGGTTGGTGGTTCAAGTCCACTATCTCCCACCAATTTGTTTGGGTCTAACATTCCGTGATCTAACTCCCAATGACAGTTTCGGCAAAGAAGCACTATGTTCTTCTGGTCGTTAATTATGAAAATCTTTGTATCTAGGTCAAAAGAACCTATGGGTTTTATATGGCATACTTCTACATGTTTGTCGTAGCCACATTTTTTGCATTTTTGAACAAATTGCTTCGTTATTCTGCAAGCATGTAGTCTTACTCGTCTGTATTTGTTGGCTGGTTTTGAGTTTTCTCCAATGCATTCTTTTAATGTTCTGTTGGCTATATAACTTTCTCCGTTTAGGTGTTTGCCTTCTTTTATGCATTTTTTACAATATGTCCACTCACTTAAAATTAATGATTGACAACACTTACATTTTTTTGTTCTTGATATTTTATGTTCTGCCTTGTTATGAAATGTAGTAGAGCATGAAGTGGAACAAAAATCAAAGTCTTGGTTTTCTGTTGCCATACGAGTGAATTTTTTCTGACATTCTTTGCAAACAAATTCTTTGTTTTCTTTTCTAAAAAACTTTGATTTGAATGGAACGCAATCAAGGCAATATTTCCTATGGTGAAGTCTTTGCCTTTTGCCGTCTATAATAGGATATTTGTCAAAAGGTTTATTACATTTTGTACATATGATTTGTTTCATTAGTGGCTCCTTTGTTATTGAATGCTTAACTATTGTCTATATTCAAAGGTTTTGGGTTCAATTCCTGCCTAAACCACTATTATTTTTATTGTTGACATTTTTCTAATATTGGCTATATTGACTTTAAATAAATGAAAAAAGATTATAAAAACGCAATAATGCTAACTTCTATGCTCAATATGATGGGTTGGGGAGATCCACGCCATTCCCGATATCTTGAAGCAATGCAACCATATGTTGTGGAAAAGAAGGCAAAAAAATGTTTATTGCCCAGTTGTAATGTTCTAACCAAACATAATGGGGGCTATTGTTGCGGTAATCATTGTAGGGAACACGACAGGATAAAAAAAGGAAAACAATTATGAACAAAAACGGAACTACTCTGGTTGAACTTATGGTTATTGTTGCTATAATCGGCATATTGTCAGCAATAGCAATACCTTCTTTTAAGAGGGCTCGTGAAGCTACTAAAGCTAGAGAAATTCAAAAGACCACATTGGCAGAAAATCCCACAGAAAAAGCTGTTGCCCAAGATTTTTACTCAATAAAAGAAGAAAGGCATGGAGAGTATATGATTATAACTGTTGGTTGGGGATGGAATGAATCTTCAGTTCTGAAAGGATCTAACTGGGCGGTGAAAATACGGTAGTTTAAATATTTCATAAGTGTTTGATTTTGTAGGGGTTGGCGGAATTGATTTTCGCCAGCCCTTTTTGTTTTTTATATATTAATTCCAAACATCTTAAGATCTTTATCCAGGACTAAAGATCTCTTAAAGTTTGTGACTAGGAAACATTCACTGATGTTTATCCCTTTAAATCATTGGGGTTTTATCAATATCAGTGAACATTCATAAAAGGACAAGGAGTAATTGTTTTAATTGCAGCTACATTTTGATCATAAGTTTGATCTTAAAATGATGTTTGTCTCTGTTTTTTTATGTTAACAAAAGTTATTGCAAAAAATTGGATATAACTAAAATTAGAACAGATAGTTTGGGAAACAATTAAAACAATTCCAGGGATACAAATCTGTATGAAAATTAACATTCACTGATGTTGTAAGACTAGTGAATGTTTTGATGGCGGATGTCATCCTGAACGGCCGTTTGCGTCGCCGTGCAAACGAATTGATTGTTCGTGCAGTAAATTGATGAAATCAGTTGTTAAAAATGTTCTTGACTTTTATTTGATTTGTGGTATATTGATTATCAGAAAGGAAAAATAGTATGATTTATGAAGTTATAAAATCCAATGGCAGAAAGCTTCCCAATGCAACATTTAAAAGAATAAATGGAGCAAAGAATTTCCTTAAGAATTGGCTAAAGGAACATTCTGGTATTGACAAACACGATGTTTTTATTTACAAAATGTTCAAAGATAAAGATGGCTTATGGTATGGGGAAGCATTATAACTATGAGAACACTAACCCGCAAAATCAAGGTTGACAATAAATATGCCAAGGAAGTCCAGAAGCACATTGACGACAACAAACCTTTGGACGAAGACATTGGCGAGATGTGCAACAGGACGGACAAAGTTTTCACCGCCAAGTTCGGAAACAAGGTGGAAGCGGACATCAAGGTTGTTGACACCGATTCTGGTCCGTGGATTGATGCAACGCTTTTTGACAATGGTAGTGAACAAGTTACAATTGAACCTCAATACGCTCTCCTTGGTGAATACTCGTTTGAATATAATGACAAAAGGTATGTGGTTAAACTCTATTAAAAGGGGGAATAAAATGGCGAAGAAAAAGACAAGCAAAGAAAACAAGCACATAGAAATTTGTCAACACAACATTTCCTATTACTACAGGGGTTACAATGGCGAAATGGTTGAATCGGAGCAAGAGCATGTGAAAGAAATGATTTGTGAAGGTTACAATCAAGGTGAACTGTGTATGCTTAATGACAATGGCACAAAAGAATATCGTGGCTGGTGGCACATTGAAAGGTAAGGCTTGACTTTTTAATTTGTTTGTGATAGTCTTTATTTAAACAGTAGGAAAACAAACCAAACAAAGGATACACTAAATGAGTACACGTGCTTGCGTACATTTCTGTCAGGACGAAAAATCCGAAGCTGATGCCATCATCTACAAACACGGAGACGGTTATCCTGATGGACTTGGCAAGGATCTGAAAAATTTCTTGAAGGAAGTCCAGAAAAATGTTGAAGACAACAGGTTTGATGATGCAGAATATCTGGCAGCCAAATTCATTGTTTGGCAAGCAAAACAATTGTCGGGAGACAGACATTATCTTGACTTTTTGAGTCTTGGGGTTGCCAAGAAAGACCACGGCGACATTGAATACCGCTACAAGGTTATTTGCAACAAGATTGTTGGCAAAGCACTTCCCAAGATTATTTGCGAAAAAGTTTAGGCTTCGGGCAAGGGGAACTCGGTTCATAATACGGGGTCAGGCGGGTTATGCCATAGTTGAGGTTTCGGGTTCCTATGCTTCGTTAAAAACCTCAACTCCTTTCAAAGGTCGGACTGGGGCGATCTGTAATAGCCCGCTCCCCAGTATCAATTTTATTAAGAACACAAATGAAAAAATGTTTCAAAAACTTGAATACCAAATCAAACGACAGATATATTACCAACGCCTGTATGCTTAATTGGTTGTCCAAAGTAAAAGCATCTTACAGTAGCAATTCAACAATGGTTTGTCTGGTTGACAAGCAAATAGAAGTGTTCAGAGACTTTGACAAACATAGCATCAAAGGTGGACCAAAAATTCACACGGTTGAAACAAAGAAAGATAAAGAACTTTATAATGTCAATGATTTGCTTTGTTGGATGTTGTGGATAAAAAAAATAAACCATATGTATTCTGATGTTGGCTGGTGCATAGAAATGCAAATAGACCTATTTATGGATGAACTAAAATGACTTCCGAACAAATACCCTTATTACAAGTTGGTTCATATTTAATGCCTGTCTCTGGAAATCCTAGTTCTTCCATACGGATTATAGATATTAGTGAACAAGGGTTTCGTTTTCGTAGATGCCATTCTTATTACAATGGAGAAGAATTTTTCTTAAACAAAGATGCACTAATTAAATCTAATTGGGTTATTGTGCCAGCAGGAACACAATTGGAATTGTTGTAAACAGTTCTTGACTTTTCTACAAAACCTGCTATAGTGTTTATCAGAAAGGAACAATAGTATGAAAATCAATGTCGTTGAAAGAAAACACATAATCAAAAACTTTGCTAACCTTCTTCGTAGAAGTATGAATGATCTGTATGGTATTTATCCTCACGATGACCTTCTAATAGAATCTGCAACTGGATATTATATGTTCAAAGGATATCATAGCAAGATTGCTCAAAAAAAGGCATTAAGGTTATTAAAGATTAAAGAATAATAAGAAACCAAATGAAAATTCCCACAGTCAATGTCATAGAAACTATTGATTCTATTCCTCAACAAATTGTTTCTTTCAAGGACGGCAAGAAAGGCAATAAAGAAGCCGAAGTTTTGTTCACAAAAATGGCCAAGGAAAACGGGGAAAAAAGTTGTGATGTGGAAGCAGATTTGGAAGAAGGTATTTACACTTCTGGAAGCTACAATGTTTGCTTGGTTCATTCTTCTTAAATAAAGGAGATTTGTTATGCCCAATTGGTGTCAAAACACTCTGTCAATTAGTGGAAACAAGAACGAAATCAACAAAGTCTTGGAACTAATCAGGGGCAATGAGACAGCTTTCGACTTGAACAAAGTGATTCCTATGCCCGAAGAGTTTAAAAATACCGCTAGTCCAGTTCCAGATGACCAGAAAATCCTGCAGGAACAACTTGCCAAGAAATACGGAAGTAGCAACTGGTATGATTGGTCGCTCAACAACTGGGGGACGAAGTGGAACACAAACGGTGCAGAAATCATTGACGATTCTGGCACATCAGTGAAAATCTATTGTGACACGGCTTGGTCTCCGCCAGTACCAGTTGTCAAGGCGTTGAGCAAGAAGTTCCCGAAGGTTCGTTTTGTCTTGTCCTACTGCGAGCCTGGAATGTGCTTTGCTGGCGAACTTGAATGTAAGGGCGACGAAGTTACAGACAACTACTATGAAGCCACCAAGAACAATGCGAAGTATAAAAAAATTGCAAAAGATTTTGGAATGGACGAAGAAGAAGACAAATAAGTCTTGACATTTTTCTGAAATCTGATAGAGTTTAATCAGAAAACAACAAGGAGAAACAACTAATGAGCGTGTGGACTAATGGTGACAAGTTGGGCAATAACGACTTTGAAGAGCGGAAAGCCAAGCATTTGGAGTTTGTTCGGAAACTAAAAACTGGGCAACTTGACAATAACCAACCTTGTTTGCACGATAGTTGCCCCGAATGTTTTGGGACGGGTATAAAAGGTGATGGCACAACTTGCATACACCACTTGTCTTGTCCGTGTCCGAAATGCACACCAAGATGTTAACAAAAAGGGGAAAAGACAATGCTTGAGCAAAAATGCACTTTAATTGAAGCAGCAACGGAATTGAAGCGGGGGATGTTTATTCACCTGCACCACTATGTCAATAAATACGGCGAGATACAGGATGTTACAGTTCACGCCGATGCTTCATACGAGAATACCCACAAGCGGTCTGCAGAAATGCTGGACAATATTGAAAAGGACGAAAACTTCTCTATTAAAATTATCCGTAATGCTTGGATTGATGGCCAAGGCAACGAACATAATTGTAAAGCAAAAGACAGAGTGCTAAAAACTGGAATCAAAGAAACCATTACCACCAAAGACAAGGACTTTGCAGAAGCCATCAGCAAAGTTCGCAAAAGCATTGTTGACCCAAATAAGGTTACAGACAATATGGAGAAGATTGGAAATTCCACCTATGACAATAAGGAGACGGGCAAAATTTATTTGAGGAATGTTCTTATTCACAGCAAGATTGTTATTCAAGAAGGAGTGTATCCTACTTCTTGTTCTGAACGAGTAAATGTTATTGTTGATGCTATTAAAGATATACTTCCTATTGGTGGATATAGAGCATATGTTCTTGATGACGAAATGGTGACAATGCCTGACGGTATAACCAAACTTCCTCGCTTTGAGTATATTGCTTTGATGGGAGACAAGGTTTCTTCAAGTTCAAGTTCCGAAGAAAAAGTTTAATGGAGACAAACAATGGGACCAAAAACAACCAAACAAGAAGTTGAGTTACAAGAAGACGAATTGGAAGCAGAATATAATCGCCAAGTTGAAGAAGACCGTCGCAGGGATGAAGAAGAACAATATGAAGAAGAACAGCGTCTCTTGGATGAAGAAGAACAGCGTCGTTTCAGGGATGCATAAAGGAGGCACTAAATGGGTCTAGATATTACAGAAGAAAACATTCAAAAGAAACTTGCCAAGCGTAGGGAACGAGTAAAAGTTGCCCAAGAAATTAACAAGGATACTTACTTCTATTACCTTCGTGAAGAAAATCGCCAGATCTTTGGTGGGGCTTGTTTGAAAAAAGTTGACGGGGTTTGGTGTCGAGGGATTTCCCTGTGCTCTAATAAGGATAGGTTTGACAAAAATGCGGCAAGAGGGCAAGCTATTAGCCGTTTAATGACTGCCGTTGCAACAAAGGCTAACGGTTTCGCAGTTCACCCGTCCATCCACCAATCAACACAAAAATTATTTAAGAATTATAATTTTGTTAATAAAATTGGTTTCCAAGAATTCTGTTATAAATCTCGCTACAATGCCGAGTTGACAAATATGGAAAAGCGAACAGTAGGGGAATAACAAATGAGTCATCATATCATAGAATACGATTGCCAATGCGACGAGTGTAAGGGAACAGGGCTTTATGTGGGCTTTGCAGAAAAAAATGGTTTTGCAGTCGTATGTCATTCGTGCAAGGGAACTGGCAAAACGCATAAAAAAATTGAGTATGATGATTTTGATGGAAGGAAAGATAGGGAAGGTATTAAACGAGTTCTCCAAACCAATCCTGGCATAGGAATTGGGCTTGGACAAATGAACCAGAAAGATTCTACATTTCCTTCCTTTACTGGAATTGAAAGCTTTGGCGGATTAAATTATGAAGATTGGAAAGCGGGAAAAAAGTTTGTCAAAGGAACTGAAATGCGTGAGTTTACTTGTCCTGCTTGGTGGTATCAAGGTGCTGATTATGACAAGAAACCAAGTTGGAAAGAGTGTGGATATGGTTGTTTTAGTGGGTGTGAGAATTTCAAGCACAAAGATAAGTGTTGGGAAAGGTTTGACAAGGAAAATAAATAATTTCCCCCAATAAGTCCCCTAAAAGGGCGAGGGCGGGAAGGCTTTGGTTGTCCTTCCCGCCCTTTTTTTTATTCGGGTGGCGTGGGGGCATCATCTTCTTTTGGTTGGTCTGGCTTCATCATAGCAGCAACAATCTTTTTGTCAAACTCAACAGGTTTATCTCCCAGCAAATCAGGAAGATTATCTTGTTTGTATCCACCAATGCCGACCACATCTAGTGTGAGACTGAAATCTTCAATGTTGTGCTTGCGTAATCCTTTTGCGTCGGGATCAAGTATGTGACACAATTCATGGAATAGCACCCATTGTTTGGTTCGCATACTCCACTCCCTGAAGTCGCTCCAGTAAAGCTCTATAATGTATTTCAAGGGAATATTATTCTTTTCCAATATGGCTTTAAGAACTCCATTCACCTTCCTGATTTTAGCCATAGCATTACAGTTTGTTGGTGCTTCTTGGTTGTCGCATCCATATACGCCCACGCTTTGTGGCTCTACCGCCCACAGGATTTCTGGGTACTTTTCACAGAGCTTTTTAACAATCACATCGCCTTCTTCAACACTTGAGTAGCTCTTTTCTTCCTTTGGCTCCGCACTCTTCTTTCTTCCTCTTGGCATAATTTTTCTCCTTGTTTGTTGTTTCCATCATTATACACATTACATTTGCTTTTGGTTTTACCAGAAAGTTGTATCTGTTCTACATTATACACAAATAAAAGAAATATGGTAAAAATATAAGTGTCATTAACATCCACCGACGACTCTGCTCGCCGGCAGAAGCTTCCAGGACGATTGGACACCTCAATCTTCACTGATGTTCAAAATTCCACTTATGTTTCAAGATCAGTGAAACATTCCTGCTTGCCGTTCCACGAACCCGTCTCCCAGATTTTGCCACCTAACTTGGTCGTCGCTATCTTTTTTGAACGACAATTTTTTTGAGTTTGGTTATGTCTATGTTTTCTTTGATGTCAAGATATTCGCCATTATTAACAACAGCATTTTTGATAATCTTTCCATCGCTAAAAACCAGACTGACTATTTGGTATCCCATTCCTGTTTCGGGAAGTTTTGCCAATTGGTCTTGTATATTTTGGGGTAGTTTAAAAAGTGCCATAATGTTCTCCTTTCGTTCATTATACAATTTTCTTCTTGACTTTTCATTTATTTGTGGTAGATTAACTTTAAGAAAGGAATAAAATATGTCCTATCACTTCTCCCATAAACCAAAAAAGAGTATGTTGGAAGCTGGAAAGATGTCTATAAGTGCCGTCTATAGTGGGGGTTGCCCAGAAGATGATGATAGTTATCGTTGGGGGAACAAGAAACGTGGAGGCTTACATCATAAGAAAAAGGGACTTAGAGATCACAGAACTGGACAAGACTTCCGCAACCAATCCAATTGTCCCAAATTTAATTATATTGGCAAAACTTTATCCTTTATGATAAAAGATAATTCTTGACTTTCTCTCACAATCTGCTATATTAATCTTGTTTCTTAAATAGAGAAAGATCAAACTGGAGAAAGACAATATGAAAAAAGAATATTATTTACAATACAATATTGGAAAAGCAAGGTATGTAGTGAATTTTCATAATGGTGTCTCAACTCATAAAGATGGTAGTGCGTTTTACGATATAAGGATATTTAGAAACAAACCTGCTGTAGAATCATTTATAAAAGAATTGTCCAATAAGGGTTACAAAGAGAGATAAAATGGTCAATATCAATACAGCTAAAAATTCTGACAGGGCTAAATTCATTGAGTCTATTCTCGGCTCTCCACACACCACCGCCTATCACAACGGCAAAGAGATTGCTCTCTGGTATGTAACCGAAGACGACAAAAAGGTTTTGGACGAGATGGAAAAGGAGACAAAATGAAAAATATGACAAGAAGTGATTTACTATTGGCCGTAAATAAAATTCATAGTGCAGATTTTAATTCTTTAGCGTCTGATCTTCGTGCGTGTTATATGCTTAATCTTATTACCAAAATGCAGGACAAAATAGAAAAGGCTTACGAAATAGTGTTTATTCTTGAAGGTGATAAAGATTTTGATAAAATTGGAAAGGCATTACGAAAAGCTTTAGAGTCGTAAAGATAATGCTTGACTTTCCTATCAAACCTGCTATAGTGCTTATCAGAAAGGGGAAACAGCGTGAATTATAAAATCAAAATTGATGATGTTATGTCAGTCTATTCGGGCATCAACGGGCAGTGTTGCTGTGGCTGTGCTGGTAAACATACTTACGCTTCCAAGTATCAGAAGATTGCGTCAAAGGATCGGGGCTACGAAGTTGGTGATGAAGAAGTCAGCGATAGAACAGTAAAACTGATTGTTAACAAAATGAACAAGTATTTGGCAATTCCTGGCAACAAACCTGAATACACAAACAAAAAAATGTTAAAAGAACTCATTTCAATCGTTAAGGGCGAGCATCTTTATATTGCCTACTTATTAAAGAAATAAAATGAAAAATCGTGACAATTTTATCGGACGGTCTATGCCCCGCAAGTCAAAACATGGGCATAAAGTGTCCCGCTATTTTTCCCACCAAGAAATGAAAATGTTTCGTAACCGTCGGGCAAAAAGAGATATCTAAATAGTTCTTGACTTTCCCACCAAACCTGCTATAGTGCTTATCAGAAAGGGAAAATTATGAAAAACAAATGGCATGAGATTATCCGCAAACGCCTTATCTCCCACAGGAAAGAATGTCTAAAGTGTCTTTACCCCAAGGACGGTTATGGTTATGAATGGGGATGCCCTGATCCCAAGAATACACAAAAAACAGTAGATCTGCTTAATAAGATTTTGAAGGGTGTTCCTGCAAAAGCTTGGCCAAAAAAGAAAGAAGATGGCGAAGAATACAAAATTGCTAGCAACAACTGGACTATCAGGTTGATGTACGAAGATAAGTGCCGTCATGCCGATTTAATATTTGCCAATGACGACCATACGGCTTGGGTCAAGGAACATTCCAAAGACAAGGGACGGTTTATTAATTGGGATATTGGCAGTTCATAAAAGGAAACAATATGAAAATTCTTATTGCCACAAAAGAAAAGCAAACTAAAAGCAATGATTTTTGTTGGACAAAAGAAGACGAGATAGTCACATTCCCAACCTTTGAATGCAGTAACAGTTGTACATGTGGTTGCACAAGAGGTTGGGTTGGAACACAATCTTCTAAATCCACTACCACGGCAAAAGTTGTCCAATCCAAAATGGGCGTTATTGACCTTGCAAAAATCATCTATGATTCTAGGGTTAAAGATGGTTGGGTTCAAAAAGATACAAAAGACGATGTTTTAAAACTATGTATGAATGACGCTATTGACATAGCCAGAATTACTAGTTGTCGCAAGGTTGGAACAATTATCCGCAGACAGGGAATAAGAACTTACAACGCATAAGGAAAAATATGAGTATCCGATTCCAAAGTAATTTTATGATCGCAAAAAAGGTTCTTGCCCAAATCAACAAGAAGATCTCAAAGACCGTGGCTCACAACTGCGTAGTGGAAGCCTATGCTAACGGCAGGGAGCATGGATATAGTCTTTACTATTGGAAAGATGTTGCAGTATCAAGAGCTAATTTTAGGAAGTTCTTTGGGAATGGAAAAAATTCTGTACCTCTTCCGTTGCCAAAAAGGGTTTCCTTTTCCGAGAACAGGAATAGTGACGACATAGTATTGTATTTTGGCAAGGATTGTGAGTTTTCTATGCAAGGGAATGTTCCTAGCGAAAAGATTTATCATCAAGCCAAATACTTTCGCTATGACAAGATAGATGAAGTAGCCCAATTCGTTGTGGACTTTTTTGCAAAGGAAAAATAACAATGACAAAAATTGCAAAGTTTAGGTTAGTGCTGGATGTTGATTATGAACTGAATGGCGAAAAAAAAGAAGCATTGAAAGAAATGCTTTTTAATATTCCAGATTATTTGGCAAACCGAGGACTACTGACGAATGAAAGTCCTGCTGTTGTTGACCGTTGGAGTTGGTTTATAAAGCAGAGAAAATAAGTCTTGACTTTCTACATTTTTTGTTGTATAAATATTACTTTAAAAGGAAGATTATATTTATTAACATTAATAGGAGGTGGGTATGACATCGCCTTGTAATGAGGCACGACAGTTCAGTTAAGTAGGTGCTTGCCTTGAGATTGCTGGTTGACGGTGATTGGCAATCTGGTTTATGGCTTGGTTGTATTCGGCAACTCGGCTATGGTGTGTGGCGGACACAACGGCTTATGAGTAATGTGGGTAGGGCAAGTTTAAGAGCTTTTCGTTGTGATGGATCTGGTTGGGGAACCCAGACAAGGCAAGCTGTGCGAAACATCGTTGTACTTCTTTTCAATGAAAACAAAACCAGTTAAAATGTGGGCTTGGTGGGACGCAAAAGATAAACAATTTTGGCACATCTATCCCAACATACATTGTGTGCAGATATGTTCCCCAGATGGCTTTGAAGCAGCCACTAAACGGGGAGACGGGAAAATAACAAGGGTGGAAGTTAGACCAGTAAGGACAAAACGAAAGATATGAAAAACACAGATATTGCGGTCATAATTTTACTAGCATTGGCCGTTGGTCTTTGCATTGGAATCGTTGCTGGTTCAAATCTTGAGAGAGCAAAAATGAAACGGGAAGCAATTGAAGCTGGTTATGCCAAGTATGTCTGCAACGAAAAGACTGGCAAAACAATTTTTATATACATAAACAACACAAATTCGTTGGGCAAATGAAAACATTTCAACGCCCCATAGGACACGAAAAACATTACGCAAGCTCAACTATTGCCGAAGATCTTTCCTTCGGATACGGGGAATTAGATGACTATGGCTACTTCGAACACGGCTGTTACGAATGTGCTAGAGCTCACGAAGAACAGTTCCCAGAAGGCGGTGACTGCTGGCCTTACTCTAACCAAACCTTAAGGCGAATGAAGATAAGTAAATTTATACGAACCATCAAAAAGGCATTGTTTGGTTATAAATAGTCGTACAGGGTAGACTTAAAACATCCTGTTGCCGTGGAAGTCAAATGGGCAACTTCTTTCTTCCGTTTGCCATCCCCGACAAAAAGACCCATATGGTCCGAAAGGGTTGTGTGGGTCTTTTCTTTGCAGGTATTTTGCGTTTTGTTGTATAATAATAGTTTATGATTTTTACTCCAGAACAATATGTTAAAGCCCCGCCAATTGATTCTTCCTATAAATCGGAATCTGGAATAGGCTTTGAAGACTTGAGTGGCGAGTGCAAAAGATGTGGCAAACCAACCAATAATTTCAGGGGCTTCGTTACAGAACACCCCAACTGTGTGGAAGTGAGATTTGCTGGTGTTTGTCACCCCTGTAAGTTGATTACTAGTTATCATTTCAGGATTTATGAAGACGGCAGAATAATGACCAATAAAGACGACGGCTGGTACAACATTGACACTAAATCCACTTGGTACTCTAGATTTGTTAACAAGATTAAAAACGCTTGACATTTATATGATATAATGCTACTCTTTTAACAAATGAACAGAAGACTATCCAAATTTGAAATCTGGTTTAAATCACTTGAATCCTTTGAAATCAATATTGTTCTAACTATTGTTCTTTCTTTCTTTTTTCTTGGCTTTCTATTAGTTATTGAAGCAGGATTAAAAAATGACGACAAAATGGAAGCCACAAAAATAATCCAATACCAGGAGTTAACCAATGTCAGCAGATAATGGGGTGTACATCTTAAAAACCCCCAATGGACAAGGTGGTTTTGAATACCGTGTTACCCACGCTCAAGCAATAGAAAATATCTACTGGGATGAAAGGTTTTATCAGGGTCATAATCCCGAAGGTAATCCAACTCAAGTAGTCAGCTATTTTGGCAGATGCAACGCCCTTGGTAATGAAGATAATGCTGTTCATTTGGCAGAAGGTATCGCAAAGGAAATCTTGGCTGACGACTTTTGCCCAGTACTGGAATACGGTATTGTCAGGATAGATTTGCCACACCCATTTAGCTATTATGTTGAGAAAAACAAGCAAACAATAAAGGAGAGTTAGGCTAGATGAAAGAGTTAATTAAAATTAGAAAAAAATGGCTATTAGATCCGTCAACAAAAATTGAGCAAACTAAAAAAGATAAACAAAAGTATAAACAAGAAGAAGATAAGGATTGGAAAAATCTTACTGGATATATTGACCAAGAAGATTTACAAGAACTAGAAGACTTGGAAAATGACAAAGAATGACAATTTATTCAGGATGTGTTTTGTGCCACTCTCTGTGTTCATCTTCCCACATAGGAACTACATTAGTGTAATGAAATGCTTTCTTTTGTTCTTCTACCTTACTTAAATCAAAAGAAGATATTTGTTTAGGATGATGTTGATGCCATTTTCTTTTGCCATTGTTTTCCATGGTCATTCCTATTTTAAAATGAGATTTTAAATAATTTTGATAAAACTTTGCTGTGCAACCCAATAGTTCAATTGTATGTAGCGATTTTTTAACACCTTGAGACTTTAATGCTGCTCTTACTCTACTACGTAAAAACTTTTTTATCCTAAAAAAAGCATCTGTTTTAAGTTTGTTGTTTTCATATTTTTTATGTCTAATGCGTGTTTCTTCTTTA
>Ga0247842_10005697_pt1 | contig 14563 bp, 11 predicted proteins | sample LaCruzMarch2015__3_FD_192411 | JGI IMG/M metagenome (GOLD analysis project Ga0247842, IMG submission 192411) | Freshwater microbial communities from meromictic Lake La Cruz, Castile-La Mancha, Spain - LaCruzMarch2015_19m | ecosystem: Environmental > Aquatic > Freshwater > Lake | place: Spain...
TCCTGCAACCCGCTGAATCGCAGCCTCCCAAGCGCCTATTGTTGTCGCTTTGCTGCGCCGCGGAGGAAATCTGTCAGTGCCAATATTCTATCCCAAAAAGCGGGAAACTTTTACTCAGAAATCGCCTAAGGACAAGGTCGGCAAGTGGGTACCGTGCATCTGCCGGACCTGTACGGGGCTGACGGAGCCCGCGATGTTCGCGCAGAAGGATCTGATCGAGCGCAAGGCCCGCGGCAAGCGAACCACCGAGTGTCCCCTTCTTCTCGAAGCACTACGCCAAGCCCTGGTGCGCGCTGGAGTGGGAGACGATCCGCGGTGTACTGCTGCGCCGCCGCGAAGAGGATGCCGTGATCCCGGTCCATCTCGACGATACCGCAATCCCCGGCTGGCCTGCCGTGAGCCTCGGCATAAGACCAAACGGCCGATCCGCGGAACAGATCGCGGGACTGATCCTGGAGGCTTACCGACTGCGCCATCCGGACCGGTGACGGGGGCCGGTAGGGTGGACGAGCGGGAGCGAAGTCCACCGAACTCCCGCGCCGCTGCTGGTGGACTGCGCAGCACTTGTCCACCCTACGCCAATGGTCCGAGCCAGTGCGCCTGGGGTACGTACTAGCGGGGTGGCTGCGCGTATTGCCCCGGGAACGGGTCCGCGCTCTTGCGACGGCTGATTTCCCGCTCGGTCCAGGGCCAGGTGGACCCGGCCTCGTCGAAGAACGCGACCCCGATCACGCCCACATTGCGACCCTCGCCCTTGAGTTCGGCATAGGAATTGGACACGGCACCGAAACGGAATGCGGCCACGCTGTCCGCGCTGCGGCGAAAGCCGTCGATCTGCAGGCTGGCGCCTGGCGCGAGCAGGTATCCGCGCTTCGCGTAAGACCCCGGGCGACCATCCAGCACGTCGAGCCCGTCTACCGTCGCCACGACCTCCACACGATTGGCGGTGGGGTTCTTGACCTCAATGACATAGCGCTGGCCGTTCTCTCCCACCACGTAGGTCCGCCCGCCCGCGCGCACGCTGGGCAAGCGGGCGCCCTTGCCATCCAGCAGACGGACCGCAAGCCGACTGTCCGCGTCGGTAAAGACGTTGTCGACAGAGTCCGGTCGCTGGCCCGGCCCGATCATGGCGGCGACGCCCGCCCGGTCATTGTAATAGAGCGACAGGACGGCCAAGGGACGCGCGGGCGTCCGGCGCGTGAACTGGACCTGGTTGACACGGCTATCCCGGTCTTCGCCCCACAGGGTGCCGAGCCCCGGACGGGGCGCCATGGCAGGCGTCGGTGCGCCGCGGTCTCCGTCGGCAGCAGCGGTTGCGCTCGACGGGGTCGCCGACGCAGCGGCGCGGGCTGCTTGCGGTTGTTTGCCCGTGAGCGGCGGGCCGGCCTGTTGCGCCGTCCCCCCGCCGCATCCGGCTACGAGCAAGGCCAAAATAAAAACGTACTTTTTCAATTGCCTCATGGGTTCCTTCATCATGCCTGGGTCGAACGCTGGGAGCGCCGCACCCCAGTGCGGCGCGGCCTCGCGGGCGACCGCGACGCTGCGTGCTGCGGGTAGGCCGCGCCGCACTGGGGTGCGGCGCTCCCAGTGGCCGGAACGATGATCAAGGCCCGTGCGCCTTATCCACCCGAGGGGCGATTTGGCCGGCTACATCACTCTCGATTGCACCCCAGTCACCGGACCTCGAGCCGTGCCCCTAATCCCTTGCCAAAGTCAACATTCCCAGCACCTTGGCAGCCTTTTCCAGACGGGTATCGAAACAGGCGAAATGCAACTCCTCCCCGGCCGCCTCCTGCAAGATGCGGGCGGCGGCAAGTTGCACACTGTCGTAACCGCGCAAGGCAAAGAGATCGGCATAGTCGCCGGCCAGCTCCACCAAGGGTTGTGTCACCTCGACGATCGCATAGTCGGGCCAGTCGCTGCGCAGCCGCTTGCGTACAGAATCAACCGCGATCCTCCAACACCATCCGGCCGACCGACGCTACACCCTGCGTCAGCTCCAGGGGCGGCGCCAATTGGGGCTTGCTGCCGTTCCAGGACAAGGCGCCCGCGCCGATCAGACCGCGCAGCCCACCGTCTCCCGCCTGCGCCGGAATGCCGACGATGCGCGCGATCGGTCGGTTGTGCGAGGTCACCTCGACGACCTCACCCGCTTGGGCGCGCAGCAGCACCCGGGAAAGGTTCGCCTTCAGTTCACGAATGGCGATGGGCATGGTGGGAGTCCTGGATGCAGTGTGGTCACATGATAAGGTGCGCCAGGGAAAATGTGATCTTATTTCAGCGGGGGCGGTTGTAGGCCACGGGGACCAGGCACTGCTCGTCGCTACTGATGACCGGATCGCCGTGCCGGGGCGTCGCGGCCAAGGTCGGCCCGGCCCTGGCGCAGGCGGTGCAGGTCGCACCCGCTGCACCGCGTTGTCGACGGCGGCGGGTGGGTCAATGATGGCCGGCATGGAGACGGCTACTCCCGTTGCTGATGACTCAGGTGGCCGAGCGACCCCGGTCCACCCGGCGCAGCGCCGGTAGGGTCCGCTGCGCGGACCGAATCCACGCGCGGCTCAGGCACTTACGCCGGTCGGCGCAACCAGTGATAGATCATTGATAAAAAAGGAGTAATATATAAAGACGCTAATATCTCTAAAGTGACATTGACAGTCGTAACCCCTGGGCTATGATGACTATGCGACCCCCACCGCCATCCCCGGAGACCCGCTATGCTCACGACCACGCTCGTCCTGTTCACGCTGAAAGCGCTCAAGGCCCTCGCGTACCTGATCGCGGCCTTCATCTACAGCGGCGCCCGGCAGATCCCCGACCGCCATCGGCACCGCGCGATGCACGTCTGCTACGTGATCCTGCTCGGCGCGCTGCTGCTGGAGGCGGTGCTGGTCTGAGTTGGCCGCCCGCATCCGGCACTCGAGCGCCCCCGCGGGCGCCGCCCCGGGCGGCGCCCTCCCCTGATCCGACCCTGGTATGACACCATGCCCGTCCTCACCCGCTCCCAGGTCCGCCAACGCCGACCAGCCCTCGCACTCACGGCTGCCGTGGGCGCGCAGTTGGACCGCCTGCTGGGCCTTGACTGGGAGGCCGACCTGCTGATCCCGGTCGAAAAGGTCCATCAGGAAGTGCTGAGGTCCGCCAACGACAAGGCCAGCACCAAGGCGTTGAGCCGCCTGGTGGAGGCCGTCAACGCCGCCGCCGGGCAACGGCACCTGGGGTTGGAGATCAAGGTCACCACCAATAAAAAGTCAGGCAACGCCAACCGCTACCTCTGGTTCGAGGGCCCGCCGGACGAGTCGCCGCCGGTCCTGACCGGCGAACTGGACCGCATCCCGGCGGGCCAGGTCATCGCGGATCAGCGCGGCCTGCCCGCGGACTACCCGAGCGCCGACGCGGCATCACCGCAGGCCGGAACCGGTGCCTCAAGCAACCTCACCGCGGGTCCGCGGCGCGCGACGATCGGCAACGCCGTGGCTTGGGACGCAACCCCTCCGCTACCGAAACAGGGCCGGAAGGACCTGGACGCTATCGCGTGCGAACGGCTGATCCGCGACGCCCCCAGCTACATTGGCGACCTGCACAAGGGCCTGGAGCAACCTGGCACCAGCCACCCCGCGGATGCCGAGAGCGTGGTGGCCCACGAGCACCTGCTCGCCTGGGCCATGGACCCCGCCGCCGCGCCGCTGTTCGCCCTGCTCGGCGAATACGGCATGGGCAAGACCGTCACCTGCCAGCGGTTGAAACAGGACCTGGACGCCCGCCGGGAACAGGACCCCGCGACACCGCTGGTACTCTACTTTGATTTGCGTCTGGTTACCGACCTGGAGCGGCGCACTACGCCCACCCTCGCCGAGGTAGTCAAGGACTGCATGGCGCGCGGCTGGCAAGGGCGGGCGCCGAACGCGGGCTATGGTCTCGACGACGTCCTGCAGTGGGCGCAGACCGGCGCACTGGTCATCTTCGACGGCCTGGACGAGGTGCTGGTCAAGCTCAGCGCCGCGGACGGCCAGACCTTCACCCGCGGCCTGCTCGGTCTGCGTGCCCTGATCCCGGACCCGGCCCGTCGGCCTAAGCTCCTGATCTCCTGCCGCACCCACTATTTCCGCACCCTGCGCGACCAGCAGAACCATTTCACCGGCCAGGAGCGCGCCGGCCCGGACGCCGACGCCTTCCGGGCACTGATCCTGCTGCCGCTCACCGACGCCCAGGTGCGGGGTTATCTCACGGCCGCGCTGCCGGACACCGACCCGGACCAACTGCTCGCCACCATCGCCGCCGTCCACAACCTCACCGAACTGACCCAGCGCCCCTACACCCTGAAGCTGGTCGCCGACCACCTGCCCGCCATCGAACAGGCCCGCGCCGCCGGCCAGGTGGTCCAGGGCGTGACCCTCTACCGGGCCATGGTCAGGAGTTGGCTGGAGCGCGACAGCGGCAAGCACCACATCCGCGCGGACCATAAGCTGCTGCTCGCCGCCGACCTGGCCGCCCACCTGTGGCGCGAGGGCAGCGGCCTGCTGCCAGTCGAGCGCATCGAGGACTGGTTCTTCGGCTGGCTGGAGCGTCGGCAGGAACTCAGGTCCCGCTACGCCCGCCTGAACTCGGACCAACTGGAGGAGGACCTGCGCACCGCCACCTTCCTGGTACGCGATGACCAGGGCGGCGGCGGTTTCCGCTTCGCGCATACCTCGCTCCTGGAGTATTTCCTGGCCGAGTATCTGCTCGGCGCCATCCGCGACGACGCGCCCGAGCGCTGGGCCATGCCGCGCCCGAGCCCGGAGACCCTGGACTTTCTCGGGCAACTGCTGGACGAGTCCGCGGGGCAGGGCGCGGTCTTGCTCCAGACCTTGGGCGACTGGCACACTGCCTATCGGCCATGCACCAGCGAGGTGCTTCTCGCCTATGCCTTGCGCGCGTGGGTCAAGGACTGGCCGATGCCGCCGGTCGCCGGCATCGTACTCGCCGGTGCGCAACTCGATGACTGGCGGTTTGGCCGCGCACCCGGGGCGGCCAAGGAGCGGACGCTGCTCGACCTGTCCGGGGCGGATCTGCGCGGCTGCACCCTGCGGCGCGCCCGGTTCGACGGCGTTCGGCTGACCGGCGCCCGGCTCTGCGACACCAAACTCGCCCAGGCCGATTTTCTGGACTGCGAGGCCGCGAATAGCGATTGGTCCGGGGCTGAGTGCGACGGGGCCATCTGGCGGCGAACGATGCTCACCGGGTCCATCTGGGACGGTGTTCGCGGTCGCTGGCCCCGGTTCATCAACTGCGTCGACGCGCCAGCGGCCGTCCCCGGCATCTTTTCCTCCCACCATGCGTCGCTGGCTGCCGCCGACCAGGCCCACGCGCCCCTACCGGTCTCACAACGGTTGGTCGGTCATATGGGCGGGGTCTGGGCCTGCGCCTTCGCCCCCGATGGTACGCGGATGCTGTCGGGGAGTGAGGACGGGACCCTGCGCCTGTGGGATGTTGCGAGCGGCGCCGCCCTGCTTACCCTGACCGGCCATGAAGGCGATGTCTGGGCCTGCGCCTTCGCCCCCGACGGCACCCAGTTGCTATCGGGGGGTGAGGACGGGACCCTGCGCCTGTGGGATGCCGCGAGCGGCGCCGCCCTGCTCACCCTGACCAATCATGCGGGCGGGGTCTTGGCCTGCGCCTTCGCCCCCGACGGCACCCGATTGCTGTCGGGGAATCTGGACGGGACCCTGCGCCTGTGGGATGCCGCGAGCGGCGCCGCCCTGCTCACCCTGACCGGCCATGCGGGCTGGGCCCGGGCTTGTGCCTTCGCCCCCGACGGCACGCGGTTACTGTCGGGGGGTAATGACGAGACGCTGCGCCTGTGGGATGCCGCGAGCGGCGCCGCCCTGCTCACCCTGACCAATCATGCGGGCGGGGTCTTGGCCTGCGCCTTCGCCCCCGACGGCACCCAATTGCTGTCGGGGAATCTGGACGGGACCCTACGCCTTTGGGATGCCGCGAGCGGCGCCGCCCTGCTCACTCTGACCGGCCATGATAGCTGGTGCCGGACCTGCGCCTGCGCCCCCGACGGCACCCGACTGCTATCGGGGGGAGGGGACGGGACCCTGCGCCTGTGGGATGCCGTGAGCGGCACCGCCCTGCTTACCCTGACCGGCCATGCCGACAGGGTTTTGGCGTGCGCCTTCGCCCCCGACAGCACCCGGTTGCTGTCGGGGGGTGAGGACGGGACCCTGCGCCTGTGGGATGCCGCGAGCGGCGCCGCCCTGCTCACCTTGACCGGTCATGACGACTGGGTCCGGGCCTGCGCCTTCGCTCCCGACGGCACCCGGTTGCTGTCGCGGGCGTGACGGGACCCCGCGCCTGTGGGATGCCGCGCGCGGCGCGCGGCTGCGGGTCCAGGCAACTGGGGGCCAAGCCACCCCCGGCCACGCGGTCTGGGACCCCACCACCAACCAGTTGATCGAGGCCAGCGGCGACGCCTGGCGCTGGCTCTTCTGGGTGCGCACCGGCGCCGACGGCTGGCCCGAGCCGCTGCCGCTGGAGTCCTTCGGCCCCCTGCCGGCCCCGACGCGCCTGCGCCCGCCCGTCCCCGACTGACCCGCCTGCCATGCGAGCGGCAGGGTTGACCATCGTGGTGGTCAGGCGCGGTTGGTCCGCACAGCGGACCCTACGGTAGGCCCGCGATCCGTAGGGTCCGCTGTGCGGACCAACAGCCTCGCGGGCAGCGAAGTGGCCGGAATCATGATCAAGGCCCGGTCTGCCGAGGCCCTAATGATGCTGTTCGCCGGTTTCCTGAGCGTCCAGGAATCCCTTGAGCCGGGCACGCTCCGCATCGTCGAGCCCGCGCAGGCGGTCCTCGATCGGCAGCCCGCGCATGCGATCCTCGCTCGGAAGCCCGCGCAGGCGATCCTCGGGCGGTAGTTCCTGCACCAACTCCAAGGCCAGGTCGCGACGGAAGTCCTCAAAGGTGTATGGCATGTCGATACCCACTTCGCGGTCAGTTCCTCGATGGCCCAGGCGTCGAGGCTCTCCTGACCCGACTTGTAGGTCACGAGGTTGTGCGGACGCAAGGCGTCGAGTCCGTCGCAGGGGTCGGCCAGCGGCTGGCCTTGCCCGCGGATGATGAGGATATCGAGCACCTGGCGCTTGCGCGCGAGGTCCTTCTCCATCTCCACGGCATACTCGGTGCCGGTGAAATAGTCCGATAGCGCCAGACCGAACAGCCGGTGCCAGTTGATCATGGGGCGGTGCCACGCTCCGTAGGGGCAGTCGTTGAGCGGGAGTATAACGGCTGGTGCGGCGGCGTTGATCATCGTTGCGCGCACCGCGGCCGGGGGTGCCGTCAGGTGCCGGGGTAGAGACCGGGCAAGGGTTGGGCGGCCGGACTCTGGGCCGCGCGCTCCTGTGCGAGCAGCAGCGGTTCCAGGGTCTGCCAGGCCGCGGCGCCGTCCCAGGTCGCCCCGGCGGGGGCGTAGATGGCCCGGTCGATCGCCTCAAGCGGGGCCGCCGCGGCGCTCGCCGCCGGACCCAGGCGGACGGCGAGGTCGCTCAGGCCGGCGGGGGGCCGGGCTGGCCAACGGGTGCGCGCCCAGTCGAGCAGGGCGGAGCGGGCGGCGCGGGGGTCGGCGGCGGCGCAGGCCTGGCGCGCCTGGGTGCGGGCGGTGGCGAGTGACTTGCCCGGTTGAACGGTTGCGTCGGGGCGGGACGCCCCGACTGCCTTGCGGCGGATGGCCCAGGCCAGGGTCAGGAGCCAGGCCAGGGCGAAGCACAGGGCGAGCCAGGGCCAGGGCGACGCGGTGCGCAACGCCCCGATGAAACCGTGGCTTGCGGCTTCGCCCTTGGTCTGTGTGGCCGCCGCCGCGCCTGCGGGCGCACCCTGGTCCGGCGTAGGCGCGACCGTCGGCGCGGGCGTGCCGGCGGGGGCCGGGGCGCTCGCGGCGGCGGGTGCGGGTGCGGGTGCGGGTGCGGGTGTCGGCGCCGCGGTCTCGCCCGCCGCGGGCGCGACCTCGACGGTGCGCTGTGGGATGACCGCCACCCGCGACTGATCGGTGGTCGTGTCCCACCAGATCAGGCGGATCTCGGGCAGGGTGAGGGGCCCGGCGCGGGTCGGGACCAGGGCGACTTTGAGGGTCTTGAGCGCGGTCGGGACGCTGCCCGGGAGGTCTTCCATCTTGGGCGTCTCGGGATAGACCCGGGCGCCCTCCGGGGTGCCGGTGTCGAGCGTCGGCAACTGGGCGGCGGTGGCGCCGCGGGCGGTGACGACCAGGGTGCGGGTGACGGGCTCCCCGACCCGGAAGCGGGGTGGGGAGGGCGTCCACTCGTCGGAGAGCTGGACCGACTCGGCAGGCAGCCAGGCGGCGCCGCCGGTGTCCGGCTGGGGCCGTATCTGGAGGGTGCGGTCGGGGCCGCGTTCGATCACCCGGCGCGTGGCACCCGGGTCGAACAGGTCGGGAATGCCCGGTCCGCCGAACACGTCGCCGAAGTCCGCGAAGGGGCTGCGGCGCGCCCCCGGGCGGTCCTGCGCCATCAGGGCCTCCAGCCGCGGGCCGCCGATGGTGAGCGGGCCGCTGCGTTGGGGCACCACCAGGTAGCGCCGCTCGATGACGGTGTAACGCTGGCCGTCGATCTCTTCGGAGTCGTTCTGGTCTTCCCCCTGCCGTTGCAGGGTGGCCCCCTCGACCTGCGGCTCGTCGAGGATCGCGCGCCGCGGCTGGTCCCGGAAGAGGACCCGCACCCGATAGGTGAAGGGCTGCTGGACATAGGGCTCGGCGGTCTCGACCAGGGTGTCGACCAAGACCGGCTTGGGTCCGCCGCCCGGGTCCGCCTGATCGGCCGCGAGCACCTCGAGCGCGATCGGCTGGGTCTGCTGACCGCCCAGTGACAGGGCCGGGACCTGCAGCCTGCCGGTGCGCCGCGGGGCCAACTCCAGGGTCCATTCCCGAGTGTTGTTCGAGACCCCGTTGACGAAGCTCAGGTTGGTGCTGCTGCCCTGTTGCAGGATCTCGAAGTCCTTGCCCAGGGGACTGAAGTCCGGCGTCCCGCCGAGTGCGCCGACGGCGCGCAGCGTCAGGGTCAGGGTCTCGTTGGCACGCACCCGGGTCCGGTCCAGGGTCGCGCTTAGGTCTCCCGCCCAGGCCCAGGGGACGGCGAGCAGGAGCAGGGCCAGCAGCGCGCAGACGGCGCGCGGCGACGGGCGACGGTCAAGACGGTTGGGCATAGTGGTCGCGACGGGTTGGATTGATCATAAAATCCACAGATGGACACAGATGAACACAGATTTTCTTTAAATTGTCATGCGCGTATCGCCACGGCCACACTCACCCGCAAGGTGAGCCCCCGACCAAGCGTAAGCCAATGAATCATCTGTGTTCATCTGTGTTCATCTGTGGATGACTGCTCTTTCTAAGTTGACTAAAGAGGGCCGTGTGATCCCGCGACTCACGGCAAGCGCCCCTCGCGTCGTAACTGCTGCAACAGGAAGCGCTGGCGCAGCAGGCCGGCGGGGTCGTCCGGGACGCGGCGCAACTGGGCCTCCATAGCCTGTTGCTGCTCGCGCTGTTGGGGGTTGAGGTCGGCGGCGCCGGCCAGGCGTGCGGCGGCGTTTCCGGAGGGCGGGGCGCCCGTCGGCGGTTGCTGCGCGATGGCGCCGGCCTGACCCTGGTCCTTGCCGGGCTCCGGTTTGGCGCCGTCGGGCAGGGTGACCTCGGGTTCTTCCGCCAGGGCGCCCTGACCCAGGTCGCCGGGCTTGGGCGGCGGCGTCTCGCCGGTGTTCCCGGCGGAGGAACCCTGGGCGGCCTTGGGGTCCTGGCCCTGAGCATCGCTCTCGTGGCCGGCATCGTCGGGCTTATCGGCCCCGGGGCCGGGTTTGTCGCCTTGCTGAGTCCCGGCGTCCGCCGTCGGCGGTGCCCCCTGGCCGCTATCCTGCTGTTGCCGTTGACCCTGGGCGTCGCCCTGCTGGCCGCCCTGACCGGTGTCGGATGGCTGCCCGTCCTTCTGACCCTGTTGGCCCTCTTGTCCCTTCTGACCCTTGTCGTCCTTCTGGCCCTTCTGGTCCTGGTCCCCTTGGCCCTGGGGCTGGTCCTGCAGCTGTTGGTCACGCAGAGCCTTTACGAGGTCCAGGTTGGCGCGCGCGTCCGCGTGGTCCGGGGCCTGCTGCAGGGTCCGCTCATAGGCGGCGATGGACTCGTCGAGCCGCCCCAGGCGGGCCAGGGCATTGGCGCGGTTGTAGTCCGCCTCGGCCCCGTCGACCCCGGTCAGGTCCGCCAGGGCGCCGGCATAGTCGCCGCCGCGATAGCGGGCGGCGGCGCGCCAGGCGGGGTCCTGGAAGCGGGTGGCCGCGGCGGCGGCGTCGCCGGCTGCCAGCCGGTGCGCGCCCTGCTGGTCCGGGCGCTGCCACAGGTCGTCCCAACCCAAGGCCCAACCCGGGTGCGGCGGCAGCACCAGCACCAGGGCCAGGACCGGCAGCAGCCAGCCGCGCCGGAAGGCCAGCGCGGCGATGGGCAGCAGGGCGAGCAATAGCCAGGGACCCTCCTCCCGCCACTGATCGGCCGCCAGGCCCTGTTGTTCGACCAGCCCGCCGGGCGCCATCGCCGCCCCGGCCGCGACCCCAGAGCCGATGAGGGCCAAGGTGTCCCGATCCCCGGGGTCCAGGTCCACATAGCGGCCATTGCCCGCACGCGCCAGGGACTCCAGGGCCCCGCGCCCGAGTCGCGCCATGGGGATGGCGCCGCTGCGATCGGCGGCGAAGCCCCCGCCCGGGTCCGGCACCGGCGCCCCGTCGGCCGTGCCGACCCCGAGCACCGAGAGGCGATGACCCTTGGCGGCCAGGGCGCGGGCGGCGGCCTCGACCCGGGCGCCGCCATCGCCGCCGAGCCCGTCGGTGATCAGGATCACCTCGCCGCCCTCCCCCCCGGCCTGCGCCAGCAAGGCGCCGGCCTGCTCCAGGGCGCGCTCGGTGCGCCGCGGACCCGGCACCGGGAGCAGGTCCGTACCCAGGCGCGGGACCTGGGAGGCGATGGTCTGGGCGTCGCCGGTCAGGGGGGAGACGATGAAGGGGTCCGGGCCGAAGGCGATCAGCGCGACCTGGCCCTCCCGGGTGGCGGCGAGGAGGTCCAGGACCTCGAAGCGCGCCCGCGCCAGGCGTGAGGGCGTCACATCGGCGGCGTTCATGCTCGGTGACAGGTCGAGCAGGATGACGCGCTTGGCCGTGGTGGCGAACACCGGCTGCGGCAGGCGTTCCCACACCGGGCCAGCCAGGGCGAGGGTGCCGATCAGCCAGGCCAGGGCCAGCAGGGCCAACGGCAGGCGGCGCGGCCGACCCTCCTCACCGACCAGCAGGTAGGGCAGGAGGTGGGCGTCCACCAGGCCGCGCCAGGCGTTGGCCGCGTGACGCGCCCGCCAGAGCCCGATCAGGACGAATAGCAAGGGCGCCAGTGCGAGCAGCCACTGGGGCCGCAGAAAGTGCAGTTCAGCGGCCATTGCCTACTCCCAAACGCCGGCCGCCCAGGAGCGGCAGCGCCAGCAGCACACTTAAGACCAGGGCTGCTGCCGCCGGCCACACGAACAGCGACTCGCGGGGCCGGTAGGTGCGCTCGTCGCGGCGGCTGGGCTCCAGTCGGTCCAGTTCCTCGTAGATGGCCTCCAGTTCCTCGCGCCCGGTGGCGGAGAAGAAGCGCCCGCCGGTGACCTGCGCGATCTGCTTCAGTGACTCGGGGTCATAGTCGCCGCCCTGGCGCAGCAGGCGCATCCCGAGCGCGGTACGCAGGCCAACCTCGCCGCCGCCGATGGCGATGGTGTAGATGCGCACCCCGGCCTCACGGGCCAGTTGCGCCGCCGCCTGGGGCTCCAATTGGCCGGCGTTGCTGGCCCCGTCGGTGAGCAGGATCAGCACCCGGTTGTCGTCCGGCTGCTCGCGCAGGCGCTTGACCGCGAGCCCGATGGCGTCGCCGATGGCGGTCTCGCGCCCGGCCAGCCCGACCACCGAGTCGCGCAGCATGGCGGCCACCGTGTGACCGTCGAAGGTCAGGGGCGTCTGGACATAGGCATTACTGCCGAACAGGATGAGTCCCAGCCGGTCCTGGGTGCGCCGTTCCACGAAGCGGGCGGCCACCGCCTTGACCACCGCCAGGCGTGAGACCATGCGATTGTCCATCTCGTAGTCCGGCTGCTCCATGCTGCCGGAGATGTCCACGGCGAGCATGAGGTCACGCCCCGCGACCGGCAGGTTTACCGGCGCCCCGACCCATTCCGGCCGTGCCGCCGCCGTCACCAGCAACACCCAGGCCAGCACCGCGGCACCGATCCGCCACGCCGACCGTCGCCCGGCCGCGGCGGCCGCGAGGCCCGGCAGGTCCGCGTAGAAGGGCAGCCGCAACGCGGCCCCACCGGCGGGGCTGGCCGCGGGTATGAGATAGGCGAGCAGGGGCAGCGGCAGGGCCGCCAGCACCCAGGGCCAGGCGAGCGTGATCATGGGGCGGTCCCCCGGTTGGCGCGGATCCAGCGCCCGGCCAGCTCGGCCAGGGCCAAGCTGTCCGCTGGCGCGCGCTGCTGCGCCTGATCCGGCAGGCCGTCTTGATCATGGTCCAGACCGCCACTCAGGCGTTCCGCACCGGAGGTCGAGGCTTTAGCCGGACCAGGAGCGTGCAGACGCGAGCTCGACCGGCTGAAGCCTCGACCTCCGGTTGCCCCGGGGGCGCGGTAGGGCAGCTCGCCCAGCATCCGCCCCGGCCCGTGGGAGAAGGCGTCGCCGCCGCCGGTGGCATCCAGGAAGGCGAGCCAGGAGGCGCCGCTGAGCCCGGCCACACGCTCCCGTGGGAACCGGGTCAGGGCCAGGCGCCGCAGCAGGATCGAGACCGCCGCGGCAAAGCCGCCCGGAGCGAGCCCGGTGCCCAGTTGCCCGCGCAGGGCCTCGAGTTCGCCCAAGGCCGTCCGCACCGCGGCGCCCTGCCGCCAGCGGCGGCGCCACAGCACCAAGGCCAGCGCGCCGGCACCCAGCGCGAGCCCGGCGACCAGCCACCAGCCGGGGGCCGGCGGCCACCAGGACACCGGGTCCGGGAGGTGCCAGTCGCGCAGGCCAGCCAGTGGGTCCGGCGCGGCCGGGGCCGTGGGCAGGGGGTTAATCGTGTCGGCCATTGCGTTCACTTGTGGACAATAGGCTCTTGGTCCCGGGCGTGCTGCGTGCGCGCAGCCCGCGGGCCAGGGCGGGGCCGACCGGCTCGTCGGTCGCCAGGTGCAACAGATGGGCGCGGTGCAGTCGCGCCAGATATTCCAGGGTCTGGGCCCGGACCGCGAAGCGCTCCTCATAGGCGGTGCGGCTGCGCGCTCCGGTCAGATCCAGAATCCCGCGGCGCCGGCCGTCGGTGACCGGATAGCGCCCGGGCGGGGGCGCCGCCGCCTCCAGGGGGTCGTGGACCATGATCAGGAGCAGTTCGCTCCCGGCGGCGAGTTCCGCCAGCCAGCGCCCGGCGTCCGGGCGCACCCCGGTAAAGTCGCTGATGACCGCCACCAGGCCGCCGGGGCGCACCAGCCGGATGAGGTGGGCGGCGGCCTGCGCCAGTGAGCCGTGGCCCCGCTCGCCGGCCGCCGTGGGCTCGGTGAGCCGCTCCAGGAGCGGGAGCAGACCCGCGGTGCGGGCGGCCGGCCGCCGCTCCAGGTGGCGCGCCTCATCGAACACCAGCCCGCCCACCCGGTCCGCCCGGTCCACCGCCGCCCAGCCGAGCAGGGCCGCGGCCTGGGCCGCGATCACCGACTTGAAGGCGACGCGGGTGCCGAAGCGCATCGACACGCCCTGGTCCACCAGGAGCCAGACGGGCCGCTCGCGCTCCTCCCGGAACAGCTTCACATGGGGCGTCCCGGCGCGCGCCGTGACCCGCCAGTCCATGTTGCGCGGGTCATCGCCCGGCTGGTAGACCCGGGACTCGTCGAACTCCATGCCGCGCCCGCGAAAGCGCGACAGGTGCCCGCCGGTGCGGGTGGCCAGCACCCGCCCGCGCGGCGCCAGATCGAGCCGCAGGGCCTGGCCGCGCAGGGCGATCAGGTCCCGGAGCCCGGCACGGATGCCGGACTGGGGTGCGGCGCTCCCAGTGGTCACCAAGGTCGGCGAGTGCCCAGTCTCTTTATTCGCGTTCATTTGCGTTCATTCGCGGCTGAATCTTCCGCTAAGGCACCGGCACCCGCGCCAACAGCGCATTGATGAAGTCGTCCGGGTGCCGGCCCTCGGCCTCCGACTCGTAGGAGAGCAGCACCCGATGGCGCAGCACGTCCGGGGCCACGGACTGGATGTCCTCGGGCGAGACATAGTCCCGCCCCGCGAGCCAGGCGCGTGCCCGGGAGCACCGGTCCAGGGCCAGGGTGGCGCGCGGGCTGGCGCCGAAGCGCAGCCAGTCCCGCAACTCGGGCGCATAGTCCTGGGGTCGACGGGTCGCCATCACCAGGTGCACCAGGTAGTCCTCCACCCCCGGGGCCATATAGAGCCCGAAGATGGCGCGGCGGGCGGCAAAGATGCTCGTCTGACTCAGGCGCACGGCGGGCGGGGCCGGACCGTCCTGCAGGGCTTCGTCCCGGTTCAGGTGCAGGATGGCCCGTT
>Ga0247842_10005705_pt1 | contig 14548 bp, 18 predicted proteins | sample LaCruzMarch2015__3_FD_192411 | JGI IMG/M metagenome (GOLD analysis project Ga0247842, IMG submission 192411) | Freshwater microbial communities from meromictic Lake La Cruz, Castile-La Mancha, Spain - LaCruzMarch2015_19m | ecosystem: Environmental > Aquatic > Freshwater > Lake | place: Spain...
TCAATGGATAAAGTGGGTAGCGTAGAGATTCTAATTATGATTTCTTCAGATACCGGCTCAGAAGAGATACGGGTATTCCAAAGAAAAAATAGACTTGGCATAGAAATACCGGCATTCAAGATAATTATGTCTGATATTAAAGATACAGATGGTAATGTTAAGACTGTATTAAAATACGGTGGAGAGATTGAAGAGCAAGAAAGTAAAAAGGAAGAATCAAAAGAACTGGTTCTGGAGCTTCTCTCTGGCGGTAATAAGAAAACAACTAAGGAAATAATTGGGATTATTGGGTCCGAGAAGAAGATTGGCTCAAAAAACATACGGACCGGACTCAAGGAATTGGTTGATAGTAGGAAAATTGATTATGAAAAGCAAGGAAAGCAAAATCTATATCGTTTGGTAGAAAACACTGATAATGGCACACCGGACAGTGAATTATTTGATTTTGACGTAAAAAACACAGAAGATAATAACTTTTCTGATACCTCATAGTAATAAGTGTTACCAAGTTACCATTCTTCTTTTCTCTATTGGAATTAAGGTGGTAACTTGGTAGATACTATTACTAAGGTAGATTTATTACCAAGTAACTTAAAATAAAATGAATAAATTTGAATTAATTAGTGAATTACAAACAATAGTCGAAGGGGTTAGAAGACAAAAGATAATCTATATTAGTGTATATTCTCCAGATGGGAACGAAGGTATTATCTCCCTCCATAGGAATAAAGGCTATTCTGGATCTCAAAAAATATCACTAGATCTTAGTATTCCTGATAAATTTTCGTGGAGATTATCAGAGAAAGGTAAAGATATTATTAAAAAAATTGGATATACTTGCGGGCGAGACTTAATAAGTGGTTATTGTCTAAAAGGAGAGGAGGAGTCGTTTCTAAACGTTCTATTTGAAACTCTGGGTATGAATGATGATATGTTTGAAAAAATAACATTAAAGTGATGTATACTACATATATATGAAAGCCCAGACGATTAAATATTTTGTTTATTGTAGAAAATCATCAGAAGACGCCACGAAGCAAGTGGCGTCTATTGAGGATCAAGAAAACGCTCTGCTTTCTATTGTTGAAAGAGAAAAATTAAATGTAGTTAAAACATTTAGAGAGGAAAAAAGTTCCAAAGATCCGGGTCGTCCAATATTTAATGAAATGATTAGTCGTATAGATAAAGGCGAGGCCAACGGACTTCTTTGTTGGGATATTGATAGACTTTCACGTAATCCAATTGATAATGGTACACTCCAATGGAGATTACAAAAGGCTGTAGTTAAAATTATAAAAACCCCTAATCGTTCTTATTTCCCGGAAGATGCCGGTTTACTTATGAGTATTGAAGGTGGTAGATCTACTGACTATGTTATGAGACTATCAAAAAATGTTAAACGTGGATTGAATGGAAAAGTTACAAAGGGTTGGAGGCCGTCGTCAGCTCCTATTGGTTATAAAAATATTGGAGAACGTGGAGACCGAACGATTATTCCAGATCCAGAGACTTTTGATACAGTCCGCAAATGTTGGGACTTATTACTAACTGGAGTTTACTCAGTTTCAAAGATACTTGAAATTGCCACTGAACAATGGGGTTTGAGGACCAAAATAAGGCGTAAATTAGGAGGAAAAAAGCCTAGTTTGAGCCATATGTATAACGTTTTTAGTGATCCATTTTATTATGGTTATTTCTTATGGACCAACCCGGAAACAGAAGGAAAGGAATTATATAAAGGGCTTCATACTCCCATGATTACAGAGGTCGAATTTTTAAGAGCTAAAGCACTAATTGGTAAGAAAGGTAAACCACAACCACAAACAAGAGAATTTGCTTTTACTGGTCTTATGCGATGTGGGGAGTGTGACTCTATGATTACAGCCGAGACGAAACAGCAGATAATATGTACGAATTGTAAAACTAAATTTTCCTCTATCAATAGGTCTGATTGCCCAAAATGTAAAATAGATAGCTCAGAGATGATTAACCCTAAAATTCTTAACTATACCTATTATCACTGTACTAAAAAGAAAAATAAGAACTGTATCCAAAAATCAATACTGGTCCAGGATCTAGAGAAACAATTTGAGACTGTACTGGATGGCCTAAAAATTAATGATGAATACCTTAATCTTGCTTTGGATTATTTAAGAGATAAACAGAAGAGCAACGGTGCACAAGAAAGTACAACTAAGTTATCTCTTAAGAGAAATCTGGAGTTAGCTGAAGAGCGTCTTAAAAAGATTGAGATGGAATACACATCGCCCCAAAACCTTGATTATGGAATTTATACGCCTGAAGAGTATAAGGCTTCAAAAATTAGAATTAAGGATGAAATCAAAAGTATTAATGGCAACCTTGATAAAGTTAGTGGTGCTTCTGAACAGGCATCAAACACAACAGAGAGAATATTTAATTTCTGCGTATTAGCTAGAAAAGTTTTCTCAGGAAATGATCTAAAGAAGAAAAGAGCGATTTGTTCCACTATTAGCTCGAACCTTACCTTAAAGGATAAAAAAGTGTTTGTGGACCTAATCCATCCGTTTTTATTGATTACAAATGAGATAAGACAACAAATGACAATACAAAACACGCTCGAACCTAAAAAGTACGGCTTTGGCAAAGGATGCATCAGGTCTTTGCACCCTGAAATAATTACTAGGCTCCGTGGGTAGGGATCGAACCTACGACCAATCGCTTACACTTAATTCACTATTACTAGTGGCGTGGACTATATCATATCCTTTCTCTTACAAGATTAAGGATTGAGGGGCTTCGTGCTCCGATATGCATCGGATAACTACTCCATTGAAGGATAGTCTCTACACCTTACAAACACTTTGTTTGTCTTGGCTCGGGATTGTCCGCTTTGGGATTTCCCCGAATTCACCTCATTATTCGATCATAATTTCTTATGAAAGCTGCAAGAACTTTACAGGCGATCGCTCTACCGCTGAGCTACCACGGAGCTTAAAAATCATTTTTTTATTTAATTGTTTAATGAACAACACCTTTATTGAAGCTCTCCTATACTAGCAAGAAATCAAAAAAAAATAAAGCAGATATCGTATTTTATGTGCTTTAAGATGTTTATGTGATTGATAGTATTTATATAATTATAGTGGTATATTTTATTGGTGTATACCAGAAAAGAAAAAAGAACTTATGCGGATCGCGCTATTTACATGCGTGAAGCCGTCAAAAAAAGAAGAAGGAAGCTTCGCGAAATGGCCAGAACATCTAAAGGCAATAAGTGTATTTTGTGTGGTTATAATAAGTGTCAGCGGGCGCTTAGTTTCCACCATATTGATCCTAGTAAGAAAAATTTTGATCTTTCGTCGAGAGGTTTGACTCGTTCTTGGGAAAAAATAGAGAAAGAAATTGAGAAGTGCGTACTGATTTGTGCAAATTGTCATATGGAAGTGCACGAAGGTATTACACAGCTTCCTAGGCTGTAAATTTATAGAAAATTGCTTTAGTTCAGTCCCTACCTACGGAGCATTTTTAACCTTATTTTATAAGGATTATTTTTTATACCCAAATAGAGTATAGAACTTTTTTATGATATACTAAATCAATGTATAAAAAACTGATAATTCTATCTTTCGTCCTCAATATACTTTTAGGTGCTTTTATGTTTGTATTTGGTGGGGCTGACGACAGTCCTGGAGCACAACTACTTGGACTCGTGGTGGTTATAGTTGGTATCTATGGATTAGTAAGTTTAATAAGAAACAAATATATATCAAATTCTCCTTCTAAAAATAACTAGTATTAATTGAAAATATCCCTAGAACCATAGAACTTTCCAATTCTCCTTTAATGTTCGAATAATGAGCTCCCGATTTCTTATATGGAGTATCATATAAGAAATCGGGAGCTCACGAAGTAAGATATTGGCAACCTGTTTTTGTGGTATAATTATTTATATTAGTTTTAATAGAAATTTATGTCAATAAAAAAATCATCTCTAGAGAGTAAGTGGTATTATCGAGTTGCAAAAATAATTTTTCTTTGGATACCTTTGATCTTAGTAATCTCTATTATCCTATTGGTGATTATTTCGGGTATGAAAGGGCAGGCGCTTGAAGAATTTGCAACTGTTTTAGAAAATAATATTTCTCTGATTGTTTATTCATTAATTGGCTTAGTTATTTATCTTCTAATTCTAAAGGGAATTTGGAGAGGTTTTCTTTACGCGGTATTTGGTGGCTTAGAGGATGATATGAAACCAAAAGTAATCACCGCTGTGCCTCCAGTTGGTCAGGTTAGCCAACCAGCAGTTGCCCAGGACGGCTCGGCCGCGGTGGTTAATTATCTTAAAGAAACAGAACGAAAGAAAGGCGAGGCAGTCACATGGATTATTCTAATAATTCTATTTATTTGGATTTTTGCCTACTATAATACATCTTCAACACCTTCGTCATCAACAAGTGAAGGAACGGGTACTAAAACCAAAACCAGCACTTGTATTCCTACTGGTTGTGGTTCTAATTGGCAATGTAGTGGTACCTATTATTCTTCTAGTGGGGCACAAAAAAGTATAAGCGGTTGTTATACAACTTCAAATAAAAATCAAGTCACATCACTTAATAGCTGGTCTGGTATTTGCCGACAGTGCCCTTATTAATAGATTGAAGTTTAGAATATGATGAAATTTAAAATTGAAAGAAAAATATTTAGCTGGATTATTTTAACTTTAGTTATTATTGGAGCTTTCACTTATTTTTTTTCTAAGCCAAATTCTCCGATTGTTGTGGAACCAAACATTATTACCATAACGGAAGGGACACAAGGTTTTAAGTATGGCATTAGAATCGGTGTTGGAAATATTCAGAATGGCTCAGGTGTTGTTTACTTGGTTTCCCAGGACGACAGTCTTAATAAGGAAGTAAAAAGCGGGGATAATTTTAGTTTTCAAAATTATCATATTCTGGTTATTGAAGTGAAGGAAAATACTCGGATTTTACCGGTGGGTTCTACCGGTGGTAGTGACGGGTCAATTACTTTGGAAATTACAATATAGTAATAATTTTATATTATGGAAATTACAATTTATTTAGCAAAATTCTGGGGCAGCCTCTTTATGATTTTAGGTTTGTTGTCTATCACGGCAAAATTACTTGGGAGAATTATAGAATATACCGAAGACAAAACAATAACTATTTCTACTGGTTACATTACTTTTTTGTTGGGGCTAATTACGGTAACTTTGCATAATATTTGGGTAGCCGACTGGCGAGTTACTGTAACTATTTTGGGATGGGTTACTTTACTGAAAGGTATTGAAAAAATTGGTTTTCCTGATCGAGTTAATAGAAAAGCTCAATTATTTAAAAAAAGACAGGTACTTTGGGGAGGGGTAATATTTCTAATTGGTGTCTGGTTTTTCTGGATGAGTTTCTAATTTGAACGATTTTGATGTCTTTTGGGTGCCCCGATATGACGACGCGTGTTTTATTATGTTAATGGACACGTTGCTGTTTATTTGTTATTGTCACGAAGGATTTCAGTCTAGAAAAGGAGGAAGAAGTGAATAAAGAAGAAATTACGAAACTGCTGAAGAAAAAGGGAATAATTTTCCATCATTTCCTTGATGGCGAAGATTTCTTCGCTTTGGTGCTGAAAATGCCAAAATTTACCGGTTTTGGTGTGTATTCTGTTCTCGAAGCAAAAGTTGTCATACCTATGAAGTATGACGATGTGTATTGCTTGTCCGATGAGATTTTTATCGTTGAGAAGAACGAAAAGTTTCGTTTCTTTTCAATCAAGACAAGAAAGTTTGCACCTTCTGCCGAGATACACGGTGCTACATTTAGGGTGGAGGATCACTGCCTGATGGTGAAAAAAGGTGAGAAGAAAGTCATGATACCTTTTACCTGAGCTAAAATAAGGGTCCAGTTTATTGAGTAAAGACTTGATAAACTGGGCTTTTTTATTTTGGTTTGTCATAGTGCCTTCGCAATACTTCATTGTTATTCAAATATAATAAATATGCTATAATGTATGTATTATGAAAAACGCAATAATTATTTTTGTCGTAGTTGTTCTTGCTGGTTTGGGTATTTATTATTTTATTAATAAGTCTTCTGACGGTGTTGTGGTAACTAATGAGCAAAATGTAGCTTCTAGTACTTTAACTGTTGCTACTAGTACAAAGTCCGAAAATAAAACAGAGACAGTTATTGGAAAGTCTGTCGAAGGAAAAGAAATCATGGCTTATCATTATGGAACTGGCGACACAGAACTTTTATTTGTTGGTGGTATTCACGGTGGATATGAATGGAATACTGTTTTGGTTGCCTATGAAGCAATGAATTATTTGAAGGCAAATCCAAATATTATTCCAGAGAATGTTAAGGTAACAATTATTCCAGTTTTGAATCCAGATGGTTTGAATAAAGTTGTTGGTACGACTGGTCGCTTTGTGTTGGCCGATGTTCCAACCTCGGAAAGCGCTACAATTCCTGGCCGCTTCAATGGAAATAATGTTGATTTAAACAGAAACTTTGACTGTGATTGGCAGACAAAAGCTACTTGGCAAAATAAAACCGTTAGTGGTGGAGCGACTGTATTTTCTGAGCCAGAAAGTTTGGCGGTAAAGAATTATATTGAAACACAAAATCCAAAGGCAGTTGTCGTTTGGTATAGCGCCGCTGGTGGAGTATTTTCTTCAAATTGTCACACTGGAGTTTTACCAGAAACAAAAACCTTAACTAACCTTTTTGCCAAAGCTTCTGGCTATCCAGCTAACGAGGAGTTTAATTTTTATGAAACCACTGGTGATATGACAAACTGGTTGGCCAAGATTAAGATTCCTGCTATTAGCATTCTTCTTACGAATCATACTGACGTTGAGTGGAGCAAAAACTTGGCTGGTATTCAGTCTCTACTAAAGTATTACACTAAATAATGAAATTTTTATCTCCAAAGTTGTTGATAAGAACACTAGTAATTCTTATTGTTATTTGTCTAGGCGTTCTAGTCTATGCGATATTTTTTAAATCAACGCCGGTTATAAAAAATACCACTGAGGAGAATAATTTTGGTCCAAAATATAATGTAATAGGGAAGTCCGTACAGGACAGAGTGATCGAATCTTACACTTATGGAAAAGGAGAAAAGCATGTTGTTTTTGTTGGCGGTATTCATGGTGGTTATGAGTGGAACAGCGTTCTACTAGCCTACAAATTTATTGATTATCTCAATGCCAATCCCACTTTTGTTCCAGATAATCTAACAATAACTGTTATTCCGTCAGCAAATCCAGATGGTTTATATATGGTGACAGGTAAAGAGGGTCGTTTTTTAGTGACAGATGTTAAAAGTGATTTATTGGTTGGCACGGGAAGATTCAATAATAATAATGTTGATCTAAACAGAAATTTTGACTGTAATTGGCAAGCGACAAGTACCTGGAAGAGTAATGTTGTGAGTGCTGGGGCAACTGTTTTTTCAGAACCAGAAGCTAAAGCAATTAAAAATTTTATGCTTAAGACTAGTCCAGCTCTAGCGGTTTTTTGGCATAGTCAATCAAACGCTGTTTATGCATCAGAATGTAATTTTGGTATTTTACCAAAAACTCTTGAAGCAATGAATGTTTACTCTCTGGCTTCTGGCTATCCAGCCGTAGAATCTTTTGATAGTTACAAGGTTACTGGAGATGCCGAGGGGTGGTTGGCCTCAATAAAAATACCAGCGATAACTGTTGAGCTTAAGACCCACGAAACTATTGAATGGGAGCAAAATCTGGCTGGTATTAAAGCCCTTTTTGAAAATTATAGGGGTAAATGATATACTTCAAATTATGAGAATTATACTTGAAAAAATCATGGGGGTTTTGAAGGGCTATAGATGGTTGCTTATTTCCGATGGGATTATGTTGGTTATTGTTTTGGTAGTAGCTGGTATTTTTTATTTCCAATTTCAAAGTATTGTGACCTTGAGAAATGAAATGGCCTCTTCCACCCAAATGTTGAACCAGAGATTTGTAAATTTGGAGGCAATTTTGGCTACCACCACTCTTACTGGCGAGGAGTTGTCCAGGAGATTAGCTGAAGAGCAAGCCAAGAGTACGGCTTTTGAGGAAAGTATTGATGATATTGCTGGGACAGTGGGTGATTTGGAAAAACTTTCCAAGACAGACAAAGAGTTATTGCAAAAATATTCCCGAGTTTATTTTTTAAGCGATAATTATGTACCGATGGAGCTTGAGAGTATTGATAGTGAGTATTTATATGATCAAGCAAAAGATCTACAATTTCATGCCTCAGCTTTGTATTATTTAAAACGAATGTTGAATCGGGCCGAAGGAGCCGATGTTATAATTAAAGTTGTTTCGGCTTATCGCTCTTTTGGTGAGCAATCGACCTTAAAAAATACTTATCTTACTACTTATGGTAGTGGCTCAAACCAGTTTTCAGCTGATCAGGGATATTCCGAACATCAATTAGGTACGGCAGTGGATTTAGCTGAGGCTTCTTCGACCTCAATACTAACAACGAGTTTTGAGACGACCGCTTCGTTTGAATGGTTGACCAAAAATGCCTATAAATATGGTTTTGTGATTTCTTATCCTAAAAACAATGTTTATTATCAATATGAACCGTGGCACTGGAGATTTGTGGGGGTTAGGCTGGCTACGCGGCTTCACAATGACGGTATAAACTTTTCGGATATGGAGCAAAGAGAAATTGATACTTATCTAGTAAGGATTTTTGATTAGCCAGCTTGTTATCTCAATATTGTTTGTACTATTAATCCGATAATAAGGATTCCAATTCCATTTGCTAAAAAGGAAATTACAAGAAAAAACTTATCTTTAATCTTTGATATTCCGAGCATAGCTACACCTATTTCATCAGGAAGAGGAGAGGCAATTATGATAGCTCCCAATAGCGGCATAAAGAATTTGAAGATTCTAGTTTTAAAAATAGCTGAAAATCTGTTTGGTTTGGAAAAAGATAAGAGATATTCGAAATCTTTGGACACACGGTCTTTTATAAAAGTAAAAATAATATAATCTCCAATCATTGCCCCTATACCACCAAATAGAACAAGTATTGGTAGGGGGGTGTTTTCAGCAAAGGAGGCTAGTATGGCAATAGAGAGGGCTGTAGTAAAAAAAGACGTAAAAAATATTCCGGCAAAGATAATACCCAGCCATCTTAGGTCTCCCATCGATAGAATGATTTTATGAAATAATCCATTTTTTATGGCAAAAATTGCAAAAGTTATACTCAATATTATTATTAGGATATCCTGAATTAACTGCTTATTTTGATTATTCATATTCATATTTTACTATAAATAATATTTATACGAAACCTCCTATTTTTTATATAGAGAGAGCTGGAATATTGTGATATAATTATTTTATGAAAAATAACTTATTAAAAAGAGGTTTTGTCGTTCCTTTAACAATTACTTTTGTGGTTTTATTGACAGTTAGCGTTGGGGTCTATGTTTATGTAAATAAAAGTAGTGTCTATCCACAAAAGGAAATTATTCCTGGTCCTGGTGATACTACTCAAGAAAAAACAATTGCTACTTCTACGGTAATAAAACCAAGTACGCCCACAGTAAAAGTGGCAACAATCGAAAGTTTAAATTCAGTGATAAACGCTAATAATCAATTTGCTTTTGAAATGTATTCCAAGTTGAAAAAGGACAATGAAAATTTGTTTTTTTCACCATACAGTCTTTCTTCCGCTCTGGCTATGACTTATGAGGGAGTCAAGGGTAAAACGGCCGAGGAAATACAGAAAGTCTTTCATTTTCCAGTTGATGACAATACTCGACGCTCTGGCTATGCAACAATTTATAATCAAATCAATACGACTAATTCAAAATATAAATTTAGTATTGCGAACGCTCTATGGATACAAAATGACTACAAGATTTTGGATGAATATATAAATACCATTAAAAATTATTATTTTGGTATAGCAACAAATTTAGATTTTGCAAACAAGGTAGAGGCTTCAAGACTCACTATAAATAAATGGGTAGAGGATCAAACAAATAATAAAATCAAAAATCTCTTTCCGGCTGGTACTCTTGATTCTACCACGCGCTTAGTTTTGACGAATGCCGTTTATTTCAAAGGTTCCTGGGTCAAGCCATTTAAAAAAGATCAAACAACAGACGAAGATTTTAGTACTTTTTCTGGTTCAATAAAAGTACCGATGATGCAGATGACTGATAGCGAAGCAAAGTTCAATTATGTTGAAAATGATACTCTGCAGGCTCTAGAAATGCCATATGAAGGGGATAAGCTGTCTATGGTGATAATCTTACCAAAAAGTAAGGATTTAACTTCTTTTGAAGATGGGCTGTCCTTAAAACTAATTACCGATTTAAAAAATCAAATGTTGAATAATAGGGTAGATATTTTTATTCCAAAATTTACTTTTGATACCAAATATGATATGGAAGAAACTCTGGGCAAAATGGGTATGACGAATGCTTTTTCTAGCTCAGCTGATTTTTCTGGTTTAGACGGGACAAAAAATTTGTATATACAGAAAGTTATTCATCAGGCTTTTGTTGATGTAAATGAAGAGGGTACGGAGGCAGCGGCGGCCACTGGTGTGGCTATTGCCCTTACCTCTTTTATGCCGCCAGAAGAAATACCTGTTTTTAGAGCCAATCACCCTTTTATTTTTATCATTCAAGATAAAACAAATAGTAATATTTTGTTTATTGGCAAGGTTGTCAATCCAATCAAATAGAATAGTATTTATATTATCAAAATGAAAAAATTAACATTTTATATTTTAGCTCTCATGTTTTTTATTCCAGGTTGTACTTTTGCTCATCAACCAAGGATTGTTACTGATAATTTTGTCGAGATAAGCAACCCAGAGGTTTCTCAGGCTTTTTACGGCGAGTTAAATGGTTCACCGGTTGAATATCAAATCCAATCAAGTAAGGATTTTGACTTATATGTCGGTCTTCTAGTACCAGATATTTCTAGTGTTAAAAAAGATTTAATTATTGAAATTTCTAGGATAAAAAATGATAAGAAGGAAATCCTCGATGTACTTGATGGAAGTAAGTTTGAGTGGACACCTTTTTATGAGGAGTATGCCGGAGACAACTATCTTTGGGGTCCAGAGTATAAAGACCTCAATTCATTGAGGGAAAATGGTTTAAAGGGGCGTTTGGTCCCAGCTGGTGATTATCGCATCAAGGTTTATAGTCCAAGTAATTCTGGTAAATATTCTCTAGTCACTGGTTATTTGGAGTCATTTCCTATAAAAGAAATGCTAAATGCCTTAATAATTGTTCCACAGCTAAAATTAAATTTTTTTAATGAGTCAATAATAAAAGTTCTTTCTTCACCATTTGTCTCGATACCAATTTTACTAGGCATTATCATAGTAGCGTTGATTATTTTTATCTTTCGTTTTTTCTTCAAAAAGAGAAGACAAATTTATTAGTTTAATTTAAATATGTATGTTAACACAAGTAATAAAAAGTAATGGCGAAGTCATATCATTTAATGCTAAGAAAATCATCGGGGCGATCACTCGAGCGGCAAAGGATGCAAAATTATCACCTGAGGAGATAAATAAAGTTGTCAAAGAAGTTGCTGATAGGGTGATTGTGTACGCAGAAACAAAGGAGGAAATTGAGTCAAACGAAATAAGAGAAATGATCCTATCCGAACTCGACGTTTTAGCTCCGAAAGTTTCTTTTGAGTGGCGAAAATTCATGAACACCCATAAAAAATAGTATTTGAATTACAGTTGCAATTAATTAAAAAGTAGGGTATACTCTCCCTTGTTAATCAAATACACACATGTCACAAGTCCAATTAATTAAATTAGCCTGTAAGACCTGCAAAAGAACCAACTATTATTCCAGAAAGAATAAGAAGAAGGTTGAGCGTAAAATCGAACTCAAAAAATTCTGCAAATGGTGCAAAAAGAATACTACTCATAAAGAAAGTAAAAAATAGTCTACCAAGACTATTTTTTCTTTATGAGAATAAGATTCTTTTTGTATCATTTGGAGGAAAGAGTCGGAAAACCTGTTTGGTTTTCCGCGGAGGAAGGCAGGAGCGAAGCGACGTTGGAAAACCGTGGGTTTCCAAGAGTAATAGGTGCAAGAAAAATACTACTCAAAAAGAAAGCAAAAAATAATAATAAAAACCCCTCAATTGAGGGGTTTTTATTTAATTTACTTTGTGTTAGTATTCCAGGACGGGGGATTAGTGAAATGGTATCACAAGGCACTCCAAACGCTTTAGTGGGGGTTCGATTCCTCCATCCCCCGCATAAAAATCTCACTTATGAGATTTTTTTATATGGAGGTCAAAAATTTTATACCTTTGGTTTAAAATCTTTTGACATGATTTTCTTTAATAATAGAAAATCAGAATCGAAAGACTTTTCCTTATCGACTTTTGGAGATGGAAAAGTACCCGCGACCGTAGGTCGAGATTTCCTCCATCCCCACATAATTATATTTTTAGTTTTAAACTATTAATAATTTTTTGGTTGGTTTTGGAACCTATCGGATACCATTTTATATTCTTATTTCTTCTAAACCAAGTTTTTTGGCGACGAGCATACTGCCAGATCTTGGAATTTAATTGTTCTATCATTTGCTCCAGGTTAATCTGACCACTTAAATGTCTGGCCATATAACGGTACTCTAAACCAAGGTTTTCTAGGCGTTTCCAGCTGAGATCGTGATTATGTAGTCTTTGCCCTTCAGCAAGCATTCCAGCCTCAATTCTCTTGATTAAGCGGGTCTTTATTCGATCCTTTAGCACCTTATCTGGGGCGATTAGGCCTATTTGAATAGCGTTATAAAGTGGTTCAGATTTTACTGCTGGTACTGAACCCAATTCAGTGGCTATTTCTATGGCTCGAATTATTTTTCTTTTATTCTTGGAATCGATAGTTTTGATTATATTTTTATCTAATTTTTGCAACAAGGACATCAATTGTTCACAGTTTTTTGATTCTAGTTTTTCTCTTAATTTTAAATTTGGTAAAACTTCGGGCAGAGTAGTATTGTTTACTACAGCGTCAATATAAAAACCTGTTCCGCCACAAATAATCGGTAATTTTCCACGCTTTAAAATATCAGCAATTATCTTCTGGGTTTTAACTTTATATTTGGAGACATTATAAATCGAATTCGGTTTTACAATATCGAGCATATAATGAGCGACACCACGCATTTCTGCTTCGGTGATTTTTCCAGTACCCAAATCCATGCCTTTATATACTTGTCGGGAATCAGCCGAAATAATTTCCCCATTGTAGGCAAGGGCGAGTTCAACAGCTAAGTCACTTTTGCCAGTGGCGGTGGGGCCGAGGACCACGAGGATTCTGGGTAGTTTTTCCATTATATTTCAAGTAAAAGAATGCTAGCTAATCCAAGTAGAATACCAACTATATTCATGGTGGTTAATTCCTCTTTGTAGATTAAAGCACCGACCAAAACACCAACAACTACCGTTAGCACACCAAAGATTACGACGGCTTTTGATAAGTTTTCAAATTTCAGGGAGAAAGCCCAAAAGGTAGTGGCTATCATATAACAGACAATACCCACAAGCATCAGGTATTTTTTATTTTGAATTGTCCATTCTTTAAAAAGGATATCACCAGCAACTTCTAAAATTGCCACAATAATAACCAAGAATATAAAGTAATATTTCATACGGTGCCGGGAGAGAGACTTGAACTCTCATGACCTTGCGATCGATAGATTTTGAGTCTATTGCGTCTACCATTCCGCCATCCCGGCTTTATTCAACTTAAGTAGTCTACTTAATATTTTGGTAAAAATCAACCAGCGTGATATAATTGGGAGTATTAACAGCTTTGAATTTTGAATTGTATTTTTACATTTTGATTTTTTAATTTTAATTTTATTATATGAGCCAATTTTTCAGTGATTCAATATTTTGGGTAGAAATAGAAAAAGTTCATCCAAACCCATATCAGCCGAGGAAAGAATTTGACGAAGCTAAACTAAGAGATCTAGCCGATTCTATTCGTCAGTATGGTATTTTGCAGCCGATGGTGGTGACCAGAAAAGAAGTGGTGAAACCAGATGGTGGGCTCACGACTGAGTATGAACTTATCTCTGGTGAAAGGCGTCTAAGAGCCTCAAAGATTGCTGGTTTACCCCAAGTACCTGTTCTTATCCGTGATCAAGAGGAATCAGATCAATTAAAGTTGGAATTAGCAATTATTGAAAATCTGCAAAGAGAGGATCTAAATGTTGTTGACCGAGCCAAGGCTTTCCAACAATTAGTAACTGAATTCCATTTTAAACATGTGGACGTCGCGAGAAAAGTGGGGAAGAGCCGTGAATATGTTTCAAATAGTTTGAGAATACTTTTATTACCTGAGCACATGCTCCAGGCTTTGTCTGATGGCAAGATTTCCGAAGGACATTCTCGACCATTGCTTATGCTTTCTGATCGTAAGGAAGAGCAGGAAGTTTTGTTTAAAGAAATGATGTATCGAAAGATGTCTGTGCGTGAAGCCGAGATGACCGCTAGGAAAATTGCCGT
>Ga0247842_10005708_pt1 | contig 14544 bp, 11 predicted proteins | sample LaCruzMarch2015__3_FD_192411 | JGI IMG/M metagenome (GOLD analysis project Ga0247842, IMG submission 192411) | Freshwater microbial communities from meromictic Lake La Cruz, Castile-La Mancha, Spain - LaCruzMarch2015_19m | ecosystem: Environmental > Aquatic > Freshwater > Lake | place: Spain...
ACACCTTTTTGCGCAAGCATTTCATAAAAATTGCCATCAAATAATTCCAGAAACTCCTGTCTGCCACGCTTCAGCGGGTGGTTGATTTGTGCCAGACACAGGGTAACGGTTTTTTCATAAACAGCTAAAGAATCTACAAGTACGCCGTCAAAATCAAAAAGCAATAATTTCATAATTTGTTTTTCCTTGCAAGGCGGGCAAGTGAAGTCCGGTAAGGTTTTTTCATAATTCCTTCTTCAGTAATAATCGCGCTGATATGAGTGGCCGGTGTCAGATCAAAGGCTGGATTGTAAACTTTCATCCCCTGTGGGGCGTTTGCAATCCCGCGAAAATGAGTCACTTCATCGCCGCTTCTTTCTTCAATAGGAATTGACGCGCCTGTCTTTAAAGAAAAATCAAATGTGGAAAGAGGGGCGGCTACATAAAAAGGAATACCATGAGCTATCGCTAAAACGGCCAGAGAATAGGTGCCGATTTTATTTGCCGTATCACCATTGGCGGCAATGCGATCAGCGCCGACAATAATTTTGTCGATCTTGCCCTGCTGCATCAGAAATCCCGCCATGTTGTCCGTGATCAGGGTAGCGGGGATTTTTTCTTTTTGCATCTCCCAGGCGGTAAGCCTTGCTCCTTGCAGAACAGGCCTGGTTTCATCAACATAAACATGCAGCTTTTTACCCTGCTCTTTGGCTGCGCGGATGACGCCCAGCGCGGTTCCGTAACCGGCAGTAGCGAGCGCCCCGGCGTTACAGTGAGTTAAAATATTATCTCCGTCGGCAAGAAGCGCGCTGCCATGTTTGCCCATTTGACGGTTAATAGTTATGTCTTCACTGCAAATGCGTTTGGCTTCTGAAACGAGCTGGGTCGCTAAATTTTGTTTCCCGGAGCGAATAGCATCATCCAGACACTTCTTCATGCGTTCCAAGGCCCAGAACAGATTACGGGCTGTTGGCCTGGCACCGGCAATCTGATCACAAATGACATTAATCTTTTTGCGAAATGCTTCAGCAGAAATTGAGGGAAGAGAAAGAGCGCCCAGCGCCACACCCATCGCGGCGGCCACGCCGATGGCCGGCGCTCCGCGCACGGTTAAATCTTTAATGGCGTAAATAACCTGCATGTAGTCCTGGCAGACCACCTGCCTCTCAATTTGCGGAAGAGCATTCTGGTCAATGAGAAAAACCGTATTATTTTTCCAGAAAATAGTTTTTATCGTCATCCGGCAAGCATCTTCTTGAGCAAGTCATTAACCATTTGCGGGTTTGCTTTTCCCTGCGTCACCTTCATTACCTGACCGACAAAAAAGCCGAAGAGTTTATCCTTGCCACCGCGGTAATCCGCAAGCTGACCGGGATTGGCATCAATTATTGCGGTAATTGTTTTGGCCAGTTCGCCTTCATCGGTAATCTGCACCAGGCCTTTTTCTTCAATGATCTTCTGCGGCGGAAGGCCTGTTTTATACATAGCAGGGATGATTTCTTTGGCCATTTTGCCGCTGATTGTGCCTGCTTCAATCAATTTGATCATGTCGGCAAGAGACTTGGCCGTAATCGGACACTTACGAATATCAAGCTTATCTTCATTGAGAAATCTCAGCACATCGCCCATTACCCAGTTGCTGGCCTGTTTCGGTTTGTCGCAAAGTTTCACTACGTCTTCATAGTATTGTGACAGCGCCTTATCGGCAGTAAGCACACCCGCGTCGTATTCAGGAATCTGGTAGTCTTTAATAAATCTCTCCCGCTTGGCTGCGGGCATTTCCGGCAGCTCGCGGCGCATTTTATCCACCCAGGCATCATCAACCAGAATCGGCACTAAATCGGGATCGGGAAAATAGCGATAATCGTGAGCTTCTTCCTTGCTGCGCATGGGAATGCTGATGCCTTGAGCATCATCCCAAAGCCGCGTTTCCTGCACAATCTTTTCACCGTTTTCTATAAGATATTGCTGCCTTTTAATTTCATATTCCAGCGCCCTCTGCACATTGCGAAACGAATTCATATTCTTGAGTTCCGCCCGTGTGCCGAATTCCTTCTGACCTTTGGGACGGATTGACACATTGGCGTCACAGCGAAAAGAACCTTCTTCCATATTGCCATCACAAATCTCGAGATATACCAGAATTTCATGCAGGCGTTTTAAGTAATCCGCCGCTTCCGCGGGAGATCGCATATCCGGCTCGCTGACGATTTCAATGAGTGGAACACCGGCGCGGTTAAGATCAACATAGCTTACCGGATTATGCTCATCATGCATGAGTTTGCCTGCGTCTTCTTCCATGTGAATACGGGTCAAGCCGATTTTCTTTTGCGCTCCATCCACATCCAGCAAGACATAGCCATGCTCGGAGAGCGGGTAGGCAAATTGAGAAATCTGGTAACCCTTGGGCAGATCGGGATAAAAATAATTTTTGCGCGCAAAGCTGCATGATTTGTTAATTTCACAATTTGTCGCCAAAGACATCTTCATGGCGAACTCCACCACTTTTTTATTTAAAACAGGCAGAACCCCCGGCATCCCTAAACAGACAGGGCAAGTATGGCTGTTGGGCGCTCCGCCGAATTTGGTGGAACAACCGCAAAATATTTTCGTCTCCGTTAAAAGCTGGGCATGGACTTCCAACCCGATAACTGTTTCAAACTCCATTATAGCTTCGGCCTCCTTTTTTCAATTTTCGCGTTTTTCTCGTAAGCTGAGGCAATCTGAATTAATTTCCCTTCTTCAAAGTGACCGGCCAAAAACTGCACGCCGATGGGTAAGCCGCCTGCCGTAAAACCACACGGCACAGAAATTCCCGGAATCCCCGCCAGATTTGTGGAAATGGTGAAAATATCGGAGAGATACATTTGAAGCGGATCATCCGTTTTCTCACCGATCTTAAAAGCCGGAGTGGGCGTTGTCGGCGTGAGGATAACATCACATTTCTTCCAGGCCTCTTCAAAGTCCCTTTTGATCAAAGCCCTTACTTGGGAAGCTTTTCCGTAATACGCATCGTAATAACCGGAGGATAAAGCATACGTGCCGATCATAATTCTTCTTTTTACTTCAGCGCCGAATCCCTGCATTCTGGTTTTTTTATACATCTCCAAAAGATCTCTGCCGTCAGATACTCTCAATCCATATTTAACACCGTCATAGCGCGCCAGATTAGAGCTGGCTTCCGCCGGTGCTATAATATAGTAAACCGCCAGACAATACTGCGTATGAGGCAGAGAAATTTCTACACATTTACCGCCGCACTTTTCAATCACGCCAATGGTTTTTTGGATTGCCGCGCTTACTTCCGGATCAATGCCTTCAATAAAATATTCTTTGGGAATGCCTATTTTCCACCCCTTAATATCGTGTCCGATAAACTGCCGGTAGTCGGGCACTTCCGCAGGCACCGAGGTTGATTCTTTCGGATCAAAACCTGCCAGCACATTCATCATGATGGCGCAATCTTCCACATCCTTGGTAAACGGCCCGATCTGATCCAGAGAGGAAGCAAAAGCAATCAAACCAAAACGCGAAACGCGTCCATACGTTGGTTTCAGACCGACAACGCCGCAAAGAGCGGCTGGCTGGCGGATGGAACCGCCTGTATCTGAGCCGATCGAAGCAATGCATTCATCGGCGGCAACGGCCGTGGCTGATCCGCCGCTGGAACCGCCGGGGATGCGTTCCAAATCCCACGGATTGCGCGTCGGGCCGAAATATGAAGTTTCCGTGGATGAACCCATGGCAAACTCATCCATGTTAGCCTTACCGACAAACACAGCCCCGGCATCCCGCAGCTTTTCCACAACTGTCGCATCGTAAGGCGGAACAAAATTATGCAGTATGTGTGAGCCGCAAGTAGTCGGAATGCCTTTAGTGCAGACAATATCTTTGAGCGCGATGGGGATGCCGGTTAAGGGTTTTATTTCGCCCTTTTTTATAACCTCGTCGGCCATGAAGGCGGCAACCAGCGCTTCTTCTTTCAGCAGGCGGATGTAAGAATGTACCCTCTCTTCTACTGCGTCAATTCTTTGAAAGACTGACTCAGTGATTTTTACCGCCGATGTCTCACCATTTTTGATCTTTTCCTGCAGTTCGTGAATTGTTAACTGATTTAGTTCCATAAATTCCTCAATCTATTACTTTAGGTACGCGAAAGAATTCCCCCCGCCCGTCCGGCGCATTAGCCAGAGCCTTCTTCGTACCAATCGAATCTATTATCTTATCCTCGCGAAAAGCATTAGTAACGGCAATCGCGTGGGTCATCGGTTCCACACCATCGGTATTTAGCTCATTGAGCTTGTCGATGTAGCCCAGAATATCGTTTAGCTGAACTGTGAACTTTTCGGTTTCTTGGTCCGTTATTTCCAGACGCGCCAGACGCGCCACATACTCAACATCCTTACTGCTTAGCTTCAATGGTGTCCCTCCTTACAATGATTTCCAAAAAGGTTTGATTGTAGAAGTAACCTGCCGAATGAGACGATCGGTGTCTTCATCAATATCGTGCTCGAGCGCAGAAAACTTTTCTTGCGAAAAATGATTTTCATCCAGCATCTCTTCCAAAACACATTTTGCCGATTTGGCCAAACCCGCAACATGATAGCCACCCTCCAGCACGGCTACAAAACGCCCCTGGCAGCAATTATCCGCGACATTGAGCAATATCCGTGCCAGGGCTGAAAAGCCATCGGGTGTTATTCGCATACCGCCCAAAGGATCCTTAAAATAAGCGTCAAACCCGGCAGATAAAAGTATTAATTGAGGCTTATACTCCATGGCCACCGGTTCTAAAATTTTGCGGAATATGTTCACATAGGAAGCGTCTATCGCTCCTGCCTGCATAGGAATGTTGATGGTGTAACCTTCTCCTTTAGCCTGGCCAATTTCCTGCAAACTTCCAGTACCCGGATAATATGGATACTGATGCGCGGAAAAATATAAAACACGCGGATCCTTGTAAAAAATACTCTGAGTACCATTGCCGTGATGCAAATCCCAATCGACAATCAGAACTTTTTTCAGGCGATGCTTTAAAATGGCATGCATCGCTGCTATGGCAATATTATTAAAAATACAAAACCCGGCCGCATTCTCCCTTCCCGCATGATGACCGGGAGGCCGGATAAAGGCAAAAGCATTGTCCACAGAACCATCCAACACTTGATCAACGGCATTACACACGCCGCCTACAGCAAGTTTGGCAGTGGAATAAGTATCCGGGCTGGTCATCGTATCGGGATCAAGCATGACGAAATCTTTCCCGTCAGTGCCGGCAATGAAATTAATATATGATGGTGAATGAACAATGGCTATTTCATCGTGTGTTGCTTCCCGTGCCTCGATTTGAGTGAACTTCCAGTACATTGCCGGATTATCCAGCATTTCGTAAATCCCCGCCAGCCTCTCCGGACTTTCCGGATGGCAGAAACCGGCTGAATGCAACAGGTAACGCCTGTCTTCAACAATGCCTGTTTTCTTGAGCATGCATTCACCCCTTCCCTGATTTTGCTAACCGGAATACTTCGAATCTCTACCACAAATGATTTTAAAGCGCAAAATATTTCCCCGGATTATAAAAGTGAGGTCCGCGCATCAGCGCTGTTTTTTGACCAGCAACAAACATCGGCAGCACACCTCATGTTTTGCGGAATATATTTCGTGGCAGATTTTTATTGACTTACAACGTCGCCCTTTCTATACTTCCTAAAATACACATTCGCGAAAGATGATCGTACTTATGAAATTTCATTTTCCGGGACACGTTACTGACCTGAAGAGAAGCAGGCATGAGAAGCGCACAAATATCTGGAGATTCGTTGTTTCAATTTGTGCCAGCTTTACAGCACTATACATGCCACTTGAATATATCTTCAATTTTAAGCATGATTTACTTTTTTATATTTCGACGATATTTATTACGCTGATATACATTATTGATATTTTCATCAGCCTGCTAAATACAAGATTTAAAAAAGGGGAAGAGGTTCTCGACAGGCATAATACACGTATTTATTATTTAAAACATTTTTTAGTTACCGATATTATTTCTGCTATTCCCTTTGGTTTATTTTTAAATCATCCTGTTTGTATCATTTTCCGTTTCCTAAAATTATATCGGGTAAATAATTTTATGTATCAGACAAAACAGAATGAGTTTCGGTATGCTGCTTATCTCACATTCTTGTTTTTTTCTTTCTGGCTTATTCATTCTGTTCATTGGATCGGCTGTGGATGGCTTACGCTTGTTGGTATCGATCCCTCAATGGACAATTTTTCAAATTACATCCAGGCTATGTATTGGACATCTACAACCCTTACCGGTACAGGTTATGGCGATATTGTCGCGGTAACTAACCTGCAAAGAATATATGCGATTCTGGTGCAATTCTTCGGGTTTGGCGTGCTTGGTTTTCTTATTGGTAATATAGCGAACGTTTTATCAAAGAAAGATCCGGCAAAAACCCAGTATCTCGAAAATATGGAAAAGCTGGGTAATTTGATCCACTATCGTAAACTTCATCCTGAATTGGAAAATCGGATTAAGGATTATTATACATATTTATGGAAAAAAAGACTGGGGTTTGATGAAAGAAGTTTTCTTGCCGGTTTGCCCAAAAATCTTAAAACTAATGTCGCGTTATATCTGAAAAAAGATGTCGTAGAAAAAATCCCTTTATTCAAAGGCGCTGATCATAAGTTCATCGAAGAAATTGCAATATTCCTCAGACCATTAATTCTAACACCCGGCGACCGTATTTTTGAAGTTGGTGATGAAGGCAAAGAAATGTACTTTATTGTCAAAGGAGATCTTAGAGTCCTTTCCAAAGAAGGGAAACTCCTCACAGTTTTAAGTGATGGCGATTTCTTTGGCGAGGTAGCATTATTCAATAATGATCCCCGCAATGCCTCCGTGGAAGCGGTGGGATATTGTGATTTGTATATCCTCGAAAAGAAAGAATTTAATCACGTTTTATGCAAATACCCTGAAATTGCAGGACAGATGGCCCAAAAAGCAAAACAACGAGAAGGCTAAAATTTTTTTATCCCAAGTAGCTATCAAATATTATCCCTACTTAGCTTCGCACGTGGGATAATTCGACTAGCGCTTCGAACTTCACTTCGTTCGTTTTCAGCGAGTCTCATTAAAAGGTTGCTTTACCGGGCATAATACCAAGTAAGCTTTCAAAAATTCATAGTTTATTTAGTGAGACCCCAGTTTCAGAATCTGAAACTGGTTGGCCGAACTATCCCGCACAGAGGGGTTTTGAAAGCAACTTGGTATAATGCCGTATCGCATTCAAAAAAATCACTAAGTTTTGCTTGATTGCCCTTTACGATAGGCAATTCCAAAGATACGCGTCATCCATATTTTAGGGATCATTTGTACAACCAGCATATTCAGTCGGTTGCTAATTCCCGGAATTACCATTGCCTTACCTTTCAAACAGGCAGCTACCCCTTTTTTAGCGACAAAATCAGCAGATAAAATCATAAACTTGGGGATAGATAGTTTTGCGCCTTGCGCAGGGTTGTGCAGCATATTCGTTTCGGTGTAATTTGGACAAACCGCGGTAACGCGCACGCCTGTTTTCTTCGCGTTCATTTCATCATTTAGCGCAATGGTAAATGCAAGCACATAACTTTTAGACGCGGCATAAACATTTTGCAGAGGAATACCAATCCATGCCGCCGTGGATGCGACATTAAGGATATAACCACTTTTGCGCGCCAACATATCTTGCAGATATAAATGGGTTAGTGAAGTCAATGCTGTAATATTGACGGCCAGCAATTCTTCCTGATTTTTCAGGTCAATTTCATCAAATGCGCCGTTAAATAACAAACCCGCATTATTGACTAAAAAATCAACCTTCAAACCCGTCGCTTTGGTTTGATTATACAGCAATTGTGCGGCGCCTGCTTTTGCCAGATCACAGGGAATAACATGACACGCCGCACCATGATTTTTAGTTAAAACAGCTGCAGCCTCGTTAAGATTAACCTCTCGACGGGCAACTAAGATCAGGTCAAACCCTTTTGCGGCAAGCTCCTTACAAAACTCTAAACCAATTCCTTCCGATGCGCCTGTTACCAGCGCTGTACGACGATTTGTCATAATACTTACTCCCTTTATTGTTAACTATAAGTGTATCGGTCTTTCATGTCAAGGGAATATCAGGGAATATCGGCCGACAAGTGTGGGGGCAGTGAATATTTGCTTGTAATGAACGTAAATATTAGCTATGAAATAAGCAAATTGTTTATCAGTCCTTCAACCTGTTAATGAAGAAACCATAATAGTGATAAAAAACACTGTCGGGGGTAAGTATGGGCGAAGACATCAGCGATTACACAAAAAACATGGTGGACTTAAGAAGGCACATGTGGATGGACGGTGTGGAATTGGAATTACGCCGTCTTATCTGGCAAATTGCCACTGTCGGCAAGTATATCTCGGCAAAAATTCAGGAGTCTAATCGTAAAATGGCCGGATTCCAAAACATTTATGGCGATGACCAGCTTGCTTTGGATCGCATTTCCGATGAAATATTAAAAAGTCAATTGCATTTTTCCGGGTTTGTCCGTCAATATGCCTCCGAAGAGCTCGAAAATATTGTTGATATCGGTACCGGTAAAGAAAAATATATTGTTACCGCGGATCCGCTGGATGGATCATCGCTTGTGGATACCAATCTGGCCATCGGCACGATTATCGGCATTCACAAGGAATCTGTTTTGGATACGGGCAGAAACACAATGGTTGCGGCGCTCTATATTACTTACGGACCGCTGATCACAATGGTTTACTCGGCAGGCAATGGCGTGCATGAGTTTGTGCTCAATCGGGAAGGCGAATATCTTCTGTCACAAGAAAAGATCAAGTTAAAAGAGAAGGGTTCCATCTTTTCACCGGGCGGTCTGCGCCGTGATTGGACACCGGGACATCTTAAGTTTGTCGAACAACTGGAAAAAGAAGGTTATAAGCTGCGATACAGCGGCGGTTTTGTTCCTGATATCAATCAGGTGTTAATCAAAGGCGGCGGCGTGTTTACTTATCCGGCGCTGCAAAAATCACCCCAGGGTAAGCTGCGTTTGCTCTTTGAATTGCAGCCGATGGCCTTTATTATGGAGCAGGCAGGCGGCATGGCTACCGATGGCAAGCAAGATATCCTCTCCCTGAAGGTGGAAAATGTCAATCAATGTTCGCCTATTTATATCGGCAGCACAAAAGAAGTGCAAATGGCCGGACAATTCTTATCCCAACCACAGGTATAAACCCCATAAATGGGGTATTATACCTTCCGCTTTCAGCGGGATTGTTCGACTTCCAAATAATGTTTCTTTAATAAGGAGTAAATATGATTTACGAAAATAAAAGTCAATTACAAAAAGGATGCGCGCGGATACTGAAAGTTGATGGTAACGATATCCGTATTTTAGATGAGGAAAAGTTAAAAGGTAAATTGATTGATGATTTAATTTATACGGTGGTCTTCAGCCCTGATTTAACAATTCAAAAGGCTGCCGGATGGATCATACGCCGCGCGGCTGCTGCAATGGGCATTATGTCTGCTTCCATTCAATTGCTCTACGAGGCAATGGGACAAGGTAAGGTGAAGGGATTTACTGTGCCGGCGATTAACATTCGGGCAATAACTTACGATTTCGCCCAGGCAGTTTTTCGCGCGGCAATTAAAGGAAAAGTAGGGCCGGTTATTTTTGAAATTGCCCGCTCGGAAGTAGATTACACGTCGCAGCGCCCGGCAGAATTTACCTGCGCGGTGACGGCTGCCGCGATTAAAGCAGGGTATCAAGGGCCGATCTTCCTGCAGGGGGATCATTTTCAAATAAACGCCAAAAAATTTGCCGCCGACGCCGCCAAAGAAAAGCAAGCGGTTAAAAACCTGATCTGGGAAGCAATTGAAGCGGGATTTTACAACATTGATATAGACACATCGACGCTGGTGGATTTGAGCAAAGCAACTGTGAAGGAGCAGCAAAAAGTGAACTACAGTTTGGCGGCGGAACTCACAACGATGATTCGTGATCTGGAACCGGAAGGGATTAATGTCTCTGTCGGCGGTGAGATTGGGGAAGTCGGCGGAAAAAACAGTACCGTAGAAGAGTTAAAGATCTTCATGGAAGGCTACAATGAAGAACTTCAAAAAAGCGGTGAGTCGCTCAAAGGCATAAGCAAGATCAGCATTCAAACAGGAACAACGCACGGCGGAGTGCCTCTGGCCGATGGAAGCGTGGCCAAAGTTAAAATTGATTTTGAGGTATTGGAGGCGTTATCTGAGTTGGCGCGCACAAAATACGGACTTGCCGGAGCGGTTCAGCACGGAGCATCCACTCTTCCTGATGAAGCCTTTGATAAATTCCCGGCAACAGGTACCGCCGAGGTTCATCTGGCGACCGGTTTCCAAAATATGATTTACGATAGCGCGAATTTCCCGCCCGATTTGAAAGAGAAAATATATGACCATTTAAAAAATAAAATGAAAGACGAGTGGAAAGAAAAGGATACCGAAGAGCAGTTTATTTATAAGACACGTAAAAAGGGATTTGCCCCTTTCAAGCTGGAATTATGGCATTTGCCGGCAGGTATTCGCAACAAAGTATGCGCTGAACTGGAAAAACAGTTTTCATTTTTATTTGAAAAACTGAAAGTCAATTCCACAAAGGATGTCTTGACTAAATATGTTAAGCCTGTGGATGTACATTTGGAACTACCGGCAGCCTTAAAAGGTACCTAAACAAGCTAATTTTCGCTTTGCCAACTGACAATATAATCGGTTGCTTTTTCTATGGGAGCAGTGGCATCAACCAGCCATTTCCCTTTGATGCCTTGTTCCTGCAGAGTCAGGGCAAAATGGCTCATTGCGATGCCCAGATCAATATCCTGCAGGAAAACCATCCCCATTAATTTGTAGCTTAAAGCTCGTTCAATGTAAAAATGCAGTATGTTGCGCTTTGTTTCAAATAGTACCCGCCAGGGCTGTTTGTTGGTAGCTGAAGGACCAATGCGGATATTTTCCAGTGCTTCGGCGTAAGTGCCTGCCTGTGCTTGTGTCAAACGTGTGGAAAAATTATCCGCAAAGAATAACTCCGACCATGGTTTTCTCTTATCGGAACCGTTAACGCTTCGCATCATTTTTTCGGCTAAAGATTTTCTCTGTGCCGGATAGCCGATAGGGCTTATGGAAGGAAGTGTTTCGCCCTTCTGCAGATTAATTGCCTGGGCAAAGCTGCTGGAGCTGAAAGTTCCGCCCAGCCAGCAGGTTCCCAATCCCATTTCGGTTGCCCGCAATATCAATAATTCTTTGCAATAGCCGTAATCTTCCATGGCGTTTACAGTATTTTTGATTGCCCCCACGACAAACAGGCGGGCATTTTTGATAACACCATAGGTTCCTAATTGTTTCCACTCCTGCGGTGACGAGGAATCGGCGCTAACCAGAGTAAGACGAGGTTTACCACCAAATGGACCTGAGGGCAGGGAATTCATTATTTCTTTTAGCTTTTGCAGCGTTTCCTCCTCGATGGGTTTATCCGCGTAAGTACGGCAGGAAAAGCGTTTTTTGATGATTTCAGTTATCGGCATAAAAACCTCCACAAATTTTAATTGCAAAAATGCTCTGTAAGTGTACAGAGTACTATAAACAAATGGAAAAGGAAAATATATTTTGCGTAAAGCTCTAAAAATTCAAGAGGTGCATTTATGAAGATAGTTACAGTCGATGAAATGCGTTTAATGGATCGCTATGCCATGGAGAAGTTAGGGATTCCCGAAGAAATACTGATGGAGAATGCCGGAATCGCGGCGATAAATGTGCTGAAAAATAAAACCGGCATTAAAGGCAGAAAGTTTGTCATTTTCTGCGGTACAGGCAATAATGGCGGTGATGGCCTGGTTGTTGCCCGCCTGATTCTTTCTGGGGGTGGCAGCGCAAAAGTTTTTTTACTTGGCGATAGCACCAAGTATCGGGGCGCGGCGAAAACTAATTTTGCGATAATTACGAAACTGCCGATAGAAGTAATTAAACTGGAGGGCGCGGCTTCCGTTAAAAAAAATATAGCCCATTGTGATGTAATCATTGACGCGATTTTCGGCACCGGTCTTGATCGCCCTGTTGCCGGCTTGGCATCAGATTTAATTGCGCTGATCAATAACAGCAAAAAGAAAGTTCTATCCCTAGATATTCCTTCCGGTGTTAACGGAAATACAGGCAATGTAATGGGAAAAGCCGTCAAAGCTGATTATACCGTTACTTTCGGTTTGCCTAAAATCGGCAATATGCTTTATCCGGGCTATGAGCTTTGTGGGGAATTATTTGTCAGCCATATTTCCTTTCCGCCGTCCTTAACGGAAAACAATGATCTCCAAATTGCAACCAATGATTATCTAGCCCTACCAAAGAGACCTGCGGAAGCCTACAAAGGTTCGATGGGGGATGTCCTTTTTATTGCCGGTGCGGCTAATTACTACGGCGCGCCTTATTTTGCGGCAATGTCATTTCTGAAGTCCGGCGGCGGTTATGCGCGGCTTGCTGCTCCGCGTTCTGTAGTTCCTGTTATCGCGAAATGGGGCCGCGAAATTGTTTATTTACCGCAGGAAGAAACAGCCGAGGGAAGCATTGCTTTCGGCAACAAAAAAAGATTGCTGGCTGCTGCTGCAAAAGTGGATATGGTGGTCATTGGCCCCGGCCTTTCCCTGCAGGAAGAAACGGTAAGGCTGGTCAAGGAGCTGACAGCTGCAATCAAAGTTCCCCTGCTCATTGATGGAGACGGGCTTACGGCAATTGCGGATAATCCGGAAATATTACGCACTCGGAAAGTCCCGACAATCCTGACGCCGCACCTTGGTGAAATGGCAAGGCTAACCTGTAAATCAGTGGCAGAAATCAGCGACAATAAAATTGCGATTCTGCGGAAAACAGCACAATCGCTTAAGGCCACGATTGTTTTGAAAGGCGCGCATTCACTGATTGGCACGCCCAGCGGTAAAGTTTATATCAATTTGAGCGGCAATGCCGGTATGGCAACAGCGGGTTCGGGTGATGTTCTTGCGGGCTGTATTGCGGCAATGTACGGAATGGGATTAAAGCCTGATGAAGCTGCATGTAAGGGAGTATTTCTCCACGGTTATGCCGGAGATCTGGCCGCGGCAAAAAAAGGCGCAGATGGCATCACCGCAAAGGATATTATGGAATGTCTGCCGCAGTCACTGAAGCACGATCGAAAAATAATGGGGAATGTGGACGGTTGTCTATTTAATTCTATTTAATTGATAACTCCCGCTAACCCTTACCAATCTTGTATTTCAGGCCGCTGATGGTTTTTTCAATCGTCTTTTTGATTTTTTGCTGGCAGGGGAATCAGGCGTAAGCCTAAACCTGATAGCTGGAGCAAAGCTAAGCCGATAGTGCGTTTTGGGGTTATTGAATATGATAGATGTCCCTATTAAACTTTTAGGAAAAAAACGGCGCGTGGTTGGAGGTGAAAAAACCTGGTGTCCTTTGCAGGATTTTCGCTACTGCCGGATGCTTCTTGAATATTTTTTCCAAAAAAATACGCACGTCCGAGCGCTGCCAGCCGGAGGGGTGAGAAAAGTTTTTGTACAAAGACAAATCGCCTTCGTAAAAATCAGAAGTTGCTAAACTTTGCGCCTCGATGCTGGCATTAGGCAGATTGAAAATTGCCAGATTCAGAAAGTCAATGCAGTCGTGGTGTTTAATGACAAAATCCAGCGTTTTTAAGGCGCTTTCTTCTGTTTCCGGCGGTGTGCCAAAGAGAAAATAACAATATGTTGCAATACCTGCTTTTTTTAGCGCTTTCAAAGCTGCCGAAGCTGTCTGTAAATCAATCCCTTTGTTCAATTGATCAAGCACTTCCTGATCACCTGATTCAATTCCTAATTTGAGCATGGCACAGCCGCTGCGTTTCAGCGATAAGCAAAAATCATCATCAGTCAAATGTTCTGTAATCCGGGTAAAGCCGTACCATGGCGCGCCCGGCGGGTTTTGTGCTAAAGCCTTAAGCAGTGATGGAGAAATAGAACTATCCAGAATATGAATTAGCGAAGGACTCATCTGCCTTGTCAAGGCTTGCAGCTCTTGTGTGGACTGAGAAACGCTCAGAGGCAAGTAAGAATTACCCTCCGCCTTTTCCGGGCAAAAAGAGCATTTGTGCCAGTAGCATCCGGAAGCGCTGCTGTAAGGCAGGATTGCACCCGGTGATAAATATGAATTAATCGGAAAGCCGCTGTAATCTGGTATGGCATTGGTTGTGCCATCTTTTACTCCCAGAAGTTTCAGTAATTTTTCTTCGCCGGGGCCGGCGACCATTTCATCAACAAGTCCCTGAAAAATATCATTATTAACGCCTAGTTTAGTCCACGACGTTATCAGAGATCCACCCAATATAATCTTTTTCCTTGGTGCAATTTGTTTGACAAAGCCGATCATGGCAAAAGTGCAAAACGCCTGGCTCAGATAGTTTAAGGAAAAGCCGATAAAATCCGGATTGTCTTCCAGCACATTTTCCAGGCGATTTTGAAAG
>Ga0247842_10005709_pt1 | contig 14540 bp, 13 predicted proteins | sample LaCruzMarch2015__3_FD_192411 | JGI IMG/M metagenome (GOLD analysis project Ga0247842, IMG submission 192411) | Freshwater microbial communities from meromictic Lake La Cruz, Castile-La Mancha, Spain - LaCruzMarch2015_19m | ecosystem: Environmental > Aquatic > Freshwater > Lake | place: Spain...
ACTGGAAAAAGAGATGGCAAGCTTTGCCAGAAAGAGATGATCCTGGGACAATTTGACAACGACTTTTCTCAGTATGAAAAATACCTCACTGACAACGCAATGTATTTGAAAGAAAAGAAAGAAATGGAAAAGTATGTTTTGGAATAAATTTTAGACCCCAGAGCTCTAAACAAAAGATAGCTTTTAGCTTTAAACTGTGGCTTTGAGTTTTAAGTTTTTGAAGCTATTGACTAGATAGACCTAAATTATATAGAATAGAGTATACATTAGCACTCAATGTTTTTGACTGCTAAACGGAAATTATATGGCTATCCCGCACCAATTCCAAATAAAGTTTTACAAAACGTTAAATTTTATTCACGGAATCGCCTGCGGCTTAGATTGGTAACATTATAAATATTTAATTATAGAATTGGTGCGGGACGCTCATTTTTGTAGCTGTTCGTACCTCGCAGACAAAAATGGCGAAGATTATAAAGTACAACGAAGAAGCCCGGGAAAAGATCAAATCCGGGATTGATCAAGTGGCGGATGCGGTGAAAATTACCATCGGTCCGAGAGGTCGAAATGTCATTCTGGACAAAGGTTTTGGTTCGCCTGTCATAACGAACGACGGCGTTTCCATTGCCAAAGAAATCGAACTGGAAGACAAATTTGAAAACATCGGCGCGGAACTCATAAAAGAAGTGGCCAGCAAAACCAACGATGTGGCAGGAGACGGAACAACGACGGCCACCATTCTCACGCAAGCGATTGTGCGCGAAGGCTTGAAACTTGTCGCGACCGGCATGAATCCGATCAGCATCCGTCATGGGATCGAATCGGCCAAGGATGAAGTGATCAGGGAGCTTAAGAAAAACTCCAAATCAATCAGCGGAAAAGAAGAAATCGCCCAAGTGGCCACCATTTCGGCGGAAAATCCGGAAGTAGGGAAGATGATCGCGGACGTAATCTCTGAAGTCGGGAAAGACGGTGTCATCACCGTGGAAGAATCGCAGACCTTCGGCCTTTCAAAAGAAGTTGTCGAAGGGATGAATTTTGACAAAGGCTATATTTCGCCCTATATGATAACCAACGCGGAATCTCTAAAATCGGAAATGAAAGAGCCACACATCATCATCACTGACAAAAAAATCTCCACCATTTCCGAAATTCTGCCGGTTTTGGAAAAAATTACCGCTACCGGGAAGAAGGATATCGTGATTATTGCCGATGATGTCGATGGAGAAGCGCTGGCGACTCTGGTGGTCAACAAGCTTCGCGGGATAATCAATGTCCTGGCAGTAAAAGCTCCGGAATTCGGAGACAGCAAAAAAGAAATGCTCGAAGACATCGCGGTTCTGACCGGCGGAAAAGTCATCACCGAAGAAAAAGGGATGAAGCTGGAAAATATTGAACTCGATATGCTGGGACAGGCGTCAAAAGTCATTTCCACCAAAGACAGTACGACTATTGTTGCCGGAAAAGGCAAGAAAAAAGAAATTGAGGAAAGAATCGCGCAGATCAAAAATCAGATTGAAAAGTCTGGAAGTAAATGGGACAAGGAAAAACTGCAAAAGCGCCTGGCTAAGATTTCCGGAGGCGTGGCCGTGATCAAAGTTGGCGCGGCGACAGAAACCGAACTGACCTATATCAAGCACAAAATGGAAGATGCTCTGGCGGCAACGCGGGCGGCCATTTCGGAAGGAATCGTGGCTGGCGGAGGAGCGGCACTGCTCCATGCCAGTTTCTCTCTTTTGGAAAAAACCAAAAAATTTGAAGCCAAATCTACCGACAAGATGGAATATAGCGCCGGATATACGATTCTCACCAAAGCGCTTTTGGAACCCATCAGGCAGATTGTCATAAACGGAGGACAGAATGATCCGGGCGTGGTGGTGAACGAAATATCCAAAAGTAAAAATGTCAATTCCGGCTATGATGCCAGTAGCGGGAAATCAGTTGAAGATATGATAAAAGCCGGAATAATCGATCCTTTGAAAGTGACACGCACCGCTCTGGAAAACGCGGTCAGCGTTTCGGCCATTCTTCTTACTACTCAAGTGGCCATAGCTGATAAGCCGGAGGAAAAACATTCTTGCGCTAGTCAGATGCCACAGATGCCGATGGGGATGTAGTATGCGAATAGCGCGCTACCCGCCTGCCGGCAGGCAGGCGAAAGCGCACATACGAATAAAATTCTGTAGAGACGAGGCAATGCCTCGTCTCTACTTTTATGGTTCTGCATTTTGTGGTATAATTTACCCTGTGGAATAAATCGCTAACGCGATTTACGCCGAAGGCGTATTCCACAGGGTAAATCCCGTGGAATACTCGCGAAGTGAGTCCGCCTTTGGCGGAATTCCACAGGGCAAAAAGTAAAAGTGGTGGGGGATAAAAACAAAAAAAAGCAAATGCGTTTTGTTAATGATTTAAATTTAAAAAAACAGGCGGAAGAACTGGGAGTTGAAATATGGCAAACTCCGAGTTTCCTGGTCTTGATGCTCGGCACTATCATCGTTTTTGTGATGACGGCGACATATTATATTTCGAGAGTATATGATAATCCGGAGTTGGTTATCGTTTCAGAGTCAGTCGTTGTGGTAGTATTTCTTATCATTGGAAATTCGATAATCCGCTTTATCAACCAGGTAATAAGGCTCAACAAGATGAAGAGCGATTTTGTTTCTGTCGCGTCTCATCAGCTGAGAACGCCTCTGTCGGCCATAAAGTGGGAAACGGAACTCCTGCTTTCCAAATTTAAAAGAGGACTGAATAAGAAACAGCTCAAGAATATTGAAAATATAGACCAGCTTAGTGTTCGTATGATCCGCCTGGTAAATGATCTTTTGGATGTCGCGAGAATCGACCAAAAAAGACTGGTTCTTCGGAAGGAGTCGGTCGATCTTTGCAAAATTATCGAAGAAACTATTTCCGAAATGGCTCCGATCGCAAAATCCAGGAATATCGAGATAACTTCCAGCTGGTCGAAAAATAATCCAAAAATTATCGGAGATACAATCCGCTTAAAGATGGTAGTGGAAAATCTTCTCAGTAATGCCATAAAATATACGACCAATAGAGGGAAGATAGATATAAAAGTCGTGAAAAAAGACAATAGCTTGATTCTTAGCATCAAAGATAACGGGGTTGGAATTCCTGAAGAACAGCAAGACCGCGTTTTTGACAAATTTTTCAGAAGCGATAATGTAGTAAAATACCAGACAGAAGGGACGGGTCTCGGCCTATATATTTCGAAAAGCATTATTGAGCAATTAGGAGGAAAAATTTGGTTTCAGTCAGTCGAAAATTTGGGAAGCATTTTCAGTTTTTCGCTCCCCACAAATAAGCCCGGAGATACTAAAAGCTAATAATTTATCTAAATAATATGAACAAAAAAAGAATCCTGATTATTGAGGATGAAGCCACTCTTCAGCGGGCTCTTTCGGAATTTTTGACTTCCGAGGGGTTCGAAGTGCTGAGCGCGATGGATGGAGAAGAAGGGCTTAATATGGCAAAAGAAAAGATTCCGGATCTCGTTCTTTTGGACATAATTCTTCCCAAAAAGGACGGCTATGAAGTTCTGGCTGAAATAAAAAAAGATGAAAAGACGACCAAAATTCCGGTGGTTTTGCTGACAAATCTCGAAGCCGCGGAAGATGTTCAGCGGGCTTTTGATTCAGGAGCCACTACCTATCTCGTCAAGTCGAATTATAAATTGGAAGATATAGTCAAAAAAATAAAAGAAATACTAAAAATGTGATTACTCTACGAATTACTAATAGAGTACGAATATACCAATAAAATACAAAAATATTTTTACGGCAGGGATATTTTCGTACATTAGTACATTTGTATTGAATTCGTAATCAACAGAAAATTCATGCGAATTGAAAACGAGCAGCTAAAAAGCTTTATTTTAGATGCCGGTTTGGTTCCTTCTGAAAAGCTGGAAGCGGTTTTTTTCGAAGCTCAAAACTCCCAAAAAAAAATGGGAGAAATTCTTCTTGAAAAAAAACTTATAAACGAAGAACAGCTTAGAAAATTATATGCCTATATTCTAGGCATACCTTTTGTCGATCTCAAAAAAGAAACTGTTTCGGCTGAAGTATTGCAGATAGTTCCCGAAATGATTGCCAAAAAATACCGGATCGTAGCTTTTGGACGCGATGGGCATAATCTGAAAGTGGCCATGTTAAATCCGGAGGATATCCAGACAATTGATTTCATCCGAAAAAAAACCGGACTTAGGATAACAACTTGCCTCACTACCGAAGAAAGCATCGAAACAATTCTCAGGCAATACGGAAAAAGCTTGAAAGCGGAATTCGGCGACATTATTGACAAGAATTCAGACGCAGCTTCTGCCGATGAAGCTAAAGAAGATTTGGAAAAAATTGCCCAGGGACTTCCGATCATCAGGATCGTTGATACTCTCATAAAACACGCCATTCTTCAAAATGCCAGCGATATCCATATCGAACCGGATGAGAAAGAACTCAGGGTGCGTTATCGGATAGACGGCATACTTCACGAGGCGATGACCCTTCCAAGACAGGTAACAGAAGGGATTATTGCCCGCATAAAAGTGCTTTCAAGCTTGAAACTTGATGAGCACAGGGTTCCGCAGGATGGCCGGTTTAAGATTGAAAAGGAAGGAAAAAAAATGTCTTTTCGGGTCAGTATATTGCCGATTTTTGACGGCGAAAAAGTCGTTATGCGTCTCTTAGATGAATCTTCAAAAGGGCTGACTCTTGAAAGTATGGGGCTGGTCGGAAGAGGGCTTGAGATAATCCACCGGCAAATTCAAAGGCCAAACGGCATGATTTTGGTTACCGGACCTACCGGAAGCGGAAAGACCACGACTCTCTACACGATGATGGATATTTTGAATGTTCCGGGCGTCAACATCAGCACTGTTGAAGATCCTGTTGAATATAGGATGCCGAGAATCAATCAAACCCAGATTTATCCAAAAGTCGGTCTGACCTTTGCTGCCGGGCTTCGGGCGCTCCTTCGCCAGGATCCGGACATCATAATGGTCGGAGAAATCCGCGACAACGAAACGATGGAAATGGCAATCCATGCCGCTATGACAGGGCATCTGGTGCTTTCCACTTTGCATACCAATAGCGCTGCCGGAACTTTGCCGCGTCTTTTGGATATGGGAGCGGAGTCGTTTTTGGTCGCTTCGACTACCAATGTGATCATAGCGCAGAGGCTGGTCAGAAAACTTTGTCCCGATTGCAGGAAGGAATATAAAATTTCGGAAAAAGAACTAAAAGCGTTCAAAGATAATTATAAGATGGATGAAATTTTAGAAGTTATAAAGAAAAGCGGAGCGCTGGGAAACGGGCTGAAAGATAAGGACGGTTGGGAAAATATCAAAATTTATAAATCCGAAGGATGCGACCAATGCCATGAAGGATACAAGGGAAGAAGCGGGATTTTTGAAGTGCTTGAGGTGAGCGAAGAGATAAAGAAAATGATTTCTCAAAAAGCCAGTTCAGCCGAAATCGAGGAAAAAGCCAGATCGCAGGGAATGCTGACCATGGTTGAAGACGGATTTTCAAAAGTGATCCAAGGGATCACATCGCTGGAAGAAATTTTGAGAGTAACGAAAGAGTAATTTTAGTTAGTATGTCCCGCACCAATCCCAATGGAGTTTGGAAGCAAGCCGAGGGTTTGTTTGTGTGGGCGCCTGCGGCTTAAATTAAATTAGAATAAAAAATTTACTGCGGATTGGTGCGGGATGCTCATTTTTGTAGCCACTCGCTCCGCTCGCGGACAAAAATGGCAAAGTTTTTATATACCGCGAAAAGTTATTCCGGCGAGGTTAAGAGCGGAGAGGCCGATGTCAAAAACGAGTCGGATTTGTCGCAGCAGCTGCGCTCGGAGGGATTTGTACTAACTTCTTGCAAAGAAATTGAATCAGAGGAAAAAGCAAAAATCGAGATTAAATTTCTGGATAGGTTTTTTGGTCTGAGCATAAAAGATAAGCTGATGTTCACGAGAAACCTGAGTGTTATGGTGGCATCCGGCCTTCCGCTTTCCCGATCCATAAAAAATCTGGCGGTGCAGACGAAAAACAAGAGATTTGCCCAAATATTAGACAGCGTCTTTAATGATATCCAGTCGGGGCTTACTTTTGCCGATGGCCTTGCGAAATATCCGGGCGTTTTTAACGAACTTTTTGTGAATATGATCAGGATCGGAGAGACTAGTGGTAATCTGGAAGAGGTGCTGAAAATTCTGGCCGATCAGCTGGAGAAAGAGCACGAATTGATGAGCAAGGTAAAAGGCGCGCTGACTTATCCGGCTGTAATTCTCATAGCCATGATTGGAATCGGAATTGCCATGCTCACTTATGTACTTCCTCAGCTCACCAGCATTTTCAAGGAAATGGGAGTCACGCTTCCAAAATCCACGCTGTTTATCATATGGATAAGCGATGTGCTGCGAACCCAAAGCATTTTGGTTATTGTAGTGTTCATCTCTCTTTTATTTTTCGGAAAAATTTTCATCGGAACAACCGCGGGAAAAAAAACAATCAGCTTTATTGCCATAAACATGCCCATGGTGAACAATATAGTCATAAAAATAAATTGTGCCCGCTTTTCAAGAATATACAGCTCGCTTCTTAAAAGCGGAGTGCCTGTGATTGCATCTTTAAAAATTGTTTCGAGAACAATCACCAACTATTATTACAAAAGAACATTTGAAGAGGCGATCGAACAGGTGCAAAAGGGAGTTAATCTGAGCAAGATTATAGCAAAAAATAAGAAAGCTTTTCCGGTTTTGGTTTCTCAGATGATTGAAGTGGGGGAGGAAACCGGGAAGACCGAAGAGATACTTTTGAAACTGGCTGAATTTTACGAAGAGGAAGTGTCCCAGCTCACCAAGAACCTTTCTTCGATAGTCGAACCCGTTCTTATGATGATAATCGGATCGGCGGTGGGATTTTTCGCGGTGTCCATGATGCAGCCGATGTATTCGATAATGGAGAACATAAAATAAATTTGAAATTTGAAATTTTTAATTTGAAATGAATTATTAATTGATAAATTTATAAATTTAAAATTGATTTGAAATTTCAAATTTTAAATTAAAAATTAGATAAAGCGCGGGTTTATTTGAAGGAAAAGGGGAAAATATGGCGAAGTATCATAAAAAAAAGAAAACAACAAATGGCTTTACCCTAATCGAGGCTCTGACAGTGCTTTTTATTTTTTGCGTCATAGCTTCTACTTTTTACAAAACTTACGCGATGGGAGTGACCTATATAATCGATTCCAAGAATCGATTAGGCGCGATTTCCGTAGCCAATGAAAAAATGGAAATCATCCGAAATCTGAAATATGAAAGCATAGGAACGGTCAGTGGCGAAGTGTCCGGCAACATTCCTGACGACGAAAGTGTTTCTGAAAATGCCAGCGGTTATGATGTCCATACGCTGGTTCAATATTTGGATGATTCTTTTGATGATGTATATCCGACAGATATCGCTCCGGAGGACTACAAAAAAGTGACGGTTACTGTTTCTTGGAAAGCTGGGCAGAGATCAGTTAGTCTCGTTTCTCGTTTTGTTCCGACGGGATTGGAAGTGGCCAGTCCCGGCGATGGAATTTTGATGGTAAATGTTTTTTCCGACCAGCCAGGCGGAACCGGCATTTCGAATTCATCAGTCCATGTCGTAAACGCGGATACCGGTCTTGATACGACAGTGCAGACAAATAGCTCGGGAAGCGTGACGCTAATGGGCGATAAGATCAAGAGTTCCATTCAAAAATATGAGATTTCTCTTGCTAAGTCGGGTTATGAAACGGTGAACACGATGCCGCCTTATCCGATAACTGAATATACTCCCGTGGATACGAATGCTTCAGTGGTCGTAGGATCAATGAATGTAATCAACATTGTTCAAAATAAGCTGGCCAATATCAAGATAAGCACGATTGATTATCTCGGCAACGCAATTTCCAATATAGATTTTCATATCACAGGAGGAAGAAGATTGGGAACGGAAGTGATTTTTCCGTTTAGCTCCATATATAATTTAGATGAAGACGGAGAAACTGGTTCCAATGGAGAAAAAGATTTCAATTCTATCAGCCCCGGCCAATACAACTTTTCTCTGTCATCTTCCGTGGTTGATTATGCCTTGATTGAAACAGACCCGATTTTACCGGCCGCTCTTTTCTCCGACCAGAATCTCAATTTAAAAGTTAAATTAGCCGGAAAAAATGTGACTTCGCTTCTGGTAAAAGTTGTTTCGGGAGTGGATGGTAGTACGCCTGTTTCCGGCGCGCAAGTAAAATTAAGCAACGGTTCGGGATATGACGTCACTCAAAACTCATCTGCTTCGGGGGCAGTCTTTTTCCCTATAAGCACTGATCCTTTTTTACCCGGAACGTATGATTTGAAAGTAACGGCTAGCGGGTTTTCTGACAGCAATAGCCAGGCGACGATTAATTTAAATCAGTTGAATACGACCACGATAACTTTGAATGCCTCATGAAATATATCAAAAAAAATAAAAAAATTAGCTCAGGCATGACAATTATTGAAATGATGGTGGCGATATCCATTTTTACGATAGGTATTGCCGGTTTTTCGTTGCTTTTTACAAGAATTTGGCGGGGCAATAGCTATACTCTTGAAATGGGGCAGTCGACGATGGTGGTTTCGCAAGCGACGAATAAGATGATGAAATATATCAGGGAAACTACTCAGGCGGATAACGGTTCCTATCCGATCGTTTCGGCCAATGACAATGATTTGGTTTTATATTCCGATTATAATAAAGATAGCATCGTAGAACGTTTGCATTTTTACAAAAGTGGGAAAAATATTTTGATGGGAGTGAGAAATCCTACCAACACTATGCCAAAAACATACGCATCGGGGGATCAGCAGACCACGACTATTGCCAATAATATAGTTAATGATAGCAGCACCCCCATATTCTATTATTACAATAAAAATTATCCTGGCGACGCGGCCAACAATCCCTTGAAGATGCCTGTGAATGTGGCCAATATCAGGCTGATGAAAATATATTTGCAGATCAACATAAATCCAAACCGGGCTCCGGATAATGTTCAGATGCAAAGCTTTATTGAGCTTCGAAATCTGAATGATTATGATCATTTGAAATAAAAATATGCCACTATGCGGTTATAAAAAAAACAATAGCAAAAAAGGTTCTGCCCTGAGCTATGCTTTGATAATTATGTTTGTTTCGGGAATAATTCTGGCTTCCATGACGAGCTATATCGCCAAACAGCTAAAATTCAGCCTCAATAGAGTAGAAAGAGCGAGAGCCTTCCAAGTTGCTGAAGCCGGCGTATATTATTATCGATGGTATTTGGCGCATCAAACTTCCGGAAAAACCGCCCAGCAATTGCAGGATTTTTGGGACAATGGAAATCCTCTGGGAGTGGATTCTGTCTACGAATCTGATTATGAGGGAGTCGGGAAATACAAAATAGAAGTCACGGCTCCAAGCCAGGGTTCGACGATCGTGGTGGTCAAATCGACCGGTTGGACATATAAAGAGCCGAATGAGAAGCGGATCGTGCGAATCAGATTTCGCCGTCCGTCTTGGAGCGAATATCTTTTTTTATCGAATAGTTTCATGAATTTCGGCACTCAGTCAGAAGTTTTTGGAAAAGTTTTTTCCAATGACGGAATTCGTTTTGACGGTATTGCTCATAACACAGTCAGTTCTTTGCTTCCATCTTTTGATGATCCGACTTGGGGAGGGAATAGAATGCAATTCGGAGTGCACACAACCAAAAATCCAGCGGATCCGGATGCTCCCAGCTATCCTTGGCCGGATGGCACGGTGCCTGAGCGAACGGATGTTTTTATGGGTGGCAGGGAATTTCCATCCCCGCAAGTCAGCTTTACCGGTGTTACGGCGGATCTGGCGAATATGAAAACTCAAGCGCAGAATGGTCATGGAAAATATTTTGATGACAGCGGACTGGGTCGGAAGATTCTTCTGAAAAGCAATGGAACGTACGATGTGTGTACTGTAAATAGCGCCAACAGCAATTTGCATACTATCAGCAAATACGACAAAACAAGCGGGAGCGGAACATGCGACAGTTGCAGCGGGGAGTGCCTGGCTAATTATCCGATTGTAAACAACGGTGTTATTTTTGTTGAAGATAATGCCTGGGTGGATGGTACTGTCAATGGAAAGAGAGTTACGATCGTAGCGGCTAATCTTTCAGGAGGCGGGACTCAAAGGGATATATATATAGGAACGGAGAACAGCAATTTTTCTTACAATACTTTTGATTGCAATAATATGATCGGCCTAGTTGCGCAGCGGGACATCCGGGTGCTTGGCAGTTGTCCTAGCCACTATGTCGTAGATGCGGCCCTCCTGGCTCAAACGGGGACAGTTGGAATAAATGACAATGGATTTAGCGGAAAAAATTCATTGACATTCAATGGAGCGATTGCTTCCTATCTCCAGCCATATTTCCAGCATGGCAACAGCGGATTTGCAGCCCGTTTCTATTTTTTTGACAACAATCTCCTGTATTGCCCGCCGCCATATTTTCCGACCGGCACCGACTATTCCATAGATCTCTGGGAAGAGCTATAATAAAAGAAGGAAGAATAAAGAAGAAAGAAGAAAATACAATTTTATAAAAAAACTTCTTACTTCTTACTTCTTACTTCATACTTCATATTCATGGGTTTTTTCACTAAAAAAATAATCAGCCTTGATGACAGGACTTTCGCCCTGGATTTGAGCGATCTTTCCGTAAAAACATTTCAGATAGAAAAAAAAGGCTCTTCTGATGTCATAAGAAGCTATTGCAGTTTAGATCTTCCGGAGGGATATATTGTTGACGGAAGAATAGTTGAAAAAAAGAATGTTGCCGAGATGATAAAAAAAGCCGTCAAGCAAGCCGGACCTAAAAAAATAAACACCAATAAGGTCATTTGTTCTCTGCCGGAGTCAAAAGCGTTTCTCAGAAAAATAAATATTCCCGAGATGAATGAAAGTGAAGCTAAGGAAGCCGTGAGGTGGGAGATAGAAGCCAGCATCCCTCTTCCTTGCGACCAGGTATATTATGACTGGCAATTTTTAGATGCCAGGGATGGCAAGCGAAATGTTTTGACGGTAGCGGTTTCCAAAGATATTGTTGATGGTCTCATGGAAGTTTTGTCTATGGCCGGATTGGATGCTTACGGACTGGAAATAGAATCAATCGCCAGCGCCCGAAGCCTGATTCCCAGAGAAGCTTCTTCTCAGGATATTTTTTTGATTGTCGATCTCGGGGCGCTAAGAACAAGTTTCATAATTTCAGAAGGCAATATGCCGTATTTCACTTCGAGCATCCCATTTTCATCTCAAGGCATCACGGATTCTATTTCTAAAATGTTTAAGGTCGGGCAAAAAGAAGCGGAGAATATCAAAAAAACACAAGGCATCGAGCATTCAATCGAAAACAGCTCCATCTTCAATTCGATAAAAGATATCCTCGAAAATCTTTCAGTCGAGATTGAAAAAACAATTGATTTTTATTCAAGCGTGTCGCAGAAAGGTTCTGTTGGTGTCGATAAGATAATAATTTGCGGCGGAGGGGCGAATTTGCGCGGGCTGGTGCCTTATCTGACAGCCAGGCTTTCTAAAGAAGTTATGGTAGGCGATCCCTGGGTTAATTTAAATATGGGCAACAGATTGCCTATAATAAGCAAAGAAGAATCAGTTTCCTATGCCACGGCGATAGGCCTGGCGATAAAAAATAACTAACATGGAAATAAATCTTAACCTGATCCCGCCTTATAGGGAAGAAGAGATCCGAAAGAACAAGCGCTTTAAGCTCATTGTTAAACTCGAGCTGTTTATGTTTTCTTTTGTTTTGGTATTTTTCGCTTTCCTTTTCATCGTAAGCTATATTCTCGATTTGAATCTGGAAATTGCCGCGAATGAAACCGGGATGGCTCAGGATAGGAAGCAGTTCAGTGATATAAGGAAATATGACGAACAGTTCAGTCTTGCTAATGCGGATATTGCGATGATAGAAAAAATAAACAAAGATCAGCTTTACTGGTCCGGATTGTTTTCAAAAATAAGCCAAGCGACAATATCGGGAATTTCACTCCAAAATTTGGCCACGAAAGAATACGCGGTTTTTCTGGTTGGCAAGGCCGACAGCAGGGAAAACCTTGTTACGTTCAAGGATAATTTGGGTAAAGACGGCTGTTTTTGGGAAATTAATCTGCCTCTTTCTGACTTGGTTTCCAAGGGAAATACAGATTTCCAAATGGATTTTAAAATTAAAGAAGAGTGCGTCCATTCTACAAGGTAAATTAACCCTGTTAAATAAATTTTAAATTCATCGCCCGTTATTTATTATTTAGCTATATTTAACAGGGTGAACTCTGTTAAATAAATTTTAAATTTTTACAGAGCCTGCATTCATTAAATTTATTTTTTATAAAGCGCAAAAGATAAGCAAAATTATGCAGATTATACTAAAAATTTAAAATTATCCTATTTGAATAATTAAAATATTCAACAGGATATTTAACAGGGTGAAAGAAATTTTAAAAAAATATAAGCTATTCGCGGCGACATCAGTCTTTTTGGTGCTGCTTTTTCTTGCCGGTCTTTTGATTGCTTTCCCGGCTATGGAAAGGATAAGAAAAAAATCCGATGCCATTCAGAAAAAGATATTGGATAACCAGATCAGCAAGGAAAGAATAGGAAAAATATCTCAGATGGAAGAAACCGAAAAAATTATTCGCGAAAAAAGCGGTGAGATCGATTCCATTTTGAATCTCAATGATGAAGTGGAATTTATCAAAAAATTGGAAAATGTCGCGGAACAAACAGGCAACAAAATGACCTTGGTTATTGATGATGCCAAGTCTGGCTCAGCCGGCCAAAAGGCTAAGCCGGCAGAAGAAAAAAAAGATGGAAAGAAGAGTATTGTCGGGGGGCTAGCTTATGATAACTATATCAGTATGCGGATAAACACCGAAGGAAATTACCAGAGCCTTATAAATTTTATAAATAAGTTGGAAAATTTTCAATATTATGTGGATATCGTTTCTTTGGAAACGAAGAAAAGTACGGAAATGCTGGAAGAAGAAGTCTCCATGGAAGCGCTGGCAGGCGGGGATATATTTTCCGCTTCTCAGTCCAGCGTTCCGCAGAAAAAGACCTCCAAAAAAGAAAAAGATGTCCTGGCAAGCACTATAAATATAATAGTTTATACTAAAAAATGAACTTGAAAGCAAATTTAAATTGGAAAGAATTGATTGAAAGAGCGAAAGCAGTTGATTATGCCGCTTGGTATTTTGATTTTTTGGGCAGGAAAAACCGATGGTTGATTTTTATCGCTCTTCTTTTTGTGGCCGCTTTTTCCGGGCATATCTGGTATAAGTATGTCTATAATCCTGGTTGGAGCGATGAGCAAAAAAAAGCTTATATCAGTTCCCAGGACAAAGGAACCATTTTCAACAAATCAAAATTCGACGAGGCTATAGCCAGCCAGAAAAAAAGGAAAGAAAATTACGAGAAGAATTTTGAGAATGTCCAGGATGTTTTCAGGCTTGGGGAGAGGGAAGTAAAATAATTTTATAGATTCGCACCAAACAAAAAATCCTTCATTAAGCTGAAGGATTTTTTTGTTTTGTGCCCTCGGAGGGATTCGAACCCCCAATAACTGTTCCGAAGACAGTAGTGATATCCATTTCACCACGAGGGCATGCCAGTTTTAGAAATCTGCACAGGGGCGAGTATTGGGAATTGAACCCAAATTCCTTGTTCCACAAACAAGTGTCCTAACCGCTAGACGATACTCGCCACTCTACAGACTTCTTTTTTTAAAATATTTTTAAGCTTGTCCTGTTCTTTTTTGTGATTATGAACTAGGAAATGGCAATTATAGCAAAGCCATGTAAGATTTTTTAAATCATTATTTTTATGATTACCATCCACATGGTGTGCCGCCAAAACTCTTCTATCATTTATATTGCAAATCGTACATGTTTCACGCCCACCATTTTTTATCAGAATATTTCTGTATGATATGAATTTTCCTTCTTTCCAGTTGGGATGATTTTTACCAACATAAACAATTGAATTTCTCCAAATTGTCTGACACGATTTATTACAAAAATATTTTTTGCTTCTGGAACCATTTAGTGCTTTTTTCGCTTTATAAACAGGTTTATGGCAAATAAAACAATTGACAGTTCTTCCTGTTTTTAGGGTTTCATGATGGCATTTTTTTGAGCAAAATTTACCATACCCTACTTTAATCCAGCTAGGCTTGGCATAAAAAGGTTTTTTGCAGATTTTGCATTTAACAGTCGGCATATATCTATTATAAAGAACATATCTCATCTTGGCAATCAGTTGTGTTCTGAATAAGTACCACAAACCGATGTCTTAGCCGCTAGACGATGACCGCCATAAATAAATATGTGTTTTGTGCGCCCACCAGCCTGCCTGCCGGTAGGCAGGGATTTTCACCCCACACCATTTTATCCTGTTGCTTAATATTAATTCCGGTGCGCTGGGC
>Ga0247842_10005712_pt1 | contig 14536 bp, 13 predicted proteins | sample LaCruzMarch2015__3_FD_192411 | JGI IMG/M metagenome (GOLD analysis project Ga0247842, IMG submission 192411) | Freshwater microbial communities from meromictic Lake La Cruz, Castile-La Mancha, Spain - LaCruzMarch2015_19m | ecosystem: Environmental > Aquatic > Freshwater > Lake | place: Spain...
GCCGCACAGATTCTTCCCGAAGTTAAATCTTAGCCTGGGTGGCGGAATTGGTAGACGCAAGGGACTTAAAATCCCTCGATCCTTGTGGTTGTGCGAGTTCAATTCTCGCCCCAGGCACCAAGTAAAAACAAGTGGTTACATGGTTTGGTTTCAACGATATTTTCCCTTCAAATACCGTATCCTGTTCTTTCAATGAGTTCAATCTGCATTTCCTTGTTTAGTGTGACAAAATACGCGTTGTAACCGGAGATGCGGACAAGAAGGTTGCGATAATTTTCCGGATAGGCCATCTCGTCAATGGTGCTTTCACGCCCGCTGTTAAGCCGCCGGGACCTTCGCGCATATCGCTGCAAGCCTGATGAGTTCTATTTTTCCTCACCTTATTTAGTTCGGATGAAGCCAGAGCTGATTCTTCAGAGGCGAGGTTCTTCGCGTACGAAATTACTCCATCAAGTGTTATTTTCATTGCCGTTTATGAAAGTAATTGATTGCTCGAGTTTCGCGTTATAAAAATCATATTCATTGATGTTATTCCCTCAGAAAATATGATATGAAAAAACACTTTATTTTGTATAATGATCAAAGCGGATTAGTAATCTTTGTCGTGACAGGGCATTGAACAGGAGGTTATTTATGATGAAAGGCAAAGAGCGGATTATTACCGCCCTGAGTGTTCAACAACCCGACCGTGTCCCGCTGTATATTCATGGCATTAATGAGGCTCCGATCATTGGTATCGGGAAGCACGTAACTGATGGCCTGCCTGAGTCCAAGCAGTTTCATGAGATGAACGATGCAGAAAAAATGAAGCTGCTGGATACTCTTTTTCTTATTCATGAAGTATTTGGCGTGGATGGATTCACCTCTTTTGAGATAGGTCACGAAACTGAAATTAGTAAGACAGACGTTAAGGATGACTGGGGAGTTATCTACAGGCGCAATCCTCACGGCCTGCCGGTTCCTATCGGCCATCCTTTAAAAGATGCAAATGACCTTAATAACTTTCACATTCCTGAACCGAACCGCGCGCATCTGATGTTGCTTGACCTTGCCAGAGATAGGTTTAAGGGAGATGTCGCGCTTTTCTGGTTGATGCGTGGAGTCTTTGTTCACAGCTGGAGATTGACCGGGATGGAAAACTACATGTTAAACATGTATCAGAATCCCGGGTTTATTCATCACATTTCGGCCATGGTGACGGAATATAACCTTAAGCAGCTTGAAATGTTGGCCACAGCAGGCATTGATGTGCTGGTTGTTGAAGATGATATTGCCACGACAAATAACCTCCTGATCTCCCCGAAACATTTCAAGGAATTTGTCAATCCCTACAACAGGAGACTTGTAGACCGGGCGCATGAACTTGGGATGAAGGTTGTGCGACACAGCGACGGCAATCTCTGGTCAATTATGGACATCCTCATTGAAACAGGATATGACGGGCTCAATCCATTGGAGCCACAGGCGGGCATGGATCTGAAAAAGGTCAAAGATGCTTACGGAAATAAAATCTGTCTGCTTGGCAATATAGACTGCAAAGAGCTTCTTTGTTCAGGAACTCCCGAACAGGTTGAACTTGCTGTTAAACAAGCCATTGAAGTTGCGGCAAAGGGTGGAGGATATATTCTCTGCGATTCCAACTCTCTTCATCCGGGAGTAAACCCCGAAAACTGCATTGCAATGTTTGAGGCGACAAAAAAATATGGGCTCTATTAATAATTCTTCAGCTCCGAAAACGAGCGCGTTGCTAACGTCACCCTATTTCATATTTACCCTGCTGTTTCTACTCTACATGTTCGACTACATGGACAGGCTGGTGATAGTCTCGCTTTTCCCTTTTCTCAAACTGGAATGGGGGATCACTGACACTCAGTGCGGCCTGCTTGTTTCCGCCGTGTACTGGTCAATTCTTATCTTTACACTGCCAGTCTCCATTCTGATAGACAGGTGGAGCAGGACTAAAAGTATAGGTTTGATGGCTGTATTATGGAGTGTTGCAACACTTGGGTGTGCTTTTACGAAAAACTTTGGGCAGCTTTTTACAGCCAGAACAGCCATCGGCCTTGGTGAAGCAGGTTATGCCCCGGGTGGCACTGCCATGATAGCGACACTGTTCCCAAAAGAGAAAAGAGCGAAGATTCTGGGAATCTGGAATGCCTCAATTCCTTTAGGAAGCGCGCTGGGCATTGCTTTGGGCGGAATCATTGCAGAGCATTTCGGCTGGCGGCACGCATTTGGTCTAGTTGCCCTACCCGGCATTATTGTGGCCTTGCTGTTTTTTTATGTAAAGGATTATGAGACCATCGCTCTTACTAGGTTTACAGGTAGTGGAGTGATATCAAAGATGCGGTGGACAGAAATCGCCAGGCATTTATTAGGGAATAAAACGCTGTTATTCAACAACCTCGCGTTTGCCGCCAATACATTTGTTACTACCGCCCTGCTGACATGGCTGCCCAGCTATTTTCAAAGACTGGAAGGAATATCCATGAGCAAGGCCGCGACAAAAGGCGGGTTAGTAATGCTCCTTGCTATAATCGGCGCGCCTTTGGGAGGTTATCTGGCGGATCGATGGCTGAAAAGAAGACGAAATGCGAGACTTCTTTTCCCTTCGCTATCCTCTTTTGTGACTGCAGTTCTGTTTTTTATTGCGTTTAGTTTCTTTCGGGGCAACATTCAATATGTAATTCTGCTGGCCGGTGGTATTGCTGCGGTTGCTTTCGTGCCGGCCGCTGTTGCTGTGACCCAGGATGTTGTCCATCCGGGTATAAGGGCGGTATCGCTTAGCCTGTGCGTTATCATCCAGCATATACTGGGCAGCGCGCTGGGGCCACCAGTTATCGGCGCCTTTTCTGATGCCTACGGGTTGGAAACAGCAATGGTTTTCCTGCCGCTTTTTGCGGCGCTGGCCGGAGTACTCTTTTTCATCGGATCATTTTTCTATGATGCGGATGCAAGGCTTGTTGAGAAAATTGAAGCTTTAAAGAAGAACAATGATGACAGAATCAATTCATAATAAACCATTCGCTAAATTTTTTATTTATTGGTGCTAGAGCTTATATTGACGTCCTTCTAGTGCGATAAAGGCAATTTTGCATATCGCAAGTCTTGCATGTATAAGAATTAAAACGGATATTCTTACCAATTCCAATAATTCCGCTTACTGATTTTATGGGATACATAAGAGCTGTATTTGATAATCTTACTCCACAAAAATTATCAGGCAGTAAAGAAAACAGTTTGTGTTGTTCGGATACATTCCAGCTACAATATCCTGGACTAAACCGATTGGATATTTTTAATCCTGCAGCGGTTATTTGTTCAGATAACATAAGTTGTATTTTATCCACAGCAGTCTCAACGACTTCCGAGCCAACTACATCGACAATATAACCTGTTGTCAGGTCGCCTTCCGCCATAAGTTTTTTTGACCAATCGCTAATCTCATGCCCTGCGGTGCATACAAATACAGCTATTTTATCGGAACCTTTTACTTGCTTATAAACAATTTCATGAAGATTGAAGTCAATTTTATCAATGGATAAATGGTAATGGTGTTGGTTAAAGCTAAGCTCATCTTTAATTATAAACCCGCCTTGAATATTGCAATAATCAGCGACATGGGAAAATATTTTGTCGATTATTTGTATTAATGGTTTTGGTGTAGCTCCTGGTTTGTATCCCATAAGGCTTTGTAGCCTGGCTCGTGTAATTGCCAGTTGGTTAAAGGAAAATCGATACGTAAAAACTTTATTAATTAAATCTGCTTTATTCATCTAGTAATTCCGCGAGCAATTTATTATATTCAATTTAGATCGGTATCTCGTTATTGTCAACATCCAAAACTAGGAGAGGGTACTTTCTCCTTGACAATGGTCTGACGCTTAAATATAAACTTTAAGCATAGCAACACAATACCTTTAAGGAGAGTATCAAAATGATGACTCACAAGCAAAGGATTCTTAAGGTGATGAGGGGGGAGATGGTCGATGTTATACCATTCGTGCCTAGATTGGATCTTTGGTGGTTGAGCAACGCAACGAGAGGTTCTCTGCCAAAAAAATATGATGGCATGATGCCGGATGACATATCGCGTGCTGAGGGTTGGCCACTGTACCACATGGTTCCGAATTTTGCTGATGTGAGCAGCATGGACGATGTTCTTTATCGTGCCATAGGTCTTTTCAATTTCAAGCAATCCGCATATGGATGGAAATTTTCTGATAATATCAAAGTGATAACGGTGACAGACGAGAAAGGCATGCAAACTATAGAATATCATACGCCTGTGGGAGTGGCACGGACAATAGGGGGGCTTACTGATGCAGGAAAGCGTTCAGGTTCGTCTTTGGGTTGGGTGCAGGAACATATTATTAAAAAAGTTACCGATTATAAAATCGTCGGATGCCTATTTGAAAATATCGAGGTTTTTAAACAATACGATACCTGCAAGGAGTATATAGATAAAGTAGGGGAAGACGGTGTCGTTGCCGTGGGGGGACCAACCTTGGCGGCATCACCGATGCATATGATTCAAAAGGATTTAATCGATACCACCAAATTTTTCTATGATTACAAAGATAATTATCGTGAAATTAGGGAACTGGCAGATAAGATAGAAGTTTATTTTAACAAAGTTCTCGACATCGTCGCGGACTCGCCAGCTGAGGTCGTGTTATGGGGGGCAAATTATGACGATATGATAACCTACCCGCCATATTTCGATAAAGAAATAAGCCCGTGGTTGAGAAAAGTATCTACCGCACTGAGCAGTAAGGGCAAAATTTTTGTGACGCATACCGATGGAGAAAATTTCGGGCTTATGGACGCGATTCATAATTGTGGAGCTAATGTTGCAGAATCAGTAACGCCTTATCCCATGACCAAAGTAAAGATAGACGAATACTACAGAAGGTGGAAAGATAAAATCACCATCATGGGAGGAATACCAGAAAGCATGCTGCTTGAGGTTTCCAACGGAAAAGATGAATTCGAAGCTTTTCTTGACGGATGTTTCAGCGATTTGATTCCTGGAGATCGCCTTATTTTCGGAACGGCGGATTCAACTCCTCCGGATGCTTCATTTGATCGTCTGCGACGCATCTCAGACCGTATAGAGAAAGAAGGGCGCCTCCCGTTGGAGGGTAAGAAACGTCCACAGTTTATACAAAAAAGCAGCGAGGCATTAAATACTCCAGTAACGAAAAAGGAGAAAAAAAAGGATCTACAGAAAGGTGCTAAACTAGATGAGAAAGCAGATCTGAACATAGAATTGCTTAGACAAATAGCGGTAAAAGTCGGAGAGGGAGATACAGATTCAATTAAAACATTGGTAAGGCAGTGCCTGTCACAAAATATCACCCCGGGGGATATTTTATATAAAGGGCTTGTAGCAGGTATGGAGCCGGTAGGTGTTAAATTCAAGAAAAATGAAATATTCATCCCGGAAGTCCTTCTTGCTGCGCGCGCAATGAAGGTTGGTCTCGAGCTTATCAAATCGAAACTTGCCGAGACAAAAACAGAAAGTATGGGCAAAATATTGATTGGGACAGTAAGGGAAGACATGCACGATATTGGGAAAAATATAGTGGCAGTGATGTTCGAAGGTGCCGGTTATGAAGTAATCGATCTCGGGGTTAACGTTAGCAATGAAAAATTTGTCGAAGCAGTAAAAACACACAGCGATGCCAAAATACTCGGGCTTTCCGCACTGTTGACGACAACTATGCCGTACATGAAAGAAGTAATCGATGATGTGAGAAAAGTATCGAAAAGCTTGAAAATCATCGTCGGCGGGGCACCAGTGTCCCAGACATATGCCGATAAAATAAAGGCCGATGCTTATGCGGCCGACGCCGCATCATCAGTGGATATTGTAGAACGTCTATTGAATTAAATAAAGACAGGTCACTGGTAACACTTAGTAAGCTTACCGGTATAACTGGATAGAAAAAGAGGAAATTATGATCATCGTAGGTGAAAGAATTAATTCCACCCGTAAATCGATCGCAGAAGCTATTGCCGCAAGAGATAAAGAACTCATTCAAAAAGAAGCGAAAGCCCAGAGCGAGGCCGGAGCTGATTATATAGATGTGAATGCGGCAGCATTTATGGAAAAAGAAGCAGAATGCCTCAAATGGGTAATAGAAGCAGTGCAAGAAGTAACAGAAACGCCATTGTGTCTTGATAGCCCCGATCCGGCAGTAATAAAAAAAGTTATTCCACTGGTGAAAAAGCCTCCTATGATTAATTCAATAACCCTTGAACCATCTCGTATGGAGACCATTCTGCCTCTTGTTCTTGACTATAATGCAACCGTTATCGGTCTCTGCCAGACTAAAGGAAAGATGGGAAAGACCGTAAATGAAAAAGTTGAAATAGCGGAACGATTGGTCGAAAGGATTACATCATCGGGCATTCGCATAGATTCACTCTATATAGATCCTCTGGTCTTTCCGGTGGGGACAGATACGAACTCGGTGAGTGCGACTCTGAATGCCATAGAGATAATCATGAAACAATTTAGTGGCGTGCATACTATATGCGGGCTTACAAACGTTTCACACGGGCTTCCCGAGCGTAAACTAATTAATCGCACATTGTTAGCAGAGGCCATAGCAAGGGGACTAGACGCGGCAATACTTGATCCTAGGGACAAACAGCTTGTCAGTGTTATGAGAGCGGCTTTGATGCTTATGGGGAAGGATGAGTATTGTGTGGAGTACATAAAGGCTTTCAGGAAAGGCCTGCTTACGTGATAATTTATACCGCAACAAGAATCTGCCCAGTTTATAATTAAGCAGGCTGGAGATTCAGGTGCGTAAGGAAATGATCTGCGAGATTTTTGCTTTGTAGCAAGAAGGGGCAAAGACAAAGCTTCCAAGTCTGACAAATACCCATCGCTCAAACCATTTTACAATGAAAAACAATGTGTTCAATGTGGAAAATGTGCTAAGGCCTGTCCTGTTGGTATTCTATTTCCTGAGACAGGAAAGTATATAAGTCAGGCGGCAAAGAAGCAATGCATAGGATGCATGGCATGTGTTAGAAGTTGTAAACAAAAAGCAAGGGCAGCGAGAACTAATCCAAAGTTGTGGTTGACAGAGTGTGGTCTAAACTTATATCATCTTCAACGCAAACTAACCAAGAGGTGAAGATATGAGCAATGTTTATTCGGCGGTTAAAGTCAGTGATCATGTGTACTGGGTGGGTGCCATTGATTGGACGATTCGTGATTTTCATGGATACACAACACCCCATGGCAGCACTTATAATGCCTATCTGGTGATAGCGGATGAAATCACCTTGATTGACACTGTCAAGGCGCCATTTATGGATGAAATGCTCTCTCGCATTAAATCGATTGTTGATCCCGTGAAAATTAAATATATCATTTCCAACCATTCCGAAATGGATCATTCCGGCTGCTTGCTTCAGGTAATTGATCTGATTAAGCCGAAAAAGGTTTTCGCATCCGCCATTGGGGCTAAGACATTAAAAGAGCTTTTCCACGATGAGCTTAAAATCACGCCTGTCAAAGATGGCGAAACTTTGAGCCTGGGCAATATGGAATTGACTTTCATGGAAACACGGATGATTCATTGGCCGGATTCGATGTTCACATATCTGGCTAAAGATCAGCTTTTGTTTTCTCAGGATGCCTTTGGAATGCACTGGGCAACGCAGGAACGCTTTGCCGATGAGTTGCCTGCGGCTACTTTAGAGTTTGAGTCGGCAACTTATTACGCCAATATTGTTTTGCCTTATTCACCGATTGTTTTGAAGACGCTGGATAAAATTATAGCAACAGGATGGGAGATAAAAATCCTTGCCCCGGATCATGGGCCTATATGGCGCAAAAATATATCTTGGATAATTGAACTTTATAAAAAATGGGCTTTGCAAAAACCAACGGCAAAAGCAGTTGTTGTTTACGGAACAATGTGGCATTCTACCGAAAAGATGGCGCGTGCCATCAGTGAGGCAATAGCCGCGGCAGGGATCAAAGTTAAACTATTGTCGATGAATGAGACTCATCGCAGTGAAGTTGCTTATGAGGTTCTTGATGCTGGAGCGTTGATTGTCGGGTCGCCGACACTAAACAATAATATTCTGCCGCAAATGGCTGATGTAATGACTTATCTGAAAGGATTGAAGCCGGCTAATCTTATCGGTGCTGCTTTCGGTTCCTATGGTTGGAGTGGAGAGTCGGTAAAGGATTTGGAGGGATTGCTCAAAGAAATGAAGGTTGAAATTGCCGCCGAGGCAATTTCTGTAAAGAATGTCCCCAGTAGTGTCGTTTTGGAAAAATGTGCCGAATGGGGAAGAACTATCGCGGCAGAGTTGAAAAGGAAAATAAATAAATATTAAGGAGGAGACAATGAAAAAGTATGTATGCGGAGTATGCGGTTATGTTTACGATCCGGAGAAGGGCGATGTTGATGGCGGTATTCCCTCCGGCACATCTTTTGAAAAGCTGCCGGAAGATTGGTCATGTCCTATTTGCGGTGCGAGTAAAGAAGAATTTTCACCGGAATGATTTCTATAACGGATGAAGAGAGGGAATAAATGGATAAAATTCAAGAAGCATTAAATCAGGCATATATCGGAGAAGCAAAGGCTGCGCTCAGGCTCAAGGTATACGCGCAAAAGGCTGAGGATGAAGGATATAAGCAAATGGCGCGTCTTTTCCGTGTGATTGCTTTTTCGGAAGAAATTCACGGCGCCAGAGCGCTGAGGGTTCTCAAAGAGGTAAAAAGTACGGAAGAAAATCTGGCGTCAAGTTTTGAGTCGGAGAAAAAGGTTGCCGAAATCGCTTATAATAGTTTTGTGAAATTGGCAGAAGAGGCCGGGGATAAAGCGGCCCTGCTTCATTTCAGCCAAAGCCGTGATGTCGAAGAAACGCATGCCAGGTTGTACAAACAAGCCATGGCCGATTTTATGGAAGAGAGGGAGACTTCTTATTTTGTCTGTAAAGTATGCGGCTATGTTGCCGATGGCGCGCTGCCGGATGAATGTCCCGTATGTGGCGCGAAGAAGGAGCAATTTGTTGATTTTGAAAAATAATACCAAGTTGCTTTCAAAAAATAAAATATTAATTTTTGAAAGCTTACTTGGTATTATACCCGGTAAATAAAACTTTTAATATTTGATAGCTACTTGGTATAAAAGAGCCATTTAACGAAAGCCGCATAATAAATTGTGAGGTGAGAATATGAGCTTACGTCGCGGATTGTTGCTGACATTGTTGTTGATAAGCATTGTCTTTTCTAAAGCGGCCATTAGTGCCGAAAAACCACTTTGGGAACTGGGTATTGGCTTTTCCGCTTTACTATTACCGGATTATCGGGGCTCTGATGAATACAGGGTTTATCCATTGCCTTACCCTTATTTTATCTACCGTGGTGATGTGTTAAAAGTAGATGAAAATAAGATTTCAGGGCAGATTTTTAAGACTGACCGAATTTTATTGGATGTATCCATCTATGGTTACTTGCCGGTTAAAAGTTCCAACAATACAGCAAGGCAGGGAATGGAAGATCTTGATCCGACATTTGAAATTGGGCCGGCCATTAAAATTAAGCTGCTGGAGGACAAGGAAGATAAGTATCAACTGAATTTAAAATTGCCTGTGCGTGCAGTCTTTTCCACGGATTTTTCATCTGTAAGATACGAAGGATGGGTGTTTAGCCCTCGAATTGTTTTTGAAAAAGAAGATATAATCCCACAAACCGGATTAAATCTGGGAATTTCCGCAGGGCCCATGTTTGCCGATAGAGGGTATCATGAATACATCTATACAGTGGATGCAGCCTACGCCACCGCAACGCGACCCGCTTATTCGGCAGGTGGTGGATACAGCGGTTCCACGCTTTCGATTGGTTTGCACAAAGGGTATAAACAATTTATTTTTGGCGCTTTTGTCAGTGCCGATTTTCTTCATGGGGCGGCTTTTGAAAATAGTCCGCTTGTAAAAACCAATACTTCCATCATGACAGGTATCAGCATTACCTGGATATTTTTTAAATCAGCAAAGATGGTAACTACGGAAAAGTGAGAAACAAACAGAACAGACAATATATTTAGTGGCATAATCCCAAGTTGCTTTCAAAAAACAAAATATGAATTTTTGAAAGCTTACTTGGTATTATGCCCGGTAAATCAACCTTTTAATGCTTGATAGCAACTTGGTATAAGTTAATGGTGTCGATAATAACACGCTGGTTGGTAATAGCAGTAGCAATATTAATTGCCTCAAATTTGGTCCCTGGAATTGAGGTTGATACTCTGATGACGGCAATTCTTGCCGCCGCTGTTTTAGGATTAATCAATGTTTTTATTAAACCGGTTTTGCTCATTCTCACACTGCCGTTAAGCATTCTGACTTTGGGTGTGTTCACTTTTTTTCTCAACGCGCTAATGCTTGAGCTTGTTGCTTATTTTGTGTCTGGCTTTAAAGTCCACAGCTTTCTGGCGGCTTTTTTAGGCTCATTAATTATCAGCGTTGTCACCTGGCTTGCCAATTATTTTATTAACGCTAAGCCCGAAACTCCTGAAAGGCAGGATATTATTGATCTGGAAAAAGGGGATGACGGCAAATGGCGTTAGAGGCAACAATCAACTTAACCCCAGGCATGAAGCAGTATGTCGAAATTAAGGAAAAATATCCCGACTGTATTTTGTTTTATCGTATGGGTGATTTTTATGAGATGTTTTTTGAAGATGCCTTAACTGCCGCTCCTGTGCTGGAAATAACGCTGACTTCCCGTAACAAAGGTAAAGAGGATAGTGTGCCTCTTTGCGGCTTCCCCTATCACGCCGCTTCGACCTATATAACAAAGCTTGTGGAAAAAGGCTTCAAAGTGGCGATTTGCGAGCAAGTCGAAGATCCGAAAAAGGCGAAGGGAATAGTAAAAAGAGAAGTGGTCCGGGTGATTACTCCGGGTCTTGTGCTGGATGAAGAAAATCTGGCAGCGGGCGAAAATAATTACCTGTCGGGCATTTGTCTTCAAAAAGATATTCTCGGCCTGGCCTTTCTGGATATTACCACAGGTGAATTTCAGATAAGTGAGTTCACGGACAGAGATTCTTTTCTTATCGCTATTGCCGGATTAGACTTTAAAGAAATGATTCTGGCAAAGTCTTTCCCCGATAAGGTATTAATAAAAAATCTTGAGATGCAAATGCCTGTGGGCAGGATTAATTATCTGGAAGATAAATGTTTCGGTCTGGAGCAGGCCGAGATAATTTTAAATCAGGATTTTACTGCCGATATACTGGCCAAGGCAGAGATTGCCAAACATCCGGCGGCGATGATTGCCGCCGGTGCTGTCTTGGGGTATGTGGACCAGACACAAAAAATCAGGCCTCAACACATAAGTGAAATTCAGTGGTATTCAACGGAAAATTATCTCATTCTCGACGACACAGCCCGCAGGAATCTGGAGATATTTCAAACAATTCAGGATGGCACAAAGGCTGGATCACTATTTTCTCTGATCAATGAAGCGCTTACACCAATGGGAACAAGGCGTTTGCGTTGGTGGCTTAATTATCCGCTTGTGGATGTGGAAAAAATCAGGACGCGGCTTGCTGCCGTTGCCGAAATTAAAGAGAGCCATATATTAAGATCGAATTTACGCAAAACACTGATGCGTATTTATGATTTGGAAAGGCTCTCCGGGCGGGTAGCTCTGCGCGCGGCGAATCCTCGCGATCTGGTGGCGCTGAAGACATCTCTTCTTGCTGTACCGGAGATCAAATCGATGATGCCGGATCTTACAACACCTAAACTTGTTGAAATAAGAACACAGCTCAAGGAAATGACTGACGTTGTTGATTTAATATCGCGGACGATTGTGGATGATCCACCGCAAAGCACGCAGGATGGAGGGTTCATTGCCGCAGGTTGTGATGAAGAACTCGATAAACTAAGGTCGATCAGCCGTGATGGAAAGAAATGGATTGCCGCGCTGGAGGCTACGGAGCGACAGAAAACCGGAATAAATTCTTTGAAGATCGGGTTCAATAATATATTCGGCTATTATATTGAAGTGACCAAAGCCAATACCGCAGCTGTTCCTGACTCTTATGTAAGAAAGCAAACTCTGGTTAACGCGGAACGGTATATTAATCAGGAACTAAAGGAATTTGAGCAAACCGTTTTAAACGCGGAAGAAAAAATCCGTGAAAGAGAGCAGGCGATTTTTATCTCGCTGCGGGAAAATCTTTCTCAGTATATTACAGGTATCCAGAAAAATTCATTTCTTGTTGCCGAGCTTGACGCTCTTATCGCGCTTGCCGAAATTGCTGAAAAATATCATTATAGCTGTCCGGAAATCGATGATGAAGACATTATTGATATTCGCGATGGTCGTCATCCTGTAGTGGAAGCCGCTTTAAAAAAAGAAGGTTTTGTGCCGAATGATTGCCTGCTTAATTTGCAAAGCCACCGGCTGCTGATTATTACAGGTCCCAATATGGCAGGCAAGTCCACTTATATCCGGCAGATTGCTTTAATTGTTCTGCTCGCGCAGATGGGGAGTTTTGTGCCGGCGGCAAAGTGCCGGATAGGTGTGGTTGATAAAATCTTTACCCGCATCGGCGCATCCGATAGTTTGGTTAAAGGGCAGAGCACGTTTATGGTCGAGATGACAGAAACTGCGGAAATTCTGAAAAACGCTACTTCGCGCAGTCTGGTTATTCTTGATGAAGTGGGACGTGGGACTTCCACATTTGATGGTTTGAGTATCGCCTGGTCGGTCGCCGAATACATTCATGATTTTCAAACAAAGGGAGTGCGGACGATGTTTGCCACGCACTACCATCAATTGACTGATTTGGCAGCGACAAAAGATGGAGCAAAAAATTATAATATTGCCGTTAAAGAGTGGGGTGAAAAAATAATTTTTCTGCGCAAGATTATGGAGGGTGGCGCCAGTCGCAGTTACGGTATTGAAGTGGCGCGTATCGCCGGCGTGCCCAAAGAAGTGATTGTGCGGGCCAAAGAAATATTGCATAATCTGGAAAAAGGTGAATTTGATGAAATCGGCATGCCCCGTATTGCCCGTGGTAAAAATGCGGGAAAAAGTATGAGCCCGCAACTGAATCTTTTTGTCGAAAAAGAAGACGAAATTATCGGCGAGCTTCGGATGATCGATATTTCCTCAATGACACCACTTACTGCTCTTAATATATTGAGTGAATTAAAAAGCAAAATTTAATGAACTCGTAAAAAGGCCCCGCTGTCATTCCCGCGAAGGCGGGAATCCATAACATGCTTAAGTCACTGGATTCCCGCCTTCGCGGGAATGACAAAAAAGGTAAAAAATGACTTTTTACGAGTCCATCAAATAAAATCTATTTTTGCAACAGGATATTATGTCTAGAAGTCGAAAACGTTTGCTTGTCTTGATTTTTGTTTCTCTGAGCCTGACAGGGTTGCTCTTGTTTGCACCTGATTATTTGATCTATTCTTCGCAGTACAAGAAAGCAGACGCAATCGTTGTCTTGCTGGGACCGGATTTTACGGCGCGCCAGAAAGAAGCAAGCGATTTAATAAAAGAGGGAATGGTTGATTATCTGATTATTCCTGCATACAATAAGACGTATAGAGTTTTTAGTAAAGGTTCGATACAGCATTTGCCGACGATTTTTCCGGAGGCAAGAAAAATGAAAATAAATGTAGTTGCCCCGCCGTTTTTTTATGAAGATACTCATTTGGAAATAAGTGAGGCTAAAAAGGTGATGTCCCGTTATGGACTTCAGTCGGCGATATTTGTCAGTTCACCTTATCACATGCGAAGAATTAAGATAATTGCGGCGAATGTATTGGATACAAAAGAGTGTTATTTTTATTTTGTTCCTACTCATTATGAGAAAACGCCGGCATGGTTTTGGGAATTATCTTGGGTTGACTGGAAAAAAGTAGGCAGAGAGTATGGGAAAATTTTGTGGTTTTATATATACTTTCCGTGGACAAAATAATTGGGCAAACAAAAACCCCTCAACGCTTTCGCTTTGAGGGGTTTTTGTTTATATTTAAAGATCATGTTTGTTGTTGATGCGAGCTGGAATTAACTCTCCTTTATCTTTTTCCAGGCTTCCTGATAGAGCCTCATCACACAAAGGAAGATGGCCAGAAAGAATAAACCCAGCATAAAGTTCGGAGAAGTTTCGAAATAGACATCCAGTAAATGTCCGAGATAGAGAAACAAGAAGGATGCGATCACCATCACAAATGACCAGGCCGATAACATGAGGATTGTACCGAAATTATTGAACTGCTCCTGATGTGTTTTGTGTGTTGCTAACATGACCATATCCTCCCTTCCCTGAATTAATCTTGATCTCTTTCTTATGTTACGATCGTTTTTACCATTTCAATTACCGGATTGGTGAAAAGAGCCATCAGGATTGTGTAGAGAGCAAAAGCCCCGACAACTTCACCGGCATACATCTTTTCATATTTACGTTTCAAAGAAACCAGAATCAAACCACCGACAATTAAACAACCAAGCTGGAAATAAGGAAAGTT
>Ga0247842_10005717_pt1 | contig 14525 bp, 3 predicted proteins | sample LaCruzMarch2015__3_FD_192411 | JGI IMG/M metagenome (GOLD analysis project Ga0247842, IMG submission 192411) | Freshwater microbial communities from meromictic Lake La Cruz, Castile-La Mancha, Spain - LaCruzMarch2015_19m | ecosystem: Environmental > Aquatic > Freshwater > Lake | place: Spain...
AATACCACTGGTATTGGTGGCGCTTTAAAAACCGGCGATACCTTAAACATAGCAACTGGAACTTACAGCGCGTTTGCAATTGCTTCTTCCACTATTATCACTTCAACCATTACCATTCAGGGTGTTGGAGCTGGCACAGTAATTTCCGCTGGGACAGAGGAGAATGGAATTTTATTGACCGGTATAGATAACGCGATTGTTAAAAATTTGGTGGTGCAAAACGCGTCTGGTACGATTAGCGGTTATACCATAACCCGTCAGCCGTTTGTTTATGATTCGGGAGAAGGAGAGCATGTTTACAACAATTTATTGTCGACGTTGTTTGGTGATCTAAGTGGGGAGGGTATTAGTTTGGTAGCGAAATTTTCTGAAACTGGCTTGGTGGTTGTTGGTTCTAATGATTTTGATATCACTAGTCATATAGGCAGTACTCCGCCAACTTGGAATTTGGGGCTATTACATTTTGTTGCAGATCTTGATGAAAACGAAGAAAATGAAGATTATTATTTGACTGTGTATCATAATAATGCAATAAATGCAGCAGTGTTTGGCGAAGAAGAAGGAATAGGATTTGATAGTGATATAACTGCCGCCCAAGCCGTATGGAACGTGTCTAGCGGTGAAAGCCCTCCGATTACTGTTGAGTGTTGGGTTACTTCTACTCTGGTCTGGAATGGTAGTAGTTATGATTATCATGCCCCTGAAAGTTGCGGCATACCAACCACTACTTATCAATCCGGCGATCCAGCTATTAATTTCACTCAAAATGGCGGTTACGCTGGCATAAAAATATCTGGCGGTATTAGTAGCACTATTGAAAATGTCACTTCTACGGGAAATTATTATGGTGTTAATTTTACCAATGGCTCTTATAGTAATTCGGTGGTTAGTTCTACAATTTCTGATAACACCACTTATGATATTTACTCCGATTCCAATTATAATAATGAATTAAATAATAATGCTTTAAAAAATACTTCGTTCAATTCCGCGTCGTCATCAATTACTGGCACTGGCAATGTGACGGTATACTATACTGCCCGCGCGTATGTGACCGATGCTAGCTCTACTCCAGTCTCTGGCGCTACGGTAAATTTTGTACCAAGCAATACCACCACGTCAGTGGCCACGGTGGTTACTGATGAAACTGGTTACACTCCTGCCACTGATTATATTTTATCTTGGATGATGAGTAGCTCTTCACCCACTTCCACTACAGCCGGGGGATATAACCCTATGGTAGTGACCGCCGTGGCCGAAGCATTTTATCCGGCATCTACCACCGCTGAATTAATCTCGCCTAATCAGTTGTTTACTTTAGGTGCGACCAGTAGTGCTATTTATACTACCAGCTCAATTCAAGCGGCGATTGATTCTGCTTCAGATGGTTCTACTGTAGTTGTCAGCGCGGATTATAATTATGAGTCTGACAGCTATCCAATAATTTTTACACATGACAATATTACTTTAGATTGTCACAGTGATGGCGCCCTGATTCGGCCTACCACTACCGAGGTTGGTGAAATCCAAATGTCTAGTAGTTCGGCGATTAAAAATTGTTCGTTTGCTAGTGTAAAAATTACCAATGTTGATTCGGGCGCCGCTGATTTAACTGTCACCGATAACATCTTCGCTACCAATACCACTAGTACCGTTGATTTTGACGGTTCTAACAGTGGCACGATTGATATTTCTGGCAACACCGGCATGAGTTTAGTTGGAATTAATGGATTTACCACTGGCACGATTTATAGTAATACTGTTTATGAATCACGAGCCGATCGACATTCACTCGCCGGTATCGTGGTTAGAAGTGATCAAAACATTACTGTTAGTAGTAATACTATCTACGCCACTATTTTTTACGACAATCCTTATGCTCCTGGGCAGGGGATAGAGATTGGTGTGAGCGCTACCGACACACCGAGTGGTATCAATGTTACCGGCAATCATATTATTTATCATGAAGAATCGAGTTATGCTCTTGAAGGTGCGATTAGTATTAACAATGCTTCGAACGTAAATATTTCATACAATGTTATTGACGCCTCGCTACTGGTGAACACTGCCGCTGTCACAATGTTAACAATTGAGGGTGGAGACGATGCTACCAACAATATCAATATCACCCACAATACTTTGGTAATGACGCCTGATAGCGGTAGCCAGCCGAGTTTTGTGTCAGTTACAGCAGCCGATAATAATAACATTTTTGTTACTTCTACTTATAATCTTTATGTAAATTTGAATAGTGATGTTGATAGCGCCAACGGCTTCAGAACTTTTGGCTCATCTTCTATTTACAGTGGTTATGATGTCTTTTACGGAATTGATTCCGATCTAGAGTGTTATAATGATGACTGTACGATGGACAACGTTTTTGATGCTTATCCGTTTTTTAGAGATAACACCTGGCATTTAGTGCCGTTTAGTCCGTTTTTGGATATAAATGGGACTGAAGATATTGGTGCTTATAGTGCCGTGCGTCGCCATACTATTTATATTGATCCGAATCGAGCGATTAATTATGATGGCCCCAATGCGGAGGATTTTGTGGATATGACTTCTACCGAGCATCTTGCTTATGCTCATCAATCCAATGATACCATAGTTTTGTATAGCGGTGATTATAGTCCGATTGATTTTCAAGGTGATTGGGGTTGGGGACAAAATACCACTTTTCAAGGTGCGACCACTGGCACAGTTATTAATATCGTGGGCGCTGGTGACGGCTTGACTTTGGAACATGTAAATGGTTCGACGATTAAGAATTTGACTTTTCAAAATGCCTCAACTTCAATTTCCGGATTTAATATGTCTGTTCATCCATTTGATTACAATGGTATTGCTTATGATATCATCCAACTGGAATCTGAGGGGGACGATCCAGTTTTTGGCCCTGGTGGTTTATGGCTTTTACCAGATTTAGAATTATTAGACGGCGGGCCTGCTATAATAACTACCAGTAGTAACGATATCTCTGATTATGTTAGTGCTAGCCCACAGAATTGGAGCTTAGGTTTGGTTTCACTTGATTATGGTGGCATGCTCTATCTGACTTCTTATTATGATCAAGATTTTGACAATGATGGCGTGTCCGGTGAATTTGATGCTAAAGCATCTTGGTGTTTGCTCATGACACAAGAAGACGCTTGTGTTATTAATCCCGACGCGGTCTTTGAAGGTATTGGAGTAACGTTAAACATTGATTATTTTGCCACCTCTACTTTTGTGTGGAATGGCAGTGGTTATGATTATAATGGGCCAACAGGTGTTGATGGTGAACCTGCTCCGACTACGACTTATCAATCAGATCCAGCCATCCCAACTATTAGTCGCGCGGGGACGTCTTATCCTTATGCTGGCATTAAAATATACAGATCACGGGATAACCTGATTGAAAATGTTACGTCCACTAACAATGGTATTGGTATTTTATTTATAAATGATTCTGACGATAGCGAAGGCAATTATAGTTATGACAATGTCGTTAGCAGTTCGGTGCTAACTGGTAATTTAGGCTATGATGTTTATTCTGCCGCTAGTGGTCCTACTAACACTTTGTACAACACTGCGTTTAGTATGTCATCTAGCTCGGTGACCGGCGCGGGTGTGGTTGAGGCGTATTTTAAAGCGCGAGCGTTAGTTACCAGTACTGGAGTGGGAGTAGATGATATGACCGTGAATTTTAAAGACAGCAGTGATACTGCGACCACTACCGTTACTTCCACGGTGAGTGGTTACACTCCTTACACTGATTATTTGTTAGCTTGGGTAATGAGTAGCTCTTCGCCGACCTCAACCACGGCTGGTGGTTATAATCCTTTTACTGTTTCGGCCATGTCCACTTCAACTTCCGAAGATTTAATTTCTCCTAATCAATTATTTACTTTGATAATGAGTGGTGGCGGTGATTTTGCACCAATGGCTCCCTCTAGTGTTGAAGTTGTTTCAGTGTCTACTTCATCAGTAGTCCTGTCTTGGACGGACAATGCTGATATGGAAGAAGGATTTTTCATTGAAGCCTCTACCTCCACTGAAGGTGACGGTATTTATTCTCCGGTAGCTACTTTGGTTTCTGAAACTCCTTCTGCCACTGGTACTATCACGACCACTATTAGCTATCTTGAACCTGGTACTCTATATTGGTTTCAAGTGGCTTCGTATCGGGGGAGTAGTTCTTCTGAATATATAAAAACTGAAAGCGGTACTAGTACTTTGGCTGGTGGTTCAACCACAACCCTTGCCAATCTTTCCGCCACACCAGCTTCAGCTACTGGAATTGTTTTAGACTGGGATAGTTTTGAGGGTGCTAGTTATTATAATATTTCTACCAGTTCTGATGGCAATGAGTATTCATTTATCGCTTCTACCACAGAAAGTTATTACGATGTTAATTCTCTGTCTCCCACCACCACTTATTATTATATGGTAACGGCGCTTGATGGCAGCGAAAATATAATTGCCAGCTCTATTGCGTCTACCACTACTTATCCAGTTCCGGATATACCAACTAACGTAACAACCACTGCTGTTAGTAGTACAGAAATTGATTTACTTTGGGACGCGCCTGTTTATTCTACTGATTATAATGTTTATCGTACTACTACTGCCCCCGGGACATTTGATGAAGGCAATCTTCTCTCTGGTACTATGAGTAATCATTACTTTTATGATTATGGTGTTGAGCCAAGTACCACTTATTATTATCATATAAAAGCCGTGAGTGGAGACGCTTCTAGTTCTCCGTCTGAAATGTTGAGTGTTACTACTTTGTCTGAAGGTCCTTCCACTCCCACTGCCCCATCTGGTATTCACGACATTGTCTCCACCTCATCTATTGAACTTTCTTGGACCGATAATTCTGATAACGAAGATGGATTTGTAATAGAGCAATATTTTGATGAAGGCGAACATTATTCTGTTGTCGCCAGTGTTGCCACTGACACGACTTCTACTGTAATTAGTGATCTTACACCTAATACAGAGTACTGGTTCCAAGTGGCGGCCTATAATTCTGTTGGCACTTCTACTTATGCTTCTACATCTATTTACACTAATCCTGACACTCCGTTAGCTCCGACGATTGGCGTAATCACTACTTCTACAGTTGAGATTAGTTTGAATCAGGATAATAATCCAACTAGTACACCGTATGTCATTTGGGACAGTAACATTATGCAATGTGTTTATGGTGATAATACTTTGGGAAGTTGTGAAGGTGATGTAGTTTCAAAAACAATCGCTGAGTGGGCTACTACTACTATAATTGGATTAACTCCAGATACTAATTATGAGTTCGGAGTTACAGCAATTGGTAATGGTGTTGTGTTTAGTGCTGGGCCGACCAGTTCGGTGCATACTTTATCTGACGCCCCAACCACTCTCACCGTCACCGGCACCATATACTATTACGACGGCGCCAAGAAAGTCGTAAACGCCACTGTAGTCCTCGAAGACAGCTCTAATAATATATTAACCACTGCCATTACTGATTCCAATGGATTATACACATTCTCTAGTGTCACTAGTGGTCAAGATTATTTTATCCGCATTTCTTCTACATCAGTACCAACAACATCTGCCAGGGGAGTAACCAGCGCCGATCAACTCAAAATCGGCCGTCATGTCGTAGGCTTAGAACTGTTTAACTCTGTGTACAAGAAAATCGCCGCTGACATGAACTGGAGCGGTTCTATCACGAGCGCCGACCAATTCAAGATTGGTAGGTTTTTCGTAGGTATTGATGCTACTCCTATCTCCGGCGTATGGAAGTTTTATTCCACCGATCGCACTCCTACCACCACCCCCGCTGAAGCGTATAATTATCGGGTCACTGGCACATCTTCCGCAATCTATCGACACATCTCCGGTCTCGCCTCTGACACACCTGCCCAAGACTTCACTGCTGTCAAAATGGGCGATGTAAATAACTCTTGGACGAATTAGTGGAAAAGTGATATAATTTAATATACTAATTTAAACTAATTAATAATTATTAAATTATGAATAATAAACTTCGTAAATGGCTCAGTTGGTCAACTGGTTATTTTTTGGTTGGAACTGCAGTGGCATTGGCTTTTGTGTTAATACCTACTACCAAAGTGTCAGCAACACCCCCGACAATAATTACCTTTACCAATCAGACAGGTTCGTTTGGTGATACTATCAATGTTCCATTAGTAGGTGCATATTTTACCACCTCCACTGGTAGCGCAACTTTAAATATTGAATTTGATCCATTGCTGATTTCGTATGTTAGTTACACTAACGGCACACTTCCTGTTGGTAGTGATAGTTTACTTATAAATAATCCTTCGTCAGGTTCTTTGTTGTTATCTTGGGCCGCTAATCCATCAGGACCTTTTTTAAATTTGAGTAGCTCCACTACATTAGTGACTTTAAATTTTACAGTTACTTCCTCAGCAAATACAACTACCGGCTTGGCTTTTGTTGGTGATAGCAATGAATTTACTGATAGCGCCGGAGACCCATTGGCCGATATCCCAAGTTTTGTCGATGGAGTTATCACTCTCAATCCACCTGTTGCTCCAACTGCATCTACCACAATCACTTTTTCTGATGTTTCTGCCACATCTATCACAGTTAGTTGGGGCGATGTTTCTGGCGCCACTGAATACCAACTTTGGTCAAATGAATCTGGTAGTTTTGTTCCTGAAACAGTTTCTGCTACCACTTCGCTGCGCTCTCCATCTCTTGCAGATCACACATATTCATATTTTGTACTTGCACACAATAGTGCTGGATATGGTCCTACTTCCTCTGTTTTTTCCACTACTACTTTGCCAGCAGCGCCAGACGCTCCATCTGCCCCGACATTTTCTGATATTGCTCAAAATACTCTTACGGCTAGTTGGAACGCAGTTTCCGGAGCTACTTTTTATGTGCTTTATCAAAATGGTACAAGTGTAGTTACTACCTCGGCAACTACTACGCCTGTCACTGGTTTGTTTTCCAGTACTACTTATAATTATAATGTAGCAGCTGGAAATGCTGGTGGTTTGTCTGCGCATTCGGCCACCTCTACCACAACTACTCTACCTGGTGCACCAGACGCTCCATCTGCCCCTACTTTTTCCGGTGTAACTTCATCCTCATTGGTAGTTAGTTGGTCAGATGTTTCCAATGCTCTCTACTATCGATTATATGAAAATAATGTTTTGGTAACAACTACCGCTGTTACGACATCTAACCGTACCAGTTTAGTTACTAATACTCTTTACACATACTATGTATTAGCAGGCAACACCGGCGGATGGTCAGCTTCCTCAACGGCGGCCGCTACTACCACACTCCCATTACCGCCGGCTACTCCGTCAGCACCAACTTTGTCTAATATCTCTACTTCGTCTTTGACTGTCACGTGGCCGGACTCTGCTCGCGCAGTTTATTATACACTTTATGAAAATGATGTGTTGATTGAAACTATTTCCGCCACCACTTCACATCGCACCGGTTTAACAACCAGTACCGTGTATTCATATTATTTGATTGCTGGAAATAGCGGGGGAGAGTCAGTATCTTCGTCTCCTACTGCTACTACCACATTTCCATCTGCACCCAACAACCCATCTGGCATTACCGCGCTTTCTGTTGGTACTACCAGTATAAGAATTGGCTGGACCGATAACTCGGATAATGAAACTGGTTTTGTGATTGAACAAGCTTTCATTGGTGGTTTTGGTTCTGTATACGCATCCACAACTGTTGGCGCCGATGTAACGTCTACCAATTTTGCAGTTCCATTTCTTAATACGGCTTATACTTTTAGAGTAAAAGCGGTGAATACTGGTGGTAGTTCTGGGTATAACACATCTGGCATTATTTACACCAATGCCGATAATGTGGTCTCGTTAGTATCTACTGCTTCCACTTCGGCGAGTATTTCTATTCGGTGGGGAGCCAACCTAAATCCGTCCGGAACTCATTACGAAATTTATGGTACAGGTATCACCAGTACAGAAGTTATTTCAAGTGGTGACCCTGTGGTCGCAACATTTAGTGGTTTAACACCAAATACTTCATACACCATTTATATTGTGTCTGAAAATCATGACAGTTCCACCAATACTCCGTCCAGTGTAACTGATTATACCAAATCAGCTAATCCGACATCTCCAATTCTCTCTGCTGTTTCTACCAGCACTGCTACTTTGACTTGGGGACAAAATGGTAATCCGGATGCTACCAATTATTATGTTACCGGCAATAATAGTTTTACTCCTGTAACAGTAACCGCTGCGACCACCACTAATTTAACTGGACTCACTCCTAATACATCCTACACATTTAATGTCCAATCAATTAATCATAGTGGTTCAACTAATACAATTGTATCTGCTGAGGCTACCACCACCATCCCAGTTGACATCACTCTCCCTGTTCCATCTTTAGTTAGTACCTCTACTTTAACCTTAAGTTGGACTGATAGTGTTAATGGCGGTACTCCAGTTTACCAAGTTTCCGGCAATAATAGCTTTGCCTCTGTCACTACTACCGATGTCACCAAAGCCCTCACTGGTTTAACCCCCAACACTTCCTACACCTTTACAGTGAAAGTACAAAAACCAGATAGTACTTATACCACCGGTGTTGCTGCCAGCGCTACCACCACTTTGACGAACGTACCGGGGGCGCCGACAATATCCGATGTTGCCACTTCGAGTGTGACGGCTATTTGGTCAGCTAATTCCAACCCCGCTGGCACTGTTTATTATATTCTTGATTCCAACGGTGGATACGTTACTACCACTGCTACCACCACTAGCCTTACAGAATTAATTCGTAATACCTCTTATCAATTTCAAGTTAGGGCAGAAAATTTAGGAAGTGCTGGCACCTATTCTGCTTATTCCGCTAGTAGCACAGCGACTACAACTTTAGATTTAGCCACAGGTGTTACTGTTAGTAAATCTACCGCGGCTGTGACCGAAGGCGGTGCTACAGATAGTTATACTGTGGTCTTAGATGGACAGCCAACCGACGATGTAGTTATTACTATTTCTGTGACAGGAGCAAAAGCAACTGTTTCGCCTACTACACTCACTTTTACCAGCGTTAATTATCGCGATCCGCAAACAGTTACTGTAACGGCGGTTGATGATTCCACTGTAGAAGGTACGCATTCCGATACTGTTACCCACTCTGCTTCTAGTTTGGATTTAGATTATGAAGGAATAAGCATCGGCGAGTTAGCAGTCACTATTACTGATAATGATTCTAGGAGTAGTGGTGGCGGTGGAAGTGCTCCACAGCCAATTACAGATTTTGTTGTGACAACAGCCTCTACATCCGCATCACGTTTAATAACTTTGAATTTATATTCCGCCAGAGCAACTTTGGTTGCAATATCTGAAAATATAAATTTTAGTGACGCTTATTTTCAAGTAATCAGCACCACCAAGCAATTTACTTTATCAGCTGGTAATGGAGTAAAAACAATTTATGTTAAAGCGCGTACTGCGGAAGGCGGCGAAAGTCCAGTAAAGATTTTGAGTGTTACTTTGTCAGGGTCAACAACTAATGTAGTAAACACTGGGACTACCGTACCTACTGCGGCCAAGTATGTTTTCAAGCGTAATTTATCAGTTGGTATGACTGGCGCTGATGTCAAAGAATTGCAGAAATGGTTTAATGCTAATGGCTTTAAAGTAGCCGCCAATGGTGCTGGTTCACCGGGTAAAGAAACTAATTTCTTTGGTGCGGCCACGAGAGCGGCGGTGATAAAATTCCAAAAAGCGAATGGATTAACACCAGCCAATGGTAGTTTTAACACAGCCACTAGAAAAGTGTTGAATGCGATTTTGGCAGGAAATGAAGTCGATACGACTGTACCCATCGCGACAAAATATGTTTTCAAGCGTAATTTATCAGTTGGTATGACTGGCGCTGATGTCAAAGAATTGCAGAAATGGTTTAATGCTAATGGTTATCAAGTAGCCAAAACCGGCGCTGGTTCACCAGGAAAAGAAACTACTACGTTTGGTGGAGCTACTAAAGCGGCAGTAATCAGATTCCAAAAAGCCAATAGTTTAACACCGGCTTCAGGTAGTTTCAATACGGCTACTAGAAATATGTTGAATAGTTTGTAGAACTTGCTTCCTCTCCTTACGAAGGAGAGGACTAAGGTGAGGTAAATAGACACAAGCACAATAGACAAAAAACTGCCCATATGATAATATCATTGGGCAGTTTTGTTTTTAGGTCGCTTCCTCTCCTTTGTAAGGAGAGGGTAGGGTGAGGTCTCGCTAGCTTCAATAAAATTTTTATGAAATTTGATATTCTCACAATTTTTCCAGATATAATTTATCATTACTCCTCCGAGAGTATTTTAAAGCGCGCCCAAAAAGCTGGCTTGATTAAAATTTCTGCGCATGATTTTCGTGCTTTTACTAAAGACAAACATCGCCGAGTGGATGATAGTCCATATGGCGGGGGAGCAGGAATGGTTTTACAGGTCCAGCCGATTTATGATTGTTTGAAAAAAATGGGTGTGAAGAAAAAAACCAAAGGACAGAAAATTATTATTCTCGATCCAGCTGGTAAAAAATTTGATCAGCACATGGCAGAAAAATTTTCTAAATTAGATCGTTTAGTTTTGATCTGTGGGCGCTACGAAGGTTTTGATGAACGCATTTATAAATTTGTTGATGAAAAAGTTTCAGTGGGGGATTATGTTTTGTCTGGTGGAGAATTGCCGGCCTTAACAATTGTTGAATCAGTGTCACGTCTACTCCCAGGCGTATTAGGTAACGAAGATTCAATCAAAGAAGAAACGCATAATAAAAATTTTAAAACTGAATACCCGCAATATACTCGTCCAGAAAATTTTATGAGTCTAAAAGTACCCAGAGTTTTATTGTCCGGTGATCATAAAAAAATCGCTGAGTGGAGGCAAAAAAAGAGCTAGAGTTTATCCACACCCCGTTCAAAACATCCCCTTGACAAGGTTTTAGGAAAATGGTATTATCACACCGCTAAGATTTAATTTCAATCAAAGCAAAAAACGTTCTACCCACAATTTAATTATCTTCTAAGTCCGAATGTGATGGGACCCGCCCAAGGCGGGTATCACTCACTTTGTTCGTGATACTGGCAAGAAAAAAGAGTGACTAAGTAATTTGGTACCTCTTTTTTCTTTCTACAAAAATCCGTTACCACATAACGCATTAAGAAGGAAAGAACTTTGACAACACAAATGTGACAAAAACCTGTCTATTTATTTTCACTTCGGTGAAAAGAGATAAACTTAAAAATAAATTCAAGCCAGTCTTAAGTGACTGGATTCAAATAATTCAAAGAGCGAATTCATTCGTAAAGAATGAAGTCAAATCTCTTTACAGGGTAAAGTGACATCGTAAGATTCGCTTTATCTTTTTTGAGAGTTTGATCCTGGCTCAGGATGAACGTTGGCGGCGTGTTTAAGGCATGCAAGTCGTGGGATAGGCGCTGAGCAATTGGCGCACTAACCGGCAAACGGGTGAGTAACACACTAGTAACCTGCCTCTAAGACGGGGATAGCTTGCCGAAAGGCAAATTAATACCCGATAGAAATGCGAGGGCACAAGCCATTCGCATTTAAATCATTTTTGGCTTAGAGAGGGGCTTATGTCTGATTAGCTAGTTGGTAGGGTAATGGCCTACCAAGGCTTTGATCAGTAGCAGGCGTGAGAGCGTGACCTGCCTCACTGGGACTGAGATACTGCCCAGACACCTACGGGTGGCTGCAGTCAAGAATATTCCTCAATGGGCGAAAGCCTGAAGGAGCGACGCCGCGTGTAGGATGAAGGTCTTCGGATCGTAAACTACTTTTATAGGGGACGAATTTGTGACGGTACCCTAAGAATAAGAGGTTGCTAACTCTGTGCCAGCAGCAGCGGTAATACAGAGACCTCAAACGTTATCCGGATTTATTGGGCGTAAAGCGTCCGCAGGTTGTTTAGCGGGTAGGGGGTAAAAACTCTGGGCTTAACCCAGGGTCTGCTTTCTAAACTACTAAACTAGAGGGTGGAAGAGGTGAGCGGAATTGCTGGTGTAGTCGTAATAAGCGTTGATATCAGCAAGAACACCAAAGGCGAAGGCAGCTCACTGGTACACACCTGACACTCATGGACGAAAGCGTGGGGAGCAAACAGGATTAGATACCCTGGTAGTCCACGCCCTAAACTATGCGAACTAGGTATTGGCAGTATCGACCCTGTCAGTGCCGTTTAAAAAAGTTAACACGTTAAGTTCGCCGCCTGGGGAGTACGGCCGCAAGGCTAAAACTCAAAGGAATAGACGGGGACCCGCACAAGCGGTGGATTATGTGGTTTAATTCGATGGTAAACGGGGAACCTTACCTGGGCTCAACTACTAGCTGCAGGCCACCAGAAATGGAGGCCGCCTTCGAGGGTGCTAGATAGGTGCTGCATGGTTGCCGTCAGCTCGTGCCGTGAGGTGTACCATTAAGTTGGGAAACGAGCGCAACCCACGTCGTGTGTTAAATGTACACACGAGACCGCCCGGCCCCTTATTCGCAAAATTATTTTGTGGATAGAGGGCCGGGAGGAAGGGGTGGATGACGTCAAATCAGCATGGCTCTTACGTCCAGGGCTACACACATAATACAATGGTCGGTACAGAGGGTTGCCAAGTCGCAAGACGGAGCTAATCCCTTAAAACCGGCCCCAGTTCAGATTGAAGGCTGCAACTCGCCTTCATGAAGTCGGAATCGCTAGTAAACGCGTATCAGCCACGGCGCGTTGAATACGTTCTCGGGTCTTGTACTCACCGCCCGTCACACCACGGAAGTTGGCAATGCCCAAAATACCTTTTAGGTATTAAGGCAGGGTCAATGACTAGGGTGAAGTCGTAACAAGGCATCCCTAGCGGAAGCTGGGGATGGATCACCTCCTTTCTGGAGAACTCAATCGTAAGATTGTGAACTTCGTCGATCCAAATATTAGATGCTTCTGTATTTAAAATTTTGGCAAGGTTTTTGTCACATTTCTGTTGTTAAAAAATCCGCCGTAATAGGCGGATTTTTGTTTATAGGGTCTTGATTTTATTTTACATTTTGGTATACTATTTATTACTTTGGGCGGCTAGCTCAGCTGGTTAGAGCGTCACATTGACATTGTGAAGGTCACAGGTTCAAATCCTGTGTCGCCCACTTGATTATTTTGGTTTTTTTGGTATAATGTTTTCGCGTCGGGCAATTAGCTCAGATGGTTAGAGCGCGTCACTGATAATGACGAGGTCGGAGGTTCGATTCCTCCATTGCCCACATAATAAAAAAAGTCCTACGCAGTTGCGTGGGACTTTTTGTTTGCGCGTTTTAAAACAACTCCTCGGTGAAAATGTTGGCATCGTACAGCATTTTAACCAACTCACTTTGATCAGCATTGGACGCAATCATTTTTTCTTTGATTAGCGCCCCAGTCAGAGGTTGGTCGTTACCAAAATTTTCATTGATCCGATGGGCCGCATCATATGAGTCTGCCAATGCCAACACACGGCCACATCTCGGAATTGTGTCTTCCGTTATGTCGCTGTATTGGTGTAATAGCGGCGGCAATGTTTCTGGATAGCATTGTGTCTGGAAACGATGGTGCCATATAATGATCTCCGCACTGAAACTAAAACATTCACATAAAAGTTCGTGACCAATCATGACATGCTGTTTCATTTCTTCCCGATCAGCTTGCGTCCAGCCGGCAGTTTTTTGTAATAACTCCAGTCGCGTTTGAATCTTGCCAATGTCATGAAGTGCACCGGCGAAGAACAGCGCCCTTTCATTTAAACCTATAAATTGAGCAATCAATCGGTCCAGCAATGCGACCCGCACGCTATGTTCATAGGTAAACATGTCTTTTACTATGAGCAAGTCCAAAAATGCGTCTAGACTTTTTTGGATTTTCGTTGCGATCGCCAGCTCGGTCAGTGTGATGTTTAAACGTTGGTTTAGCGATATTCGTGGGTCAAGGTACGGTCTGAATTTATTCACAATTTCCTCCTTGTTATTTTTTTAAAGATCTAAAGCCAATTTGATAGTAGCATATATACTGTATTTTGTACATGCTTTTATTTCAATCTTGCCAAACGCATTTTTTTCTGTTATAATACATTACAGCTTAATTCTTAAAAGCAATTTTTGTGTCTAACGAAGAAATTCCAAAAATACCAAGTAAATACAAAGAGAAATTTTGGCGTGGTTTGACTGCCGTTGGCTTATTTTTGCTTGAGTTGATCAAAGTTTCCATATTAGCCGGTGTCACCATCGGTTTGGTGCGCTACTTTTTATTCAAGCCATTCTATGTCAAAGGCGCTTCGATGGAACCAAATTTTCAAAATCATGAGTATTTAATAATCGATGAATTATCCTATCGTTTGCGTGAACCGCAAAGGGGAGAGGTGATTGTTTTTAAATATCCAGAAGACCCAAAAGAATATTTTTTAAAGCGCATTATTGGTTTGCCTGGTGAGCGTATTAAAATTGCCGATGGTCATGTGATAATTTACAA
>Ga0247842_10005718_pt1 | contig 14521 bp, 18 predicted proteins | sample LaCruzMarch2015__3_FD_192411 | JGI IMG/M metagenome (GOLD analysis project Ga0247842, IMG submission 192411) | Freshwater microbial communities from meromictic Lake La Cruz, Castile-La Mancha, Spain - LaCruzMarch2015_19m | ecosystem: Environmental > Aquatic > Freshwater > Lake | place: Spain...
TAGGGTGATAAGCAGAAATCATGACTTCTCTTGTTCATAGCAAGAATATCTCCAACTTCATCTTGACGTTTCTCGAAGAGCATGGCTCTGAGGAGATGTTGGAGAAGTGGAATGACCCTTCGAATATCAAAGGATTCAACCAAGTTATGCTCGCTGCGGCCAATGCGCTTAAGCGCAACAAGATAAAGGACCCCAAGAAGCCCAAGCGGGGAAAGTCGGCATACATCTGCTTTTGCACCAAAAACCGAGAAGCGGCCAAGAAGGCGCTCGGCGACGGAGCCAAAGCAACTGAAGTAACTTCTCATCTAGGAGAGATGTGGCGTGCTCTCAAGGAAAGCAAGAAAGCTTCGGACAAGAAGACTCTAGCAGCTCTTGAACTCGAAGCTGCGGAAGACAAGGCTCGCTACAATGAAGAAATAAAGGACTACATCGCCCCAAGCGATGATGAGCTCTTGGCTTCCAAGAAAGGTAGCAAGAAGAAGAGTGACAAGGACCCAAACGCACCAAAGCGAAACAAGACGGCCTACATCTACTTCTGTAGCGACAAGCGTGCAGAAGCCAAGAGCGAGCTTGGTGACGACGCCAAGGCAACAGAGGTAACTGCACTACTCGGCAAGATGTGGAAAGAGCTCAAGGAAGACGACGATCGCTCTGACGAGATGGAAAAGTACAACAAGTTGGCGGCTGAAGACAAGGCTCGTTACCAAGACGAGATCAAAATGTACACCCCGTCAAGCGATGAAGAGACTGTACCCAAGAAGGGTAGTAAGAAGAAGAGTGATCCCAACGCACCCAAGCGAGGTAAGACTGCCTACATCTACTTTTGTAACGACAAGCGTGCAGAAGCTAAGGAAGAGCTTGGTGATGACGCCAAGGCGACAGAGGTAACTGCATTACTCGGTAAGATGTGGAAAGAGCTCAAGGAAGACGACGACCGTTCTGAAGAGTTAGAAAAGTACACAAAGATGGCTGCTGACGACAAGGCTCGTTATGAAAACGAGACCAAAAAGGTAGGCGACAGCGAAGACGAGTTGGTTGAAGAAGACAAGCCAGCCAAGCCGGTCGGCAAGAGCAAGAAGGTGGTTGACGACACCAAGTCAGCAAAGAGTAAGACAGGTTACACTTATTTCTGCCAAAGTAATCGTGAGAGTGTAAAGGACGACAACCCGGAGATGAAAGCAACCGAAGTAACGAAAGAGCTTGCTCGCTTGTGGAAGGAGCTAAGCGACGAAGATAGACAGGATTGGAGCGACTCGGCAAAGCAAATCTAAAAAGAAGTAGTGGTATGTAGTGTGCAGGTACTTGATGATGAATAAAAACAACACCAACACGGTGTTGTTTTTCTTAAGCGGGCGTGTTCAAAAGAGTGAATAAAAAAATGATTTTTTAGGTCATCTGTGTAAAGAAAAAACAGAAAATGATGGAACATCTCTCTAAGATGAATATGACCGAGTGCTATGAGCTCTCTTGCTATGAGCAACCGGAGTATGACTCCGATTATGACTCTGAGTATGACTCGGATGATAAATGCTCAACAAGAAAGCGCATTGTGCTTGGACCATTGCAGCTGGCTCCCAAGAAGTGCAATTGCATCCATTGCAACTGGAACGGAGAACAAAAAGAGTGTGAACAAAAATGGGTAACATTGAACCAAATGCGAGAGCACTACAACAATCAGATGAAGCTAAAATGTTTAGAGCTTCAGGTCGAGACCTCGACAAGTATTGCCAAGATGCAAGCCGAGCATTCGTCAGCCCTTAAGGCACTCGAGGAGCAATCAATACTCGTTCTTTCGCAGCACAACGCTTTCATGGCAACTCTCCCCAAGGAGACCAAAGCCGGGCGCGAACGTCGTAAAGCCGAGAAGAAAAAGGCGCATCAAGAAAAAATGTCTCGGCAAGTTCACAAAACAGGTGGGTTTAAGAAACGCGTGATCAAAGAAATCGATCCGGAAGTGATTAAGGCTCGACGAGCCTCCAGACGAAAAGTGTCAAAAGACGCCAAGAAAGAAGCTGAGGCTGAAAGAGTTTTGACTTTTGCGTCAGAGAAGGTCGTCGAAGAGGTCGTCGCAGAAGAGGTCGTCACAGAAGAGGTCGTCGCAGAAGAGGTCGTCGCAGAAGAGGTCGTTGTCGCAGAAGAGGTCGTCGCAGAAGAGGTCGTTGTCGCAGAAGAGGTCGTCGCAGAAGAGGTCGTAGAGGTGTTCAAGTATGTAGATCTAGTTTTACAGACTAGACCAACACAAGTAAAGAAGTCTGACGACGAGGAAAATTGGCAACAGGTCAAGTCTAGAAAGAAACAACCTACAACTCAACCTACAACTCAATCACATCAACCGATTCGCACCCAAATGTGTGAATCGGTTGCTTCTGAAAAATGTTGCAGACATGGAGACAAGTGTCGATTCGCTCACAACGTGACCGAGTTAGTGTTTCCCGTTTGCTCGTTCGGTAACAACTGCAACAACGTCATCCGGGAGGGAAATGGTGTGTATAGTAGTGTGCGTGGTAAGATGTGCAATCGATCGCATCCAGGGGAGACAAAGGAAAGTGTCTGTGCTCGTGTGGGGATTACTATCCCCAAAGTAGTAGAAAAGATTGTAAAGTTTTCAAGCGTATATATGCCTACTCTGACAGGCGTCAAGAGTTCTAACTCGAGTGTTCCACACCCAAACTCGGCTTGGCAAAAGAAAATTAAGATCGAGCCCGATGCGACTTTTGTTACAAAACCAGTCGTAGTTGTCAAAAAACAAGTGGCACCAGAGGTCAAAATTTGCGTTTCTACAAGCGAAACGAGCCGTGCAGTCGCTTTTGCGGCTTTAGCAAATCCGAAGAGCCTTGATAACAATCTTTTACGCAGTCAGATGTGCGATTCCGTAAGTGCCAAAAAGGCGTGTAGGCACGGAAGCTCTTGTCGCTTTGCACATAGTATTTCTGAGTTGGTTTTCCCTAGTTGCTTGTTTGGTGAAAGTTGTAAACACGTAGAGTATCAATGTGACGGAGTATACAATAATGTACGGGGTAAGAGTTGTAATCGTATACATCCTTACGAGACAAAAGCAAGTATTTGCTCTCGTTCCGAGATCAAGGTTGACTCGGCACCTCTGGTGAAGCCGGAACCTCTGATGACGACGGTACCTGTTGTCTTGACACAAGAAACAGTCCTTAGAGTACCAAAGGAGTTTGTCATCCAAGCTATGGAGTTAGCAATGAAATCAGGAAAGACCAACATTCGTGTAGAGATTGTCTAAATGGAAGCAGGGCAACAACAACAAGGTGTCGTTTCTAAAGAAGCTAACCACGCGTAGAAGTCAAAAATAAAGTTGATTTTTTAGGTCAACTTTTATAGAGAAAAAGCAGAAACAATGAAGTCTTTTACGAGACAACTTGAGGATCTGCTGGCTCTAGTCAATTCCGGTAGTTTAGAAGAAGTAAAAGAACATGTCGAGTCGATAAGCCTTTACCGTCGAGCCATTCTCGAGTCAGCGGCCGTTATCTCGTTCAAGCGAGGAGCGAACAATCAAACGGTCGCTTGGTTGGCTGCAGAGGTCGGGACCCTGAAGATGACAACGACAAAAAATATTACTCGAATGATCAAGGTGAAGTAAGCAGGTTGCCAAACAAGAAGACTCTACGACAACGACACCAACAAGGTGTCGTTTTCTAAAGAAACCATCGACAAGAAAGACTAGACGACAACAACAAGGTGTCGTTTCTAAAGAAGCTAACCACGCTTATAAGTCAAAAATAAAGTTGATTTTTTAGGTCAACTTTTATAGAGAAAAAGCAGAAACAATGAAGTCTTTTACAGTGGCTCACTTCGTCAAGGCAGATCAACTTCCAGAGGGGAAACCGACTTGGCTCGACCTTGTTCCTTTCGTCGTCTACGACAAATTCATTTCCCCACATCTAAGCGTCGTGAACGAGACGTGTGTACAGCTCGCCAAGAGTCGAGTTCCTGAACCCAGCATCCGTCCGTTATGGTGTTGCTTTCCTGAGAACATCACCAAGAAGGAAGTGGACGACATGGTAAAGTGTGACAACGATAAGTCTGAAGACGACTCGTGGAACGACTACGACCCAGACGACGACTACGACCGAGAGTACGATCCAGACTTCTCAGCTCAGTGGGAAGAGCAACACTCTGATTGCGAGGACGACTGGTTCGAAGACAACTAGGTAAGTGACACAAGATTCAACGACAACGACACCCACAAGGTGTCGTTTTCTAAAGAAGCCATCGACAAGAAAGACTCGACAACAAGGTGTTGTTTTTTATTTGACGAACATGTATTAGATTTGTGTCTTAGCGGTTTAGACAATAAAAATGATTTTTTAGTTTAACTTTCTAATTAAAGATCAGAAATGATGTCTGCTGTGGTCAATCAGAATATGGACGCATGGAAGTCCAACGAAGAGTGGAAGTCTAACGAAGCTATGAGCGACTGCGAGTTTCATGCTAAGCAGAGAAAATGCACCAAGAAAAACGTTGTCAGGCTAGTCATTCCATTTAAGACGTACAAGGACGAGCTTCGTGACAAGTATAGAGAGTCGTCGGGTCCACATTCTGCGAGTGAAAACATCAACACTCGAATGTGCAACAGTCTCGACTCGAACCAGCCATGTTTTCATGGAGACAAGTGCAAATTTGCACACTCTCTCGAAGAGCTTGTGTCTCGAGATTGCAACTTCAAGGACAGGTGTCGTTTCGTCAAGTTCAAGGGTGGCAAGTTGATCAATGAAGGAAGCAACGTTTGCAGGAACAAGCACCCGCAAGAGGATCAAGACAACTTTATCAAGCGCACTGGTCTTTCACGTTACAAGACGACTGCTCCAAAGCACGAGGAGATTGACGTCGAAGACACCAAGCACGACGAGGAGATTGTCGTCGAAGACACCAAGCACGACGAGAAGCACGAGGCGATTGACGTTGACTTCGAGGAAGAAGGGACGCACGAAGAGCTCATTCGGTTGCACCTTCCGACGGTGAAGGCAAAGGTGATCGATGAGGTGATCGATGAGGTGAGTGTTGGTTGTCCAACAAACTACTGGGCAACTAAGACACCTGAGCCTGTCAAGTTTACCTCTTTTGAAGGATTAACAGCACCCGCGTTTAAACCTGCTAGCTCCTTCAAGTTTGGTGGGTTTACTGCGCTCCCACCGACACATGCGTGTGCATCTATGAAGTTTGAAGGATCTTCAGCTTTCTCGACTCCTCTTGAGAAGGAAAAGGAGATACTTCTGCGGGTGCCGAAAGTATTGGCTATGCAGGCATTAGAGTTGGCAATGAATAGTGGTAATAGGTGCATTCGAGTAGAAGTAATCGAGTAAAGTAAAATAGAGTAATGGAGGCACCAAGATAAAGGAGGGTGGGTGTCACTGAGTAGAGCGTTGGAAGGGGCTCTATTCTTAGTAAAGTATTCGATAACGACACCAACAAGGTGTCGTTTTCTAAATTGATTTTTTCGGTGTTCTTTTAGAACAAGAGTATGAATCATGTCGCAACCATTGTACAAAGCCATTTTTGAAGAAAAGGAAGAAAGCACGAGAGACGTTCTGAAGGAGCGTTGGCCTCTTCTTCCAGACGAAGTCATCAAGAACGCGATAGACACATGCTCGTGGTGCACTTTGTTTCAATCAACAAATAGATATAACATCAAGCTTGCACTTGATGCTTTCGGTACCATGGCGTCTGAGATCATTGAGCAACGCAAAGTTTTGTCATGCCAAGTGGTCGAGTCAATCCTGCTTGAACATTACAAGAAGGATAAGCAAGAGAAACTTTCAAACGAGTTAGCGAAGAGATTGCGCAGTATTCCAACAGGAGTTCTTGTACAGGTTCTAAAATCTGTCAAAGCGGTGTGGACCGAAATGTAAATAGATCAAGTATATTTGACGACAACGACACCAACAAGGTGTCGTTTCTGAGTACAAGTGAGTACAAGCGAGTACACTTTTGCCAATGTCGAGACAAAGATTCTTTACATTCTTAATTAGACATATTTACAAAAATATTTATATAAATGCCTCCAAAATTATTTGGAAGTCCTCAAAGGCCTTCAAATTATATACCTGATCTCAGAGTACCTCCAGACAATTGGTTTATTTCTATTAGTGAAAATATTTATCCAGGAAGGCCATATTATTTTAATGTATTAACAAATGAAAGCCAATGGAATTTCCTGTTGATTATCCCTTTACTGACTCAATAAATATGTATTATCAAAACGATTGCTATAGACCAGAAGGCCCATATAGTAAAAGTGAAGCTCACATAGCAGATTTCAAAAAATTGTGTGAAGATGAACAAACATATACATCTGAAGAGGGAGGTACTCTTTCGTGCTGGATTGATCTTGCTCTACTAAGTAATGTTATAACGTTCAAAGAATATCTAGAATTGAATAAAGAGATAGAAGAAGACCGCACACTCCATACTGAACATGACATTGTTGTAAAGTACATAATGATCATTCTAAAAAAGGTGCTCCCGAACGGAAACCAATATTTTAGAGAAGAGATAGCTAAAGTTAAGTGTATTCGAAAACAAAAATTCGTGCACACTGACCTACGCTTGCCTCTTTTTAAATAAGAGATGTTTATTGAAATATTTCGTCACATTTGTTGACTTATTACACAGATTAAAATAATATTTCTATTTATAAACATAACAGGAACATATAAATGAAAGTATTTGTAGTACATTATAAAAAACTAGTAAAAAGAAAGGAAACAATTCTCAGTCAATTTGCGAAATTTGGTATTACGGATTATGAATTTGTAGATATTGATAGAAGCGAAATTCATAACTACGACTTAAGCAAATTTCAAGATCTAAATAACGCAGGTGCTATAGCAGTACATTTATCGCACTATTATATTTATAAAGAAATTGCTAGTAAATATCAAGAAGCTCTTATATTTGAAGATGATGTTATTATGTCTGTAGATTTTATTGAACAATTCGCACAATATTATCACGAATTAGTAACAAAATACCCTCATTTTGATATGCTTTTTTTAGGTAATGGCTGTAATTTACATATTACTCCTGATAAAATAATAGAAGGAAAACATATTTATTACAAATCATGTGAACCAACATCATGGGGTGGTAATGGTGTAACTCGTTGTGTTGATAGTTACTTGGTTAGTAATAAATGTGCAAAAAAATTATGTCAGTATATTGATAATGATACTGTTTATAAATACGGAGTTGATTTTCATTTAAACAAAATAGCGAGAGAGATTGGGTTGGAAGTATATTGGGCCGAACCAACAATTATATATCAAAGTTCAGAAAATGATCCAAATGACTCTAGATCGTATTAATTATGATTAAAATAATATATAAAGGATTTTGATGTAGATAAAAAATATTTTATGTTCAAGTAAAAACATAAATGATTTATTTTACTGAAATTATATTTATGAACGTATCCATAAAGATTGATTTGTTCAAAAAACTGTTGAATTGTAACACGATATCAACAAAGTGTCTTTTCTTATGACTACAACTTTGGTAAAAAAATTAATTTTTTTAAACACTTACAAAGAGGTTATTTGACAAACATGATATCATTATGGAAACAGCCAAGCTCTACAGGTTTCCATCGTTCGACATTGCCGACAAAGAATCATTTTTTTGTTCTCAGAAAATATTCAGATCCGTCGGTCAGGATTGACGGGATCATGATCCATGTCTTTTTAGAAAAAGACGTCATGTGTTACAAAACCTTTCTCACGACAAATATAGCACCTAACTATAGAATCACAAATAAGTGTGACCATGAGTGTGATTATGAATATTTCAAAGATAGTGTTGATAACGAAGAAAAGTACGAAGAAAAGTACGAAGAAAAGTACTTCTCAAAACATAGAAAGTAGGTCGTCGTAGGTCGTCGTAGGTCGTCGTAGGTCGTCGTAGGTCGTCGTAGGTCGTCGTAGATTTGACAACAACACCAACAAAGGTGTTGTTTTCTTGTGAGTAACACTCTAGTATCAGCTTATTTAAAATTGATTTTTAGGAAAAGATTTTGTAGTCAAAATCAGTAATGATGTCTAAGTCGTGCAATCAGAATATGGACTCATGGAAGTCTGGCAACCGATACAATGCTTTGCAAAATATGGGTGAGCAAGAGAATATGATTCAATCCACCGATAAGAAGAGTGTTGTCAAGCTGGTTTTACCAATCAAGACGTACAAGGACGAGCAGAAAGAGAGATGTCAGAATGATCATCGACACAGTCAACGAGCCGAAGCGTACAATACCTTGTCAAACAAGACCGAGTTAGGCAACAACCTAGCAAAGACTCGGATGTGCGATAGTGTAAAAGAGAAGAAGAATTGTCGTCATGGGAAAGCGTGTCGCTTTGCTCACTCTCTTGAAGAGCTAGTGACTCGCGATTGTTTTTTCAAGAACGAGTGTCGTTTTGTTAGGTTTGAACGCGACAAGTTGGTAAATAACGGACGAGACATTTGTAGAAATAAGCATCCACACGAGACCGAAAACGAGTTCATAGAGCGCGTTGGCCTCTCTCATTACAAGACAACGCATGTTCCAACGCATGTTCCAACGCATGTTCCAACGCATGTTCCAACGCATGTTCCAACGCATGTTCCAACGCATGTTCCAACGCATGTTCCAACGCATGTTACAACCCCCAAGGTCACGCTTGAAAAGAGCACAACTAGTTGGGCTACTACGTTGAAGGCGTCTTTGAAGACCACTCCTCTTCTTGAGGAGAAGCATCAACACGAGACCAAAAACGAGTTCATAGAGCGCGTTGGCCTCGCTCACTACAAGACAACGCATGTTCCACCCCCCAAGGTTGTCACGCTTGAAAAGAGCACAACTAGTTGGGCTACTACGTTGAAGGCTTCTTTGAAGAACACTCCTCCTCAAGAGGAAAAGCAAGTTCTTCTGTCTTCTCTTCCTCCTCAAGAGGAAAAGCAAGTTCTTCTGTCTTCTCTTCCTCCTCAAGAGGAAGTTGTTCTTCGAGTACCGAGAGAATTGGTGATGCAGGCGCTCGAGTTGGCTATCAAGAGCGGCAATACGTCTATTCGGGTAAAAGTAGTAGAGTAAAGTAGAGTATTTGGAGACACCAAAATAACGAGGAGGGTGTCACTGAGTAGAGCGTTGGAAGGGGCTCTATTCTTAGTTTTTGACTAATCAAAAATAAACTTGATTTTAGGAAAACTTAGTAGAGAAAAATCAGAAAAATGAATATATTTACGATGGCTCACTTCAGAACAACTTCTAAAGGGTGCACCGACTTGGCTAGACCTTGTTCAGTCCGTCGTCTACTACATGTTTTATCAATAGGATTTATCATTTACGTGCGTTTTTAAATCTGTACGTCAAAGTGGTAAGATGATAACCAAATCTTTTCATACCATAGCTTTGCTCTAGAGCTACACAAGTTCCTTACGGAGCTATAATGTGTAATACACATTACACATTAATTTACGAAGTTAAAAAAGCACTGTTTATAAAAATAGTGCCTCCGTTTTTTTTTATACATTCGTTAAACTCAACATGTTCGCATTTTTCGTTGCCATTTGGGTGTGTTCCAACATATTTACAATGAGAAGGTATTGATTCAATTTTATAAATAGCAACACCCCCAAAAGCTGAATCAACTTCCAATAAGCCACCCTGTTGAGGATAATTTTTAAATTTTGAGTACACATATTTATATCTTGCGTAAATTTTAAAGAAATGATTGTTTACTTTTTCCCAACAATCATAATCCATATCATCTTTTTTTCTTAAAGCCCATAAATCATAATATTTACCTGATTGATTTCCAGTAAGAGCATCCCAGTTTTCATAATCAAAACACGTTTCAATAGAATTAACAAATGCACCAGATTGATTAACATCATCCATATCTAAGATAATAAAATAATCATAATATTTATCTTTATTAATTTCGTGCATTTTTTCAAGTATTTTGTTTCTACCGTTTTCCAATCTTTTTGTTCTTAGCGGTTCATTAACATTGTCTTCAAAAATGTAATGGTAATTTTCTTTTTTATGTTGTTCTAAAATGGAACGTGTTTTATCTTTGGAATCATTTTCATATAAAATAACAGCATAATCATTAAACTTTTTCCCACACTGATCAATGTTAAAAAGACCTTTTTCAATATATTTTTCTACGTTACGTATCGTTCCTCCGAATATAACGTTATATTTTTTCATTATTTCTTTACCTTTTTTACTACCTGTAAAAATTTCTTTTGATTTTTTTTTTTTAAAAATTAATAAATATAATAAATATAATAATACACTTATTCCTAAAAGTGCGAATACAAATAAAAATTTATTATTCTGCAATAATGTAAACATTACACCTTCTTTTATTAATGTAATCTTTTTAAAAATGATTTTTAGGTGAACTAGGTAAAGAAAAAGCAGAAACAATGACTTCTCTTACTCTTATGCGCTGCTCTATTTGCAAGTCCTCTGATCTCAAAGAGGAATACGAAGGAGCAGAAATAACCTGCACAGGATGTGGATATGTTGGGTGCATCGAGTCTGTTTACTCGGTCTCCGGACTAAAAGAGTCTCTGGAGTCTCTGGAGTCTGTTGAAGACAGAAAACACCGAGAAATGGAGGCTTTTGCAGCTGAGATGGAAAGAAATGTCGATATATCAGACACATTAAGTCAGCTCTCTGTCAGACAACGCAAAGAGAGGCGTATAAGATAGAAAACTCTACGTGACTCTACGACACCAACAAGGTATCGTTTTCTAAAATGATTTTTGCTTTAATTATGTAAGAAGAAAGCAGAATCATGAATTCATCAAACTTTCGATACGCCAAGAATATGCATGGTCACTTCAAGATCCTTCTCATCCAGGTTAGAAACCTAGATGAGAAGAAACTGTTCATGGAACAGTTTGAAGAAGCCTTCGCAGCTCTGGACAGAAAAAAGATGTGGGAGCATGTAGGCGCTCTTGTCAAGTACAATCGAGAACAAATTGACGCAAGAACTGTTCAGGCACCCTTCTAATCCAGACTTCAAGTTCCCGACCTCCGTTCGGTTCCAACCTTCTTCATGCTCCGTTCCAGTAAACGCAAGTATTTACAAAACAACACCAACAAACATGGTGTTGTTTTACCACGTCGGACACTTTACTCAAAATAAAATTGATTTTTGAGGTCAAGTAGGTAGGGTGATAAGCAGAAATCATGACTTCTCTTGTTCATAGCAAGAATATCTCCAACTTCATCTTGACGTTTCTCGAAGAGCATGGCTCTGAGGAGATGTTGGAGAAGTGGAATGACCCTTCGAATATGCAAGCTTTCAACCAAGTTATGCTCGCTGCGGCCAACGCAGTGAAGCGCAATAAGATAAAGGATCCAAAGAAGCCAAAGCGGGGGAAGTCGGCATACATCTGCTTTTGCACCAAAAACCGAGAAGCGGCCAAGAAGGAACTCGGAGACGGAGCCAAAGCAACCGAAGTGACTTCTCATCTAGGAGAGATGTGGCGTGCTCTCAAAGAAAGCAAAAAGGCTTCGGACAAGAAGGCTCTCGTAGCTCTTGAACTCGAAGCAGCAGAAGACAAGGCTCGCTACAATGAAGAAATCAAGGACTACATCGTCCCAAGCGATGACGAGCTCTTGGCTTCCAAGAAGGGTAGTAAGAAGAAGAGTGACAAGGATCCCTACGCCCCCAAGCGAAACAAGACGGCCTACATCTACTTCTGTAGCGACAAGCGTGCAGATGCCAAGAGCGAGCTTGGTGACAATGCCAAGGCAACAGAGGTGACTGCACTACTCGGCAAGATGTGGAAAGAGCTCAAGGAAGACGACGATCGCTCTGAAGAAATGGAAAAGTACACCAAGATGGCTGCCGACGACAAAACTCGTTATGAAAACGAGAACAAGGATTATGTTTCTGTCTTCGGCGAAAATCAAACAAAAAAGGCTAGCAAGAAGAGTGACAAGGATTCCAACGCACCCAAGCGAAACAAGACGGCCTACATCTACTTCTGTAGCGACAAGCGTGCAGATGCCAAGAGCGAGCTTGGTGACGACGCCAAGGCAACAGAGGTAACTGCACTACTAGGTAAAATGTGGAAAGAGCTCAAGGAAGACGAAGATCGTTCCGACGAGTTAGAAAAGTATACGAAGATGGCGGTCGACGACAAGGCTCGTTATGAAAACGAGACCAAAAAGGTAGGCGACAGCGAAGACGAGTTTGTTGAAGAAGACAAGCCATCCAAGCCGGTCGGTAAGAGTAAGAAGGTGGTTGACGACACCAAGCCAGCAAAGAGTAAGACAGGTTACACTTATTTCTGCCAAAGTAATCGTGAGAGTGTCAAGGACGACAACCCGGAGATGAAAGCAACCGAAGTAACAAAAGAGCTCGCTCGCTTGTGGAGGGAGCTGAGCGACGAAGATAGACAAGATTGGAGCGACTCGGCGAAGCAAATCTAAAAGAGGTAGTTGTATGTAGTGTGCAGGTACTTATTGAACAAAAACAACACCAACACGGTGTTGTTTTTCAAACGGTCTCTAAATAAATTGATTTTTTTAGAAGAAGTCTTTTAGAAAGACGTAGTAACAATGACTTCACAGCAAGATCGTTCCGAGTATGACTCGGAGATGGAAATCACTTATGAGTATGACCCAGTCACTAGCATCTTTCTCAAGAACTACAACAAGAAGGGTACTGACCAGAGCACTGATAAGAGCGCGAGAGACGTAGTACCGCTCATAAACTCAGAAGAAGATTTGGTGAAAATCAACAAAGCTATTTGGGATGCAGATGACCAAGATTATTGGCAAACAGGTATCCTGCTGGAAAAAGGAGCCGCTTTAGGAGATTTCATGTGCAAATTTAAGTTGGCAACATGGCTAGAGTCTATTGATGCTACAAGAAGCATTGAGATCTTTGAAGAGCTCTTGACTACTCCGGAGTAGCGATTTGACGACAATTCATCCATTCATTTTCACTTGGGTAAGTTGTACATGTCTCGTTACAATTGGTAATTGCATACAAGCACTTTAGTTCAGCATACGCTATTGGCGATGCAAAGATAGCGATGGGTGTATTAAAACACTTTGGTCTAGTTGGAAACCAAGATACTGGAAAAGCAGTTGAATGCTTTGAAGAAGCAGCTCAAAGGTATCACTATTCAGAAAAGGAACTGAGAGAAATATGCGATCGTTTTAAGAAGCAACAAGAGCAAGAACAAATGATCAAGACGCAAGCGGCTGAAATTGAATCTCAGCGTGTCAAGATAAAAACTCGAACGTCAGCTCAAGTGTCAAACTTCACGTTCGTAAAGTAACTAATACGATCTGTTGAAAGAGTCGAGAGCATACTACGCGAACGAAGAACCAAAATGTGTGCGTCTGTATTATAAATCATTTTTAGCTCATTCTAAAGACCATTACTCTTCTGGCTGGCGTCACAGAAGATGATCGCGGACGAAGTGATCGAAACGGCCAATGCGTTTGACGACGACGAGGTAAGGATGTGTTGACAATAGGTGAGATAGCAACGAAAACAACACCAACCAGGTGTTGTTTTCAACTAGGCTAAAATGATTTGTTTATATTATAAAATATTGATATTTAACTTTTAAAAATATTTTTCGCATAATTTATACAAATGATAAATTATGCACGCGACGGGATTCGAACCCGCGTGTTCCTTACGGAAGAGGCATCTTAAGTGCCTTGTATTCGACCACTCTACCACACGTGCTTATTATATAATAAAACTATCTCTTTAAATTATTTTAAGAAGACTCCAAAATGTTTTGCGAGTATTTCCATATAAATCCACCAGCCATTTTATTTCTTCCAGATAATACAGCTCCAATATTATTTTTTTTAACTGTAGATGTGCGACCTGCTTCTGATATACTTTTATATTCTTTTATGAAGACTCCATTTTTTGTATACTGTGCAACTGGCTTTCCTACTGCTCTTGTCATACTTTCTCTACGTTTTTCAATATCAATCTTGTTCTTTTCATTTTGTGAGTAATATTTTTTTAATCCGTCACTGATTTTTTTCTTGGTATCTTCTGAAAGTTTATTCTCTTTATGAGCAATGCTACCTACACGTTTCTCTTTAACAGCTGTTTGAAATTTTACAGAATTTTTCATACGTTCTGAGATATTTACTTTTTTATATTTTAGTGCATCAAATCACCCGAAAAAATCCTTGCGAGTTCGAATCTCGTCGTGTGCATAATTTATCACTTGTATAAAATTATGCAAAAGACTATTACACCACTTGTCGGTTACACCACTTGTGGCCCAAAATAAAAATGATTTTTGATGTCAAGTAGGTAGGGTGATAAGCAGAAATCATGACTTCTCTTGTTCATAGCAAGAATATCTCCAACTTCATCTTGACGTTTCTCGAAGAGCATGGCTCTGAAGAGATGTTGGAGAAGTGGAATGACCCTTCGAATATGCAAGCTTTCAACCAAGTTATGCTCGCTGCGGCCAACGCAGTGAAGCGCAATAAGATAAAGGATCCAAAGAAGCCAAA
>Ga0247842_10005721_pt1 | contig 14514 bp, 17 predicted proteins | sample LaCruzMarch2015__3_FD_192411 | JGI IMG/M metagenome (GOLD analysis project Ga0247842, IMG submission 192411) | Freshwater microbial communities from meromictic Lake La Cruz, Castile-La Mancha, Spain - LaCruzMarch2015_19m | ecosystem: Environmental > Aquatic > Freshwater > Lake | place: Spain...
ATGAACGTGGTGGACACCGCGCCCAATCCAGGCAGGAGAATGCCGAGCTTGCCTTTTGCAGGTTCTATTTTCACTTTTGCCATATAGGACACCCCGATGACTATTATATGAAACATATAATAGTATGGAAATATAAGAATAGCGCTTGCGCTGGGAAGTGTGGAGGTGCAGAGAGGGAGATTCGAACTCCCGAAGACCTAAGTCACCAGATAACGCATGCCGCGCCGTAGCGCGGAGATCTTGAGTCTGGCGCGTTAAACCGGGCTCCGCCATCTCTGCGAGGCTATTGAGATGGCTTTTATTTAAAAATCAGAGCAGGCTGGCTGCGTATCCTGCCAATCCCACGCCAAGCGCGAGAAGGGAGGTCTTGCGGAGCGAGATGAGAGTGGCGCTGTCTTTTTCAGTTGCGCGCGCAGCCATGTAAGCCATGGCGGCGAATGAGAATGCTGTGAGGAGGACAAGCCCTAGCGAGAGGATGTTGGCGCGCAGGCCAAGCGCAAAGGGCGAGAGGGAGAGGGGCACGAGGAGCGCGTAGAGGATAGCGGCGAAGAGGAGGGAATTTTTCTTGCCTATCACTACAGGGAGGGTGCGCGCGTTTCGGTGCTTGACGTCGCCTTCCATGTCCTCGGCTGACTTGATTATCTCACGCCCAAGACCTGCGACAAATGCCACGAGCGCGATTGCCCAGATGTAAGATGCAATGCCAGGCGACACCACCAGGCTGCCGAAGAGGAAGGGGATTGCCATGGAGGCTGCGATGTAGATGTTCCCGATGAGCGGAAGCTCCTTCAGCTTGAAGTTGTAGGCTATTGAGAGAGCTGCGAAGAGAAGGGTGATGTAAAGCGCGGCTGATGGAAGGGGAAGAGCGGCTGCAATGCCTATGATATAGCATAGTGAGGCTGCGAGGAGGGCGGCGCGCGGGGAGATTTCGCCTGATGCGAGAGGGCGGTCTGCGCGCTTGTTTGCCTTGTCGGTTTTGACGTCAAAGTAGTCATTGAGCGCGAATGATCCCATTTCTATGAACACAGGCACTGCAAGCGAGCAGAGCATGAGAGGAAGCGCGGGAAGGGAACCTGAGAGAAGCTCGCCTAGCAATACTGCAATGGCTAGCATGAGCGCGTGCTCAATCCTGAAAAGCCGCTTGTAGGCTGAGAAACTACCCATGGAATGCTTGGCGAGGGGGAGGTTTAAAAGGTGTATTTTCCATCTCTTTCACGTGAGAGGATATGAATATATTTCACATAGGTTTGCCTAGGACGTTTCTTGGCGTCCAAAATGAGGAGAAGGGAGCGCGCTACGTCGTGCTTTCCTCGCCTTACGAGGGAACGGTGTCATACGGCACTGGCACCAAGCGCGGGCCCAATGCAATAATCGAGGCATCGCGCCAGGTGGAAACGTACGATATTGAGTCAGGCAAGGACTTTGCCGAGTGCGGCATTTACACAGCGGATGAGCTGGAAGTCAGCCATTCCTCGCCTGAGAAAAACTGCGAGTATGTGCAGGAAGCTGTGGATGCTGTCCTGAAAGAGGGCAAGGTGCCAATTTTGCTTGGCGGGGAGCACTCAGTGTCAGTGGGCGCTTTCAATGCAATTGCCGCCCTGAAGGGGGCGAAAGATGTGTCGGTGCTGCACCTCGATGCGCATGCAGACATGAGGGATGAATACGAGGGCACGAAGTGCAACCATGCGTGCGCTATGAGAAGGTGCAGGGAAAAGCTGCACGCTGTCTCAGTTGGCATCAGGAGCTACTCCAAGGAAGAGGCGGATGAAATAAAGAAGCAGAAGTGCGACATTTTCGGCGCGGAGTTTGACGAGGCAAAGGTATTGGGGAAGCTGAAAAAGGATGTGTATATTTCAATTGACCTCGACGCGTTTGACCCCTCCGAATGCCCTGCAGTGGGCACGCCTGAGCCGGGGGGCATAAAGTGGAAGCAGGCGATTTCGCTTCTGAAGAAAGTGTGCGAAACCAGGCGCGTCATCGGGTTTGACGTGGTGGAGCTCGCCCCCATTCCAGGGCAGCATGTTTCTGATTTCCTGGCTGCAAGGCTGGTTTACAAATTGATTTGCTATATGGAGGCAAACAAGAAGTAGGAAGTGACGCAGATGGCGGACGAAACAAAAACTTCGGCAATTTCAGGCTTTTACAAGCTTTCAAGGAGCGAGAGGATTGCAAAGGTGGCTGCGTTTGCAGGCTTGACAGAGGAGCAGAAGAAGCAGATTGCCTCGGACTCGCCTCTTGGCTTTGAAGTGGCAGGAAGGATGGCGGAAAATGCTTTAGGCCTCCATGCCATGCCTTTTGGCGTGGCAACGAACTTCATAGTGAATAAGCGCGAAGTGCTGGTGCCCATGGCAATCGAGGAGCCCTCTGTCGTTGCAGCAGCCAGCAATGGAGCAAAGCTTTGCAGGGACACTGGAGGCTTTTTCGCAGTTGCAGATGCCCCAATCATGGTGGGGCAGGTGCAAATTGTGGGCTTGAAAGACGCAGGAAAAGCGGTAAGGGAGCTTAACTCTAAGAAAGCAGAGATAATCAAAACTGCCGAGCCTTTTGCTGCCGGCATTGCGAAGTACGGAGGGGGCATACGGGCATTTTCTGCAAGGACATTGCCCACCGAGAGAGGGGAAATGGCGATTGCAGAGTTTGATGTTGACGTGCGCGACTCCATGGGCGCAAATACCATAAACACCATATTGGAAGGCGTGGCGCCTAAAATCGAGGAAATATCAGGCGGGAAAGTGCGCTTGAGGATATTATCCAACCTCGCAGTAAAGCGCTTGGTGAAGGCAAAGGCGGTTTGGAAGCGCGACACCATTGGCGCAGAGGCAGTGGACGGCGTGCTGGACGGCTGGGCATTTGCTGACGTGGATGTTTTTCGGGCGTGCACACACAACAAGGGAATAATGAACGGCATTGACGCGGTTGCAGTTGCAACAGGCAATGACTGGCGCGCAGTGGAGGCAGGCGCGCATGCATTTGCAGCAACAGGAGGAAGGTACCGCTCGCTTACGCGCTTCAAGAAGCTTTCAAACGGAGATTTGGAAGGGGAGATTGAGCTGCCCCTTGCAGTGGGCATTGTGGGAGGGGCAACGCGCTCGCTTCCATCTGCCCAGGTGGCGCTTGCAATATTGGGCGTGAAGGGAGCGCAGGAATTGGCATGCATCATGGCATCTGTGGGCTTGGCGCAGAACTTTGCTGCGCTGCGCGCGCTTTCAGGCGAGGGGATACAGAAAGGGCACATGGCGCTTCATGCGAAAACATTGGCAATTGCAGCAGGCGCAACAGGCGAGCAGGCTGATAAAATCGCCGAGCGCATGATTGAGGAAAAGGACATTTCCGCTAAAAAGGCAGCTGAGCTGCTTTCCAGCATGAAGAAAGAGAAAGGGAAAAAGTAGGTGCTTTTGATGAAATTTGATACGAATGAAATTATCGCGATTCTCATTGTTTTCCTCCTGCCTTTGGGCTTGGGGCAGTTTGTGGCAAAGACCACGCTTCCTGAGTATGGCGTTGCCGTGCAGATGATGGGCGCAGGTGCAGAGCCGCTGCACATCGCAGTGGCACCCTCGCTTGAGAAGGTGTATGCCTCGCTTCTGGGCATGCCTGCTGCGTCCACGTCGGCAATCGTGGGCTTCTTGCTCATCTTTTCGCCCCTGCTTCTTGCCCTAACTTCGCTGCTGCTTTACTTTGCGTGCAAGGGAATGGGATACAAGAAAACCCAGTCTGTGTTTGCAGTGCTGCTGTTTGCCCTCTGCTCCACCGTGGCGCTCTCGTTCATGCCAGGCATTTATGGAAGCAGCCAGCTTGCCATGCTCCTGCTTGCGGCTTTCCTTGTGCCGTTTGCAGCCTTTGTGCAAAAGCCTTCCAAAATGGAAATGCTAGGCTCTGCAGCAGTGCTTGGCTTTGCAGCAGGCTATGTGAACGCTGCCTTTGCGCTTGCTGGCATTGCGTTCGTAGTGGCATTCGCGCTTGCCCACCAGAAGAAGAAAGATGAGAAGAATTGCCTGGCAATGCTTGGCGCGCTTGCAATCGTCTTTATCGCAGCAGGCTTTTTGTCCCCTGAAAAGTCATTGCTTGTGTTCTCTGCAGACAACTTGGCGCAAATTGCAACAGGCATGCCGTTCCTTTTCGCAGGCGCTGCAATCTGCCTTGGGCTTTTCTTTTTCGGCACGCGCGACTCGGAATATTTTGCGCTGCTGATATTGGGCGCTGCGCTTGCCGGCTTTTCCCCGCTTGCAGCAGCCATCCTCCTGGTTTTCCCGGTTGCAGAGGGAGCCACCAAGCTGATGGAGGATATTTCAAAAGGGGCAAAGCTTGCAGCAGTGTTTGCCTGCGCATTTTTCGTGGTGTTCGGGCTCATGTACGGAGGCATGGCAATCTACCCTGCGCTTGGCGCTGCGGTGATGCTGGGCGTGCTTGCCCCGCTGGTGCTCCACCTCTATGAGTACAATGCGCGCGCAGTGTTCTCAGTAATGGGCGCGTCGCTTTTGCTCTTCTCGCTCTTCTTTGCAATCTTCATCCAGATGCCTCCTGCAAAGGCAGGCTACCCTGATTACACCTCCCCGGCGCTATCAGAGGCATTGGCCTATCTTTCAGCAAACGGCGCGCAGAAAATAGCCACGCTTGAGAGAGTGGATGCCTTGGCATTCTATTTGCCAGGCGCGGCTAGAGAACCCACTGCAAGCGCGGAGAAAATGCTGCTGTCTGGCAATGCCAGCGCAGAATCAGGCACTTACCTCGTGTTTTCCCTACCCACACTGGAAACGCTTGCGCAGAAGGGCGGGTTTGACGTATACTACTATGCGCAGAACTATACGAATGCGGATTCCGGCACCACCTATGCGCTTTTTGTCTCGCAGCAGGGAAGGCTGATTTCCCGCGAGCTTGCCATCGGCGGGAAGCTCGTCCTCAAGGACGGCGCGGCGCTTGACAGCTACGGAAGCTATTATGCGCCAGTCTCGCTTCCGCGCATGGTGATGCTGTCTGACACCAAGCCGATAAGCGACAAGAACAACAGGATGCTGGTGCTAGGCGAGGGAGAAGTGCCTCCGCGCCTGGTGGGCATCTATTCAGGCAGGGACAAGTCCGTAACGCTTGCAAAGGAGTTCTCAGGAGTGGCGGTTTACAAGGTGAACTGATGGTGGACATTGCATTCCTTGCGGCAATACTGGCAACTGCTTTTTGCCTCACATCGTTTGCCATGCCAGCGGTGATAAGGAAGATGAATGCTGCGGGGATTGTGGGGCATGACGTCAACAAGCCAGGCAGGCCCGAAGTCGCAGAAATGGGAGGCCTGGGCATTGTGATGGGCGTGGTAGGCGCGCTTTTGCTTGCAATGGCAATGAAGACGTTCTTCGGCTATGCATTCAGCCTGCAGGAAATAATGGCTGCCATGCTCACCATGGTGATAATAGCGCTCATTGGGATTTTCGACGACCTGTTTGACATGAGGAAGGATGTGAAGACGCTTTTGCCCATGATTGCGGCGCTTCCGCTTGTTGCTTTGGCTGCAGTGGGAAGCACCACCATCTCGCTTCCATTCATAGGCTCGCTTGACTTTGGCATTTTCTACATCATCGTGCTCATCCCGCTTGGTGTGACAGTGGCTTCCAACCTCACCAACATGCTTGCAGGCTTCAATGGCATGGAAGCAGGGATGGGAAGCGTGATATTTGCCTGCGTGGCTCTTCTTGCGATTGCAAATGGCTCGACTGAGATGGGCCTGATTTCCGTTGCCATGCTAGGCGCGCTTGCAGCGTTCCTGCGCTTCAACTGGTACCCCGCCAAGGTGTTCATCGGCGACATCGGCACGCTTTTGATCGGCGGCGCGCTTGCGGTTGCGGTGATTGTGGGAAACCTGGAGTCTGCCGGCGCGATATTGGTGATACCTTACCTCCTTGACTTTGTGATAAAGGCTTACCACAAGTTCCCGAGCACAGAATGGTGGGGCGAGAGAAAGGGCGATGATGGGAAGCTCCACCCGCTTGGCGGGAAGGTACGCGGGCTTTGCCAGCTTGTGATGAAGCGCACAGGCGGGATAACAGAGCAGAATCTGGTGCTCCTGTTCATCGCAGCGGAAGGGTTATTTGCCTTGCTTGCGATTTTGCTGTATGGGAGGAATCTTTTCCCCTAAGGCCTCAGCATGCGGATGAATATGATGTTCATGATAATTTGGAGATGATGTTGTGATCGTGGTAACTGGCGGCTCTGGATTCATTGGCACGCACCTTAGCGAGCGGCTGCTTGACGACGGTTACGATGTGAGAGTGGTGGACATAGTGCCGCCCAAATCAGGCGTGAAGGCGGAATTCGTCCGCGCATCCGTGCTTGATGCCGCGCGCCTCAGGAAAATACTGGAAGGCGCGGAGGGCGTGGTGCACCTTGCAGCGCTCATCGACGTTGCGACATCAGTGGCAGACCCGTTCTCGGACTTCTCGGTGAATGCGGCAGGCACCATAAACGTGCTTGAGGCCGCAAGGCATGCGGGCGTGAAAAAAGTGGCATTTGCCTCCTCAGCAGCGGTTTACGGAGAGCCTGTCAGGCTGCCAGTGGATGAGGAGCACCCCACCGCCCCAATGTCGCCTTATGGCGCAGCAAAGCTTGCTGCTGAGAGATACGTGCTTCTTTACAACTCGCTTTACGGAATGGAAAACACCGCGCTTAGGCTTTTCAACGTCTTTGGCGAGGGGCAGAACGCCTCCAGCCCGTATTCCGGCGTGATAACCAAGTTCGCAAATGCCATTGCCGAGGGCAACCAGCCAATCATATTCGGCGACGGCGAGCAGACGCGCGACTTTGTGCATGTGGACGACGTGTGCGATGCGTTCGTGCGCTCCATCGAAGGGCAGGGATGCAGCTCGCCCCTGAACATTGCATCCGGCGTGGAAACATCAGTGGCAGAGCTTCTTGAGACAATGTGCGGCATTTCCGGCGCTGACTTCTCGCCCACCTACATGCCCGAGAGAAAGGGCGAAATCGCGCGCTCGGTTGCTGACATCAAGCTTGCAAGGAAGAAAATCGGCTACTCTCCGCGCATGGCGCTCTCGCAGGGATTGCGCGAGTTATTGGAGGCGCAGCAGGGAAGCCAGTCCATCTTCAAGCCGAAGAAGTGAAGGTTTATTAGCAAGCGACGCCAGAAGTCAAGGCATGAAGCGCGAAGAAATGATCGCAAAAATGCGCGAAGTGCTGGCGCAAAATGGCATCCGCACAGCCTACCTTTTCGGCAGCTTTGCGCGGGGCGAAAGGCATTACAAAGACATAGACGTGGCTGTGATGCCGCCGGAGGGCTTTTCGCTTCTGGACATGGCAGGAGTACAGCTTGAGCTTGAGGATGGAATCGGCAAAAAGATTGACCTTGTTTCCATGCGCTCAATAATGCCGCGCCTTGGGCCTTACATAAAAGCCGACCTTGTGGCGATATTATGAGCACGGCGATAAAGGACGATGCGCTCTACATTGATGACATGCTGGATGAGATTGGGAATATAACGGACTTCACATCAGGGATTGGCAAGGAGGAGTTCCTCAAAAACACCATGGCAAAGCGCGCCGTGGAAAGGAGCATCCAGATAATAGGCGAGGCTGCAAAGGCGCTTTCAGAGGATTTCAAGGGCAGGCACCCGGAGATAGAATGGCGCAAGATAATCGCCATGCGCAATTTCATAACGCATGCCTATGGCGAAGTCGACCACGAAACGGTATGGGAAGTGGTCAGGCACGACATACCTGAACTGAAACAGAAGCTTTTGGAAGGGCTTGACAGGGATTCGCTTTCCCCTCGGATAAACGGGAAATGAAACACTCACTTCAAGCCAAGCGCTAAGTCTATCACGCTGATGTACTGGTTTATGTGCTCGTAGTCAGTCGTCCTCCCGATGTCAAGCCAGTAATCAGTGAATACGAACCCTCCTATCTTCTTGCCCTGCTCTATCAAGCGGGGGAACACGTTGGCAGCAAAATCCTCGCCGGGCTTTATGAAGTCGAATATTTCGGGCTCGAAGACATAGACGCCAGTGTTCACGTAGTTTTCGACTATGGGCTTTTCGCGGAAGCGGACAATATGGTCCTGCGCGTCAAGGTCAGCCACGCCGTATTCAAGCGGCACGCCTTTCTTGTTAAGCGCAATGGTTGCGATGTTGCCGGACTTCTTGTGCGCGGCAATCACGGAAGCAATGTCGAGGTTGGACAGGTGGTCGCCCATCATCACCACGAATGTGTCGTCCATCTTGCCCATCAGAGGAATGGTGGAGCCGGCAGTGCCGAGCACGGACGTTTCCACGGAGTAGTGGACTTTGAGCCCGAATTTGCTTCCATCGCCGAAATACGCCTCTATCTGCTCGTGCAGGTAGCCAACAGTAAGATATGCCTCGGTAATGCCCGCGCGCGCAAGCGAGGAGAGCACGTACTGCAGTATGGGCTTCTTGCCAAGGGGCAGCATGGGCTTTGGTATGGTGTAGGTATAGGGGCGCAGTCTTGTGCCTTTCCCGCCGCAAAGTACAATGGCTTTCATGTTATCACGCTATTTTTCTTCTTGCCAAATCATTTAAATGAAATTGCCTGCACGTGGAGGGCTCGGAGGTCTTCCACTGCCTTTCTCGGAAGCTTTCCCTCGACCACCACCATCATTTTCGGCTCTGGGTACAAGTCAGGGTCGTCCGTGATGATTTGCCTTATGCCCACCTTGTGGCGCGCAAGCACGGACGTGACTTTCGCAGTCAGCCCCACGGTGTTCGGGTCTGCGTCAACCTCGATTACGTCGTGCCCGAAATGCTTTGCAGCCCGGCTGACATTCGATATTGGGAAAAGCGAGGAGAATATCTCAAGCAGCTTGGAGTCTGCGGCAATCTCCCGCGCGGTCTCGATGACCACGCGCCTGTCCACGCCAAGCGCCCTGCCCACTTTTGCAGGCGCAAGCTCTATGCTGTCGCAGTAGAGCATTCCCTTCCCGTCCACGCGTATCCCCAGGCGAAGCATGGTGGAAACCACGCGAAGCGCAGCGCGCTTGCCGGCGAAGCGTTCCTCAAGGTATTGGAGCATATGTACACTATTGCACAAAAATGTTTAAAAAGGGACATGACCATAAGAGAATCAGGTGACGCTCATGAAGACTAGGCAAAAACCGATTGCGGGAAAGCCGCAAAACAAAGAAAGGGAAATATCCCCCACCACCACGCTCATGCACAGGTGCACGCTTGGCGAGAGCGGCGTGTTTAGGAGCAGGGGCATGGCAGAGGGACTTGAAACGGCAGGCAACAAAGGGGCGCAAAATGGAAAGACGCCCCTTGGCCTTTGGCAAAGAAAGCAGCCGGCAGACGACATCATCTACTGAAAAAACAGGAGAACTGAAGCTGAACGGTTACCATTATCCGAGCATGGTGGTGCCGCGCGAAGGGGCGAGGGCGAAGTTCAGCGAATTTACGCCTTTCACAAGCGGGTTTTGCTAGCGCACCTTGCTTTCCCAGCGCTCCATCTTCCCCTCGAATTTTTCTATGATGTCAAAAATGCGCTGGGAGGTTTTCCCATCGCCATATGGATTTTTGGCAGCGCGCATCTGCTCAGCAACGCCTTTTTCGAATAGCACTGCGAGCGTCTCGCGCATTATGCTCTCTTTTTCGCAGCCCACGCACTTGTTTGCGCCAGCCGCCACGCTTTCAGGCCTGTCCGTGACATAGCGAAGGGTGAGGCACGGGATGTGAAGCGCTGCGCATTCCTCCTGCATGCCGCCAGAGTCAGTGAGCACGAGATCGGATTCCAGCATGAGGCGAAGCGCATCCGTGTATTTTGGAAGGCATGGCACCCACTGTATGTGCTTTGCCTTTTTTATCCTCTCCAAATAGCCGGCCTTTTCAGCTGCAATCTGCGTTGATGGAAGCACTGAGCAGAAGAAATTCACATCAACCATCTCGAGAAGGGAGTCGAAGATGCCTTTCATGCGCTCCTCAGACAGCATGTTCTCCTTGCGGTGGCATGACCAGAAGACAAAGGGCTTTTTCACCGTGAAGCGGCGGGCTGCATCGCTTTTTTCCTTCGCAATCTGGGCATGCTGCAGCACAGCGTCAACTACCGTGTTTCCCACCGTGAAAAGCCTGTCGGATGGCACGTGCTCTGAAAGCAGGTCGCGCGCGTTTTTATCAGTAGAGGCGAAGAAAAGCGCCGAGCATGCATCCGCCGCCTTGGTGCAAATCTGCTCAGGGTAGGGCTCCCAAGAGTAAGTGCGCAGCCCAGCTTCTATGTGCCCCACAGGGGACAGCGAAAGCGCGGCAGCCTGGGAAAAAAACATCGCCGTGAATGTGTCGCCGTGCGTGAGCACGATGTCCGGCTTTTCCTTTTTGCAGATTTTCTCGAATTCCACGAGTATTTTTGCGCCGATTTCGCAGGAGCTGCCCTTTGCCTCGATGTCATAGTCCGGGCGGGGAATCTCCAGGTCGTCAAACAGGTCGCGGTAAAGATTGTCATCATAGTGCTGCCCGCTCCAGGCAACGATATTCTTGTGCCCCCTGCGCACGCCCTCTTTTATGAGAGGCGCCATCTTTATCGCGCAGGCGCGGCTGCCGAATGCGTGTATTATTTTCATTTCAACGACCAATCCGAAAGGAATTTCTTTCTCCATTTTTTAAATGCGACGTATTCCGCCCCAATGTAAGGCAACTGCGCCTGGGAAAAACCAGCCACCATCTTTGCAACAAGCTCTTCTGGGGATGCCATCTTTGTTTTGCCAGCCTCGCGCAGGAACTCGTTCTTATCGGGTTTTGAATAGTAAAGCAGGCTGATGATGTCCACCTCGTCTTTCATTCCTTTTATGCTGCCTTTCCTATCGATATAGGCGCCAATTTTAAGAAGAAGGAGCTGGGGCACAGTTGCAACCGCAATGCCGTCTTTTTCATCGTGGTGGAGAAGGAGCTCTGGCAGCGGGTAAGACAGCCTGGAAAAATTAGGGGCATACACATCCACGTCAAAATCGCCCTTCTTTATCTCGTATTTTCGAAGCCGCTCGTTTTTCTGCACAGGAAACTCGGCCTGGAGGCGCAACAGCCCGTTGAAATCCACAACAATGTCAACATCGCGGGATTTCTGCGTGCGCGTGTGGAGATATGCCGCCCACCCCCCTATGAGCACGAACCGGTGGCTGTGCGCAAGCGAAAGCAAAAACCCAAAGCTTTCTTTGGTCACCGAGTCATTCCAGTATTGTTTCATCCAACCCCATCCTCTTGGCAAGCGAGCGCAGGAAATAGGCGGATTGCCAGCCTCCTTGGTTCCATAAATCCACATAAATCTGCGGGTCAGGGCAGATCCCGCCCTTGGAATAATTTTTTAGGAATGGGTCCTGTTTCAGCACCAGCACCTCTGTGCCGCCTTTCCCGGCCAATCTTTTTTTCATTTCAGGCAATGCACCATCCGCGCAGTATGCAATGACCGTGGAATAGTCCGAAGGCGTTTCCATGTAACGGAAACGGTATGCGGAACAGCCTCCCCATATCGCCCCGGAGGGCATGGCCCGTTCAGCATCCTGCGCACTTTGCGCGCGCGCACGCCAGATTATATCGCGCTTCAGGCGCCTATTTGTTGCCCAGAACGAGAGAAGCTTGCCGAAAGAGACAAGCCGCCAGCCGCGCGCAAGCGGCTGGATTATGCCGTTTTGCGCAAGGGGGAAAATTGCATTATGCACCGTGGAAAGAGATATTTTGAATTTTTTCGAAAGCGAAAGCTCGGTGAAGCGCGCGCCTTTTTCCTGAAGGTGCAGTGCGGCAATCTCACGGTAAACCCATTCTTTTTTGAGCATGTTTCGATTTATGACTTTCTTTATTTATATAGGTTTCGATGTTTTTCGAAACATTTTCTAATCCACGGCGCCAGACACAATTTCCTCGTACTCCTTCATCAGCGCGTCCGCCCTCTTTTTCGTTTTCCCTTCTGCAAACACGCGCATGTAGTCCTCTGTGCCTGAAGCGCGCGCAATCACCCAGCCATCGTCAAAGTCGCAGCGCACGCCGTCCACTAGGGTGAGGCGCGCCTTGCTTCCCTTTGCATGCGCCTTTGCAGCGTTCAAGCCTGAGGCTTTTGCCTGGGCGCCTTTTGCCCCTATCCTTGTCTTGCTGTTGAAGTATTCAGGCAGCTGCCCCACAAGCACGCTCAGCTTTTCATCGCATACCATTTCGCATATCTTTGCAGCTGCAAATATCCCGTCCTTGGCAAGTGAAAAGCGGGGCCAGATGATGCCGCCAACTTCCTCTCCGCCTGAGACTGCGTGCGCGCCAAGGGACGCCATTTTTTCAGATAAGTAGGGCGCGCCCACAGCAGTGTAAACCGTCTTTGCCCCCAATGCAGCGCATGCTTCCTCCACGCACCTGCTGGTTGCAACCGTGGTGACAATGAGCTTTTCCTTCTGGCGCTTGTTTTCCTTGCATGCCTGCACCGCAGAGATTGCAAACCCCTTGTCCCCGACTATCCAATTGCCCTTCTCATCCACGAAGACCACGCGGTCGGAGTCCCCGTCCCAGGCAACCCCCAAATCGCAGCCCTCGCTTTTCACTGTTTTGAGAAGAGGCTGCACGTTTGCCTCGGATGGCTCTGATGGGCGCCCGGGGAAATTGCCGTCAATGTTTTCGTTCAGGGTAATTACTTCGCAGCCAAGCGCAGAGAAAACCCCGTGCGAAAGGGAGGAAGTTCCATTGCCAAAGTCAAGCGCAATTTTCAGCTTGCGCTTCTTTATCTTTGCGGCTTTCACGCCTGCGATTGCTTCCTTTGCATGCGCGAGTGCAGCTGCCGGGAACGGGTGCGCTTTTCCAATTGATTGCCAGTCTGCATGCGAGTATGTTTTTGCAAGCGCAGACTGCTCAATGAGCGCTCCGCGCTCGTGCGAGACTGCCACGCCTTTTTCATCCACGAACTTGAGCGCGTTCCACTCAGGCGCGTTGTGCGAAGCAGTGATGATTATCAGCCCGCCTGCTTTCTGGCGAGCAAGCGTGAACTCGGAAACCGGCGAGGAGGCTAAACCAATATCCAGCACGTCCTTGCCTGCAGACATTATGCCAGAAGCTGCTGCAGAGTGGAGCATGGGGGAGGTGAGGCGCATGTCGCGCGCCAATACAACGGACTGCCCCTTGCACCAGGAGGCAAACGAGGCGGACAGGTCAAATGCAAGGGATGGCGTAAGGGCATCGAGCCTTCCGCGCACGCCGTTGGTTCCGAATAATGCCATTCAAAAATCTACCCTTTTTTTCCTTAGCATGGAATTTGGCGGTGAGATTAATAAGCCCTGACTTGGGCGCAGTGGCTCGGAGGAGGGAGGATCGCAGCACTTATAGCTTAGGACAAAATTAAATATACTTTTAAGCTTATTGCCCCAAATACTCTTGGGGCGATAATATGAGTTGGCATCTGGCGAAGGGAAATGACTTTCTGCCTGAGTTTTCAGTTGATGAACTCAGGCAAATGCAACAGCAAGAAAAACAGGCAAAGGCAAAGCTGCGCCTTCTGGTTGCATTGAAAAGGAAGGAAGGCATGGCATTTGATAGCATCGCCGTCCAACTTGAAATGAAAAGAATCACCGTGAACAAGCTTCTTCACCGCTTCCAGCAAAAAGGCATCATCGCCAAAGAAGATGAAAAAAGAAGCGGCAGACCGAAGAGCCTGACGCAGCCGCAGCTAAAATCCCTGAGAAAACGCCTGATTGCAGGCCCAAGAAAAGGGCAAAATCCGCTTTGGACAACAAAAATGGTCATGAACTGTGTTGAGAAGAAATACGGCAGGAAATATACTGCAAGGCACATGCGCAGACTCCTGCGCCAGGTCGGTTTTTCAGTCCAAAAACCAAGACCAAGGCACTATGAAGCAGACTTAGAGAAACAAGCCCATTTTAAAAAAACGTCAGAAAAACGCTTGGAAAATACCGGAAAAGGGGCTTCTCGATTTTTTGTCTGGACGAATGCCTCATCACAATAAGACCATTTCTGGCGCGCGGGTGGGCTTTGAGGGGCAGCAAGCCAGTTGCAATAATCAGGCATACACGCGACTACTTTTACGTAATGTCTGCCAGATCAAGAAGGAAAATTTTCGCAGCATTCTACAACACTGTGAATCAGAAGAAAATAATCCGGTTTCTGAAGGGGCTGCTGAGGCATTACCCCCGACTGGTAATACTTCTGGACAATGGACCAGGACACAAAGGCCCGCTGCTGCGTGCCTTCCTCAGAAGAAACAGCAGGTGCCTGAAGCTCATCTATTTTCCGACGCATAGCCCTGAATTGAATCCTGTTGAGCAGTGCAACAAGGAAATCAAGAAGCCCCTGCATAATAGGTATTTCGGCACAGTGCCTGCCATGAGGCAGGCAGTCCGACGCTTCATAAAGAAAGATATTTTGCTGCCTAAAATGTTTAATTATTTATGTCCCTAGCTATCAGTCGTAAAAAGGCGCGCTGACACGACATTGGCGCGACAATATTTAGGGGGACAAAAAGGGTCAAAAAAGCCTCTTTTTTGCGTGTTTATTCGCCCTTAATTCCAAGTCGCGTCAGGGCACTTCT
>Ga0247842_10005722_pt1 | contig 14513 bp, 11 predicted proteins | sample LaCruzMarch2015__3_FD_192411 | JGI IMG/M metagenome (GOLD analysis project Ga0247842, IMG submission 192411) | Freshwater microbial communities from meromictic Lake La Cruz, Castile-La Mancha, Spain - LaCruzMarch2015_19m | ecosystem: Environmental > Aquatic > Freshwater > Lake | place: Spain...
GCAGCGCCTCCTCCTGAAGCCCAACCTGCTCATTGGCGAGGTGCCGGAAAAATGTGTGACCACTCACCCCGCCGTGTTCAGGGCCGTTGCCGAAATCATTAAGGAAATTGGTGTCGTGGTGAGCTACGGTGATTCCCCCGCCATTGGCAGCACCTCCTCCGCCGCAAGAAAGTGCGGCATAAGCGCCGTAGCAGAAGATCTCGACATTCCCGAGGCGGATTTCAAAACCCCCGTAGAGGTGTTTTTTGAGAAGGGTGCACAGAACAAAAAATTCGTTGTAGCGAAGGCCGTATTGGACAATGATGTTATTGTGAGTCTCCCGAAGCTGAAAACGCATGGCTTCGAGAAATTAACCGGGTGTGTGAAGAATCAGTTCGGGTGCATCCCCGGCGTGCGCAAAAGCGAGTACCACATAAAGCTCCCCAACGCCGAACAGTTTGCGCAGATGCTTGTCGACCTGAATAATTACGTAAATCCAGTACTCTATGTGATGGATGGGGTATGGGCGATGGAGGGCAACGGGCCCCGCGGCGGGACACCCCGTAAAATGAACATTCTCCTTTTTTCAAGCGATCCGATTGCCTTGGACGCGACTGTGTGCAGGATCATCGACTTGGACCCCGAGCATGTACCCACAATAACGATGGGCCACAAAAGCGGTTCCGGAACTTATCTGGAGAAAGAGATCGAATTGGTGGGCGACGATCTCGACAGCTTCCGTCTTCAAGACTTCGACATTAACCGCTCTCCTCTCGCACCCTACCGGGACAGGGGCGTCATGCGCTTCTTTAGTAACCGCTTTGTCCCCCGTCCCGTCATCGATGTGGAAAAGTGTGTGGCGTGCGGCATGTGCGTGACGATTTGTCCCACCGAGCCCAAATCGGTCGACTGGGTTGCGGGCGATCGACAGAGACCGCCCATGCACAATTATAAAACATGCATCCGTTGCTATTGCTGCCAGGAGCTCTGCCCCGAGTGCGCAATCGACATCCGGTATCCGCTTATCAGGCGTATTTTCGGGCTAGGGAGGTAATGAATACAAACATCAGCCCATCTATGTTATGGCTTTTAGACTTAATCCCTGATACATAGATACGCAATATTCATTTGCCCGACAGGGAGGAGAAGATTCTGCATAGTCTGTGAGCTGTCGGAGAAAATAAAGGATCAAAGTGAGAGGGAAAACATGGGATCAAAGCAGAAGCAGACACAAATCGGACAAAAGGAATCTTTCGAACGAAAGTTGAAAAATCGGCTGGCTCTCCTTTCGGAAGAGGGGATCGAATCTCGTAAGATCGATAGAGATGTGCTGGTAAAAAAATTGCGAGCAAATGTTGAGGCCATAAACACCAGGCTGAAGGCGATTGATGCCAACGAAAAGAAGAATGAAGAACTGGCAAGGATGAAGCTGGAAAAGGCAAATGCCCCCCGGAAAGAGCCGGAAGCAGTTAAAGAGAAGAAGGCAAAGGAAGCCCCTGTCGAGGTTAAGGAAAAAAAGAAAAAGAAGTAATAGATTCTAACATTTACAGAAAACTGGCAAGAACCGCGGTTAAGGATTAAAAGACAAGCAAGGTTTTCCCCACCTTGGAATGGATAGCTGCGTACGGTTAAGTTTCTCCTTCTTGCGAGTGTCGCCTGTCAGTTTCATCGTCGCGCCGGAGAAGAACGTGCCCACATGAGCTGGCCCTCAGCCATGACCGCACTCGACGCGTTGAAGCGCCTGGGCACCCTGATTGTCGCTTTTGAAGGTGGGGAGCCGCTACTGTGGCGGGATGGTGGACATAATCCATCGTCAACCTTCCTCCAGGGCCATCAGTTCAATATTTGTCAGCCGCAGGCGTTGTGATATGGCGTGTGCCAGACGTTCAAAGAATATCCCGGCGATTTCAGGATGGACCTTGTTAACCTTTTCAAATTGTTCTCGTGAGAGGATGAAGAGCATGACATCATTTACCGCGATAGCATCGGCGGATCTCGTCCCTTTGTCGAGGAAGGACATCTCACCGAAGAAATCACCCCTTGATAAGGTCATAAGGTGATGAATCATTCCCCCTGTCAATGGCAGGCCGATTTTTACCGTCCCTTTCCGGACGAAGTAGATCTGGTCACTTTTGTCTCCCATAGAGAAAATCTTCTCCCCGGGGTGAAATGATTTCTCTTTTATGGTGACAGAGAGCTTTTCTATTGCCCCATCAGGAAAACCGGAGAAAAACTCGAAATCACGCAAGGTCAGGGCATGACGGGTGCCTTTGTTACCATCGTATGAGGTGTTGATGATCTTATCCTCAACCCATTCCAGGGCCGAATCCAGGTCCGGATAAAATTTAAGGTTCATGCCGGCGTCTGTAAATCCCAGGCTTGCCAAATATTTTTTGACATTTCCTCGATAATTTCGACAGACAATTGAAGATTTATTCTAGACATTAGATAATTTGCGGTATATATAAAGAAATAACATTTAAGGAGGAATTATGACGAAGGCAGATGTAGTAGCAAAGATTGCAGAAGGAGCAGGACTAACAAAGGTTCAGGCTGAGAAAGCACTCAGCAGCTTCATCGCTGCAACCACGGCTGCTCTCAAGGCTGGCGACAAGGTTACTCTGATCGGTTTTGGTACCTTCAGTGCGGTAAACCGTGCCGCTCGCATAGGCCGGAATCCTCAGACTGGAAAAGCATTGAAGATAGCTGCCAAGACCAACGCCAAATTCACACCAGGTAAAGCTCTTAAGGATCTGAAAGCAAAGCCTGTCAAGGCTGCCCCGAAAGCAAAAACTCCAGCTAAAAAGAAATAGAACCACATTAACCTATAAATACGATTTTCTCTTAAAGGCCCGTTCCAAATATTCATGGATACGGGCCTTTGTTCATCGAAAATACCTGTCTTGAAAAGACAATCAAAGATGTTCTTTTTCTCCAAATGTATGATACGGATATCAGAGATGTTGGCAACTGAACGGGTAACTGTAACTTCCATGCTAAGTGAATTATTGCGATATGTTATCAATGTACTTGAATCGTAGATTTTCAAAATATTCCCACATAACACAAATAGTGTTTACCTTGCTCTTCGTGCTGCCCGGCTTATTCGTTTTTCATTCTCAATCCTTAGCTCAGGAAAGACATTCACTGTGGAATGAAATGATATCCATTGAAAGAACAGAGCTCAGGTTAATACGGCTTGAGTTTGAGAAATTCATTGCCAAACAGCCTGAAGAGGCTAAAAAAGCCCAGGACAAAACCATGGAGTTTAACCGCGAATTGAGACGATTACTCCTTATCCATGGCATATCCTATAACACCCCAATTGAATGTCGCGATACATTGAAAAAGATGGATGCCCTTAAAAAAAGTGTCCACAATGGTATCAACCCAATAAATGAACAGATAAAGAGTCTTGATACATTTGAAAAGGAAATAAAGGGAAGGAAGGAAGAATACGCCAAATTAGCGGAAGATAAATCACTGTCGGAATCAGCCGGGATCATCAGAGAATATGTCGAAGATCTGGACAAGCTGTTAACCAGTACCGCCACAGTAAAACAGCTCCTTGCCGTCTTTCCTTATACAGTTGAAGATTTTCTCTTTAGACTGGAACAAAGACGATCTGTTGTTGAGAAGGAGCTTGGTGATTCATGGAAAATTTATTTTTTTGTACCAACGCCCAAGAATTTCTTCACTTTAATGGCATGGGAGCGGGCTTATATAGAAGCGGCAACGTGGTTGAAACTTGCACCTCTTTACGGATTAATACCTTCTGAAGAACAAAAAAGCTCTTTTAATGATTTTATCCTCAAGATTATTTTATCATGGCTAATAGCCTGTCTTATCGGCTATTTGTTTCTGAAATGGCTTGGCAAAAAACTACCTGACAGTCATCCGGTCCGATATTATTTGCCCTCCCTCATCTGGACAACCTTAAGTCTATCAATATTTGTCAATACAATAACTTCCGAACATTTTCAGTTCGGTACATATCAGTCATTTGCAGATATTTTCCTTTCCGGCGCTGCCGCATCCCTTGCCTGGAATTTGCGTAAAACATCATTCGAAGAGTCTCAGCACCCCGGCCATAATATCCTCTGGCCCTTGTGGCTAATATTTGCCACAGGAATTGTTGTACAGATCTTACGTATTCCTATGGTCACAATGATCCCGGTGTTCACGGCCATGTTTCTCGTATTCGCCTTATATTACTACCTTTCAAAGAAACGGATAACCCACGAACCGGAACGAAAACTGTCAATTTTTACAGCTACGCTTTTGATAATACTTGCCGTGATAGCCTTACTCGGTTGGGGAAGCCTTTCCATGCTTATCTCTGCGCTTTGGTTCATGATCGTTTTAAATATCGAGCTTGGATCAGGATTAAGCAGCTATTTCTGGAAAATCACACACTCCGGCAGGCATAAATCCACTGTTTTGATTTTATTTAGCAACATGATTTTGCCCCTGATCTTTATCGGGCTTTTAACACTGATGGTCGTATGGGCGTCGGTGTATATGGGCGGGATGCCGCTTTTACACAAAATTGTTCAATGGGAAATAGACTGGGGCATGATTAGACTTCGGCTCACAACGGTTTTGACCCTGGCGGCATTATTCTTTATGGCCCGCTCTTTGATTGCCCTTTTCCACACGGCCATAAAATTTCTGAGAATACGCTGGGAAAATATCGAAGAAGGGGCCATTAAATCTCTGCAAACCCTGTCATCCTATGTAATATGGATATGTTATATAATTGTCTCTTTAAATTTTTTGGGGATTGGCATCGGTAATCTGGCGATTATTGCGGGAGGTTTATCCGTAGGCGTCGGCTTTGCCCTCCAAGACCTGATTAAGAATTTTGTGAGTGGCTTGATATTGCTTTTTGGTCGGTCCATACACCCCGGCGATGAAATCCAGATTGAAGATATCCATGGAAGGGTCAAAAGGATCAATATACGAAGTACCGTGGTCCAAACCAACTCGGACTCCACAATATTCCTGCCGAACTCCGATCTGGTTTCAAAAAAGATCGTCAACTGGACGCATAAAGATCCCAGAGGAAGGGCGGAGATCGTCGTGGGTGTTGCCTATGGCTCCGATACAAATCTCATAAAGGATTTGCTCGTCCAATGCGCTCTTTCAAATCCGCATGTTTTGAAAGAGCCGCCCCCGTTCGTCTTATTCAACGATTTCGGGGATAATGCGCTCATTCTCCATCTTCGGTTCTGTATCATGCATATAGTAATTGCAAGAGACAGGGTAAGCTCAGAAATTCGTTTCGAGATTGACCGGGTTTTCAAGGAGCACGGCATAGAAATGGCGTATCCGCAACGGGATATTCATGTACGTTCTGTGGAAGGATTAAACGGCTATTTAAAAAACCCCGCCGACCAAATAAAAAATCTAGAACTTTAAATTCCTGCCAACGGAAAGGGGCAGCATGCAAATTTGGGCAATGCCTTGAGTTTCAGTAGCAATATGATTTTATAATAGACTATATTGTGAATGATCATAAAGGGTTTGATATGCCACATCGGTGAGATAAGGGTATGCGGTGTAAGAGAAAAATTAGTCCTAAATTCGGTACTCACCATTACCACATGCTGGCAAAACTTCAAATACAAGTCCTCACATAAATAAATTTGGCCAGCCAATGAATCCCATTGGAAAGCGCGCATACATCCTAATTTCCCGAAAAAATTATACCTATGCCATGTTAGGGAGCTGGATATCCAGGGCTTTCAAAATATCCCGCTGCGACTTGGTCACCTTTGCGAGGATATGACCGTACTTCCCAGAATATTTACTTGGATTATTCGTAAACGTATGTAACGCCATTGCTCCTGCTCTTCACATAAACACCCTTTTCATTGGTATAATTACACCAATGAAAAGGCACAAAAGTCAATCAAAAAAGTGCCTTACCATTTGATATATAATGCTTTTTTACGATCCTTGTTATAATTTTGGCGGGAATTTAGGATATCATCACAGAGGTGACCAAACCGCAGCGGGATATTCTCAAATCCTTAACTCCCGATCCCCTTTTCGGATGACATCGCGATTCCAACCAAGCGCCTCCGATGCTCGTCGCTGACCTCCTCGCCCCATCTGGGTTACTACAGAGGCCATAAACAAACGCCTGGAAGCTCCCTTCAGCGAATCCGCTGCTAACTTAATGACCCCTTTGATCTCGTCTGTAAGTTGTAGGCTCATGCAACTATACTTTAGAACAACTTAACCCATTATGGAATATTTATTTGTGATTGTGTCCCATAACCCTCGCTACAACATCCTGCTATTTCCGCTTGTGAAAAGCTGTCAGGACAAAGCATTATGGAGAGAAAGTGAGTCTTTCCGAAATTATCTCTTCTTGATTGTTATAAGCTGGCGTTCGGTTGATCATGGATATCTTACACGTCACAGCAAATAAGACACGAAGAAGACTGAAATAATACAGAATATAATTGAAGTAATTGTCAGATTAGCGGCCAGTTCAGTGTCGCATCCATATTTTTTAGCAAACGCAACGTTTAACGCAGCCGCAGGCATGCTCATCATGAGAACAAGAACATCTGCATCAAACTTAGGCAGGGAAAATAATTTAGATGCAAAAAAGGTCCCCAAAGGCTCATAGAAAAGCTCGAGGATAATCACAACCACGGCAGTTTTTATGAAGAGCCTGATATTCACATAACGAATGGAAAAACCGATCAACAGGCCGACCACTCCAGCCAGTGCCATATCTGCTAGCTTGATGGCGTGGAATACAGGAGTTAGAAGCATGCCCTCTGTAGGAAACCCAGCTAGTGACCATATGAGCCCGAAAATAATGGCTAGTGTTGGTGGATTGAATAGAATTTCTTTGAATATGGTGACTGGAGAATAGACATCCTTCCCAGTTCCGAAATGAATGGCAATAAGTATTCCCAACGTCTGCAGCGCTAGTTGTGATCCTATTTCCGAGGAAAGGACCGCTTTGGATATGGCACTAAGATTATGGTTGTAAACGCTATCAACCAGTGACACGCCTAAGGCGCTCATGTTCCCAAAGGTGGAAACAAGCATCAATGATCCGATTTGTTCCCGTGACAGTTTGAACGCCCTACCTGCAAGGTAAGAAGCAATCAATGCCCCGATTTCAATAAGCAGCACAATGGCCGGGAGTTTAAAATCATGTAAAGACAACTTGCTGTTGGCCAGCGTCCAGAAGATCATTGCCGGCAGGGCATAGTTGACCGTGATTTTTGCGAGGATCATGGAGGCCTCGGCTTCCGGCATAATCCCTCGTCTTTTCATGAAGTATCCACAACCGACGAGAAGGGTCATGCTGATCGTAAAATAAATCAGGCGTTGTTGAATTTCCATACTGTAATTCCACCCATTATGTTTTATGTTCCCTTTATACTTTCAAGATTGAGTAAATATCAAGAGTCTGTTCAGTTACGGCAAAGTCTGGGTATGGCTGAGAATATCTTATGATTATTGAGAATTTAAAGCATTCACTATAACATGAATTAGTGGCATAATATATGCTTGTAAGTTCAAGCAGTCAAAAATCGGCACTTGAATCCGCCGCCCTCAGGCGAGGATATTTGAGCATGATCAAGATCAGTAATACTGACAACAAATACAACTCTGCACATCGGTTGATGGGACCAGCGCAATGAATACGAGGGGAAAAGCGCAAATATTTGATGACATTATTTTCGTTCAGGTTGCCTCTCCAGAACTTCCTCGAAGAGAGTATCGGGTAATTTCTACGGACATACAAACCTTTCGAATAATCACTAGAATATAAAAGCATATTTTCTTTTGACATCTCCGTGGTTATGCGTTAGCTCTCTTAGCGAAATATAAGTATTGAGAAAAATACACGCTGTTTCGCATCCATCCGCAACTATTCATTATAGTAAGGGCATCAGATGCACAATCCAATAAAAGAATCTCAAAAATTAATTGAAGAAAATTCCTTATTAAAGCTGTGGGTTCACGAACCGGAAAAAGGCGATCATGATCTCAAAAGGGCGTAATAGAATATAATAAATCGGAAGGATTTCTCTGCGCACATCGAGCGATATGCACAGGGGGGGTATGGGGAAAGAAACTAGCGGGTGCCTGGTTCTGGGAGATATTATAATGAGGAAGTGGGTGATGTTGGGGATGGCGATGGTGGTGGTTTTCACACTGCCCCTGCTTCCCGCCGCTTCAGGACAGCAGCCCCAGAAGCCGACATGGACGATCCTGGTCTACGGCCACGCGGATCACAGCCTTTCCTATCAAATGGTAGCGGACCTACGCAAGATGGAGTCAGTGGGAAGTGCCTCCGGGTTCAACATCGTCGTCCAAGCCGATTTTGATGCGAGCGCGGAGCAGGAAAACGAAGATGAGGGACTGCCTCATAAGTTAAACCGCGGTACCAGCAGATTTCTTGTCACCAAGAGCACCAGCCCCGATCGCGTGACCTCCAAGCCGGTGCAGCGGTTGCCCGAGCTGAATCATGATGACCCGCACGTACTTTCTGAGTTCATCAGCTGGGCGGTAAAAAAATATCCGGCTGACCGTTTCGGAATAGTGTTTTGGGATCATGGCGGCCAGTGGGAGGGATACGGCGGAGACGAGCAGGACGGAACCGTGGAAAAGCCCAAGGGCATGTCTACAGCGGCGATACGCAGCGCGGTGCTGGAAGTCATGAAATCTACCGGCATCAGGAAGTGGGATTTTGTCGCCTTCGATGCCTGTCTGATGGGCGGCATTGAGGTGCTGGCTGATTTCGCTGATCTTGCCGACATTTTCATCGCCTGCCCGGAGATTGATACAGGGGACGGTTGGAATTACGGCCCCGTGCTCCAGTGGCTCAAGGACCGGCCCGATGTGGCCATGAGTGAATTCGGCCGTATGGAAGCCGCACAATGGAAAGAGCTTCATTTCACCAGGGAAAACGAGGCAGATAGCGTTATTGCGGCACATAGCGTGTATGATTTGGCAGCCTACCCGGCCGTGCAGATGGCGTTTTCCGGTTTTGCCGCCGCCCTGTCGGATGCGTATACCCCCGCGAATCTTGTGATCCCGCGCCAACGCCGACTCTCCATTGAATATAGCCTGGAAGATGTAAAGTCGCTTGGGGAAGCGACCGATTACATTGACCTGGGAACATTTGCCGGACGTATTGCAGCAGATCCGAAATCTTCCGAGCCGCTGCGGAAAGCGGCCAGGACGTTGACCGAGGCCATCGAAAAGATGGTCCTGGCCAAGGTACTAGGGTCGGAAAAGGAAGGCGCTTCAGGACTTTCAGCCTGGTATCCGGTGGACGATGAATGGGATGCCGGTGACAGGTTTCCGGCCTACGAGCAAATCACCTTTTCACAGCAGACCCCTTGGCCTCGGTTCTTGCGGAAGGTACTCGAAACCCGCCAGCAACAGAAGGACCCACCCGAACTTGAGGACCCGGAGACACCGGGGTTGACCGTCAGAGCTGGGCAGCCACTGCAAATCACCGTCGAAGTGATCCATGGACCCGGCGCTTTTTTCCTTCACGGTGCACTTGTGGACACTAGCCTCGGGCGCAAGGATGATTTTGTCTATTTGGGTGAGGTGATCTCCTGTGAAATCGAGGGTCCTGGAAAGTATGCGGTGAAATGGGACACGCGTATACTCACCCTGCCGGATAAAAGGGGGAAACACGTTTATCTGGGCGCGTTTCCGAAAGATGCCGGCAGTAATCTCTGGGTGAGCTATGCCCACTATCAGGCCAGGCCGGGAGCTAAAAAACGCAGGGTAATCCTGCTCACACAGATGAAGGCCGGTGTAGCCCGCGTGCTCAGCATACTCGATGGTGCTGAGGATAACGCAGCACCTGCACCGGTCAAGGTAAGACCGGGCGGGGAAATCACACCCCTTTATCACGTCGAAACCAGAAAGGGCGATGATCCCAACAAATGGAAATCGGGATTTATCGAAAGCAAAACGACGGTGAGCATTCCTAATGGTGGACTACGAAACCTGCTCGTGGTCGCCGATCCCCTCCAGTCGGGGTCTTACAACCTCGAAATCAAGGTCGAGGACGTGTATGGATATGTGAGCGATGCGATCAATTACGAGATCAAGGTGAAGGGATGGGATTCATGAAACACGGCCATGCGGCATCCCTGGGGTTGGCTTAGTTGTCGTTGAACAGAGTTACTTTGACAACACTTTTCAAGACGATAACAGATAATTATTTCCAAAGCCATCTGTTCCAATGTGAATGAGACACTTTCCCCCTTGTAATTTAGAGTATATGATGAGGGCGAGAAAGCGAGATATCATGGATAACAAGGAATCGATGTTGGTTAATGTTTCAAATGGACTTGAGGAAATGGAAGGAACCCGTAGGGTGACTGGAATTTCCTCAAGTAGCCGGACCGGAGCTCTTGCAGGTTTGTCTGTTGTTCCCGATTCCGAGGTACCCAAAAAGGCAGTTCGCCGCCGGTTTACGGCAGAGTACAAACGTCGTATTCTCCGGAGGCGGAAGCCTGCAAAGACCAGGGTCGGATGGGCGGCCTTATCTCTTGTGTTAGAATGTCTTGGTGACAGCAGAACAAAAAACTATTATTGTGCGTGGGAAATGATCTTGAAGCCTCCCCGCGAAGGTTAGCCCACAAGGCAATGGATGAATAGGCATACGAGGGCCTTTTCAGATGAACACACCTCCATAATATTGCACAAGGAATCATCTAATGCAATTTCTTGACATGCGGACGGTCTTCTTTACCAACATCCTCATTTTCACCATTTGCACGCTGATTATCGCATCACTATGTCATCAGAGCCGCAACCGATTTGCCGGCATGGGTTTTCTGCTGGCGGACTTCGCTATGCAAACGGCGGCGACATTTCTAATCGCCATGCGCGGTCTGGTTGCTGATTGGATGTCGATGAGCCTCTCCAACATGTTGATCCTTGCCGGATCAATTTTGGGCTATATGGGACTGGAGCGCTTCGTTGGAAAAATAACATCACAAGTCCATAATTATATCCTCTTGGCGGCTTATGCCTTCGCCTTCAACTATTTCGTCTTCACCCAAACAGATATAGCCGTTCGCAACCTGATTGTTTCGCTGGGGTTGATGATTATCTGGTTTCAATGCATGTGGCTTATGTTGTATCGCGTCAAATCCAGGATGCGCCCATTGACTTTGGGAGTAGGCATCGTTTTCGGCGCCTTCTGCCTGGTCAATATCATCCGGATCGTCGAGTTTTTTACGAGTCCCCATCCGCCAACCGATTATTTTCAGTCGGGGATGTTTCAAACACTTGTAATTATTGCTTATCAGTTGCTGACGATTATCTTGACATATAACTTGATGCTGATGGTAAATAAGCGCCTGCTTGTGGACCTCTCGGCCCAGGAAGAAAAATTCGCCAAGGCGTTTCGTTCGTCTCCATACGCCATAATGCTCGCCCGTTCGGAAGACGGACAGATTCTTGAAGTCAACCAGGGATATTTCGACATTACAGGGTATCGGCCGGAGGAGACCATCGGCAGAACCACCCGCGATATGCGTCTCTGGGTCGATGAAGAAGATCAGGCCGCTGCCATGGCCGAATTGTCAAAAGCAGGCCGGTTGCACGGAAGGGAATTTAAATTCCGCACTAGTACCGGCGAAGAGATGGACGGGATTCTTTACGTGGAAATCATCGCGATAGCGGGAGTAAAGCATACCCTATCCAACATTAATAACATCACCCGGAGCAAACGGGTGGAGGAGCAGTTGCAAAACCTTAACATGAACCTGCAAAAGCGGGTGGAGGAGGCAACGGAGCGTCGGCTGATCCAGGAACGACTGTTGGCCGAACATTCCCGCCTGGCGGCAATGGGAAAGATGATCAGTGCCATCGCCCACCAGTGGCGACAACCTCTTTCCACGCTGGGCATGATTATCCAGCGGTTCCATGCCATCGGCGCCATGCAGGGGCTGACGCGTGAGCAACTGGACGATTTCAAGACCGGCGCTATGCAACAAGTTAGACACATGTCCGATACCATTGAAGAATTCAGAAACTTCTACCTCCCAGAAAAGCAAAAGGTTCCTTTCCTGCCTCATACCTGCATTGCCAGCGCCGTCAAACTCCTTGACCCCCAGTTTACCATTAGCGGCATCATGGTGGATTTGATCTACCCGGAAGAGGTCCAGCGGTCCGTCAACGGTTATCCCAACGAATTTAAACAGGTAATCCTTAACTTGCTGGGTAATGCCCGGGACGCCATCCTGCTTAGCCGCACCGTCGACGGTGAACCGAAGGAAGGCCGGGTCATGGTGCATATCTCTATCCCGGGGAATAATTTAATGATTATCGACATATCTGACAATGGCCGTGGTGTGCCGGCGGATATCGCCCCGTATATCTTCGACCCCTACTACACGACTAAACAGGATAGCGGCGGCAGCGGCATCGGTTTGTATATGTCGCGCATGATTGTGGAGGACAGCTTCAAAGGACGCCTCAACCTGGTGGGGGGTCTGGCGGGCGCCAACTTCCGGATCGAAATGCCGTTGGAGGATGAATCATGATCAATCTCAACAGACTAACCATTCTTCTGGTCGAGGATGAAGACGATCTGCGGCGCGAGACAGCCGCCTTCCTGGGACTTTTTTGCGGCTTGGTGATTTCGGCAGCCAACGGACGGGAGGCGCTCAATTTGTTTGACGAATACCGTCCCGATCTGGTCATCAGCGACATCCGGATGCCTTTGATGGATGGAGTGGAACTCGCATCCTACCTGAAGCTACACTCACCGGACACGCCGGTGATTTTCTGCACCGCCTTTACCGAGACATCATACCTCCTCAAAGCCATCGACCTGAAGGTGGCTGCCTTTGTGCGCAAACCGGTGGACACGGAAGAACTGCTGGCCGTAATCGCCAAGGCCGCAGCTCCCATCATCCAGTGCCGGGAAATCAAAGATCTTTCCGATGAACTGACGGCGTCTCTGACCGCGCGCCTCGGCGCCGGCCCGGCACTGCAAGCCTTATCGGAACAGGCCACCCGCATCGCCCATACTCACTTCAACATTTTGCTCCAGGGTGAAACGGGAAGCGGCAAGTCTTACCTGGCCGGTATCATTCACCTCATCAGTCAGCGCCGGGAAGGACCATTTGTCTCCGCGCAACTTGCCGCCATGCCGGAACAGCTTGCGGAAAGCGAACTGTTCGGCCATATAAAAGGCGCCTTTACCGGCGCCGTGCAGACCCGGAGCGGGCTGGTGGAGACAGCCCAAAGGGGAACCCTTTTTCTGGACGACGTGGACGCCTGCCCGCCCTTGATACAGGCCAAACTCCTTCGTTTTGTAGATGAAAAACGCTTTACCCCCGTGGGAAGCGCAACCGAAAAAACCGGTGATGTGCGCATCATCGCGGCCAGTAACCGCGATCTTAAGCAGGAAGTTCTGACCGGACGCTTCCGTGAAGATCTTTTCTACCGTCTGGCCGATTTCGTGATATCTATACCGCCGTTACGGGAAATCCCCGAGGCAATCGTCCCGCTGGCCATCAAGGTACTCCAGGAAACATGTGATGAGTTGGGCCGCGACTTACCGTTCCTTGACGATGGGGCCCGTAACCTCCTCACCAACCACGCCTGGCCAGGTAACATCCGCCAATTAAAGAGCGTTATCAGACGCGCCTTGATCAATGCCGGTGACTCCATAACCGCCCCTATCATCATGGCCGCCGACATAGGCTTTGACAAAGCTCCCACTCCTGTTGCGACGGTGGACGGCCCGGCTGTAATGGCGCCCCCGCCCTTTCCCTGTGTTATGGACACCCTCGAAAAATGGTCCCTGGAGCAGGCCCTGCGCTTCTGCAGCGGTAAGCGCATGAAGACCGCCGCAATGCTCGGAATGAACTACTATACTTTCCGGCGTCGGCTGGAAAAACACGGGATTGCTCCGGAACCGGATAACGAAGACACATGATAACAGATCAAGTCAGGTGCTGCCTTATCAAACCTTCCTAAATGACCAGACCCTTACCGACCATAAATTTACTATCCATTCTTGCTACTCATTTTTGACACCCCATAATTATCCCGCATAGCATTATTCTACCTGAACAAAGAATAACTTGTGTAATTACAAATAATACTTGTCAGGCACACTGTGTGCATAGCAACGGACATGGAGACAAAACTAATTTTAGCCGATGCGTCAGCCCTGATCTGTGAATTTGCCAGTAATCCATTTGTAGATTGCCATTGTCGGCAGGTAACAGGTCGATCCGTTCCGAATATTGCCCGTTACTGTCTGGACAACTACCAGGAATGTGCTGTCTATCGCAAACACGTACGAAACAATCAGGGTAAGAGGCAGGATACTGAATATCAATTACTCTCACTTTCATATCTGAGGTCACGATGATGATAGGATTAAGCAAGAATAATAAAAGAAAGATGAAAAAGGCAACCCCTGCCGCCACGGCCACCCCGACAAGAAGAGCGGTTGCGCCCCTCATTATGGCACTTGAACCGCGGATTATGTTCGACGCCGC
>Ga0247842_10005729_pt1 | contig 14493 bp, 14 predicted proteins | sample LaCruzMarch2015__3_FD_192411 | JGI IMG/M metagenome (GOLD analysis project Ga0247842, IMG submission 192411) | Freshwater microbial communities from meromictic Lake La Cruz, Castile-La Mancha, Spain - LaCruzMarch2015_19m | ecosystem: Environmental > Aquatic > Freshwater > Lake | place: Spain...
CAAGTGTGTCCGGCCTCGCGAAGGGGGGGTGAGCGTGGGGACTTTTCGCTTAGCGCAGACCCTTAGGCGCCAAGGGGTGGGACCGTTTTCTTAGCAGAGGGTGGGGCATTTCCGATTAGCGTTGACGGCCAGGACAAGGCCGCCGAGATTGCGGGACTCAACCGAGCGGCCTTCATCGACGCCTTGTCTCAGGCGCGGGTATCACCCTTCCAGTTCAGTGCTGAGAGCCTGCGGGAGGAATAATCGAACCTGGCCCCTTATTCGCCATTCGCAATTTTAGCGAGCTATAGGATCTTCACGACATGCTGGCCGAACGCGTCAAGACTTGGACCCAGGAGTGGAAGGAGCAGGGCTTGCAAGAGGGCAGGAAGCAAGGCTTGCAGGAGGGCGAGATTCGGTTGCTGCGCCGGCAACTCACTCGCCGCTTCGGCCCCCCCGCCGTCGCGGGCTGAGGAACTCCTGGACGAAGCTGGTGCGGCCGTGCTTGGGGCTTGGGCCGACCGCGTGCTGGAGTGCCGGAGCCTGATGGAGGTTTTCGGCGGATCGGCGTGAGGGCATTCAAATTGGGACTCGGGGATGTCCTAAGGAGCGATTTTTCGTGGTACGTCCCCGATTTTCCGCGGCGGAAAATTGCGTTAGCCCAACAAGCCATCGATGCTGACATCAAAAGTCCTTCTTGGCGTCACCCTCTTGGTTTGGCGGATCGGGAAACTCCATGCCGACACCATAGTTTATGGTGTTATCGCTGTGGGACCTGCACATAGTCTCATCGTCGTGACACGTGTTGTACGGGCGTCGAACGCGTTCCGCAATATCCTCCCAACGTCCCTGGAGCGCTTGGGGGGTCTGCACTGCGATGCTGACCAGAGCGCGGGCAGCTGACTTGCGCTTCTCCCAGTCTGAATCCCTTAGACGATTCTCCAAGAGTCTGATCCGTACCCCAAGCGCACGGGCATCGCCACTCTTCTCGAGACCTGTGATGTCGCCTTCAGTCCCCTTGATCCAATGCACCCACGTCGGCTCACCGAGACGCCCGAGAGCGGCAGCAGCGGCGCGACGCACATCGGGATTGCTAGCTCCGAGCGTCTGAATAAGCGGCTGGACGGCGCGCACATCACCAAGCTGACCGAGCGCTTCAGCGACGGCACGCCGGTCCGTACGAAGATTGCTATCTCCGAGCGTCTGAATAAGCGGCTGGACGGCGCGTACATCACCAAGCTGACCGAGCGCTTCAGCGACGGCACGCCGGTCCGTACGAAAATCCTCCAGTGCCAATAGGAGCAGATCAAGTGCCCGCTGGTCACCGCAATTGCCGAGACCTTCGAAATCGTCGCTTTCCCCTTTTACCCATTTCACCCAACTCGGTTCACCGAGACGCGTGAGCGCGGCAGCAGCGCAACGACGGACGTTGGCTTTGTAATGCACAAGCATACGAATAAGCGGCTGGACCGCAGAGCGATCACCAAGTTGTCCCAGAGCAATGCAGGCAGCCGCACCCACGGAGGGCTCTTCATCTCCAAGCGCTCTGACAAGCGGATCGAGTGACCGGGAATCACTCAACTCCCCCAGCGCGCTGGCGGCACTTGCTCGCACATCCCGATCCCCATCCCCCAGAGCTCGTATGAGCGGCTCCACAACGCGGGTATCATCCAAGAACCCTAGCTCTCTGGCAACTGTTGCAGCCCAAAGGGAATGGCTCCTGCCCAGCGCCAGTATCAGCGGCTCCAGAGCTCGCGCGTCACCGCATCTCCGTAGACCCAAGATATCGCTTGAGCCGTCCTCACCGCTGACCCAGCCCATCCAACTGTATTCACCTAGACCAGCGAGAGCCTTGGCGGCTTCGCGCCGCACATTGCCATCGCAATCTCCTAATATTGAAATGAGTGGCGACACGGCACGCACATCTCCTATTTGTCCCAGTGCTGCCGCAGCAAAACAGCGCACACCTCGCTCCCTGTCTTCTAGCGCCCCAATAAGTGCTTCAACTGCACTTGAATCTCCGATCTCTCCCAATTCTTTAGCCGCGCATTGGCGGACCTTCCAATCGGTATCCCTAAGCACATCAAGAAGCGGGCCGACGGCAGACGCGCCGCCTAGCTTGCCGACTAGCTGGGTGACGACTATTCTAACGTCAGAATCCCTATCGCCAAGTTGCGAAATGAGCAGATGAACAGCGTCATCCTCTGCAAACTTCGCGAGCAATCTCGAAGCATTGATTCGATGGCGTGGTTCCGGACTTGTTAGGGTTCGGATTAGCGTTTCCAGCAGCTGAGCTTGATCCATGCACTGTAGTGCTTGAGTGGCTGATGCTTCCAATAAATCCCATGCCTTCACCAGAGGCTCAATTGCGCGCGGATCACGTAGCGAGCCTAAGACCGCGGCTGATGTCTTGGCTTTGGCTCTGGCCAGTCTGACTTCCTCGTTAGTTACGTAATGCGCAGGCTTGTCGACCGCGTCAACCTTTCGGCAGTGCCACCAGAATCGCAGTGAAGTGAGCATGCTCTTATTCCTCCGTTTGCGTTTACAGTGAAAGATCGAGATATACGCGGGCCGCTTGAAGGATCTTCTCGGCCCTGATCTTCAACGGCGCACATTCAGACCGTGCCGAATGACTCTGGTCCTGAACCTGGGCCCTGCAGAAAGCTCCGCAACCGCCTCCGCACAGATAGCGCACATGGCATTGTCTACACCTGGGTCGTGTATCGACCGTGTCTGCGAGTAAGGCTGTAAAGGCGGGTTTTTCGATGATTTCGTTCAGTCCTTCCGAAACGACATTGCCCAGTCGCTCCTGTGGGCCATTGTGGGCATAGCATGGAAACGCATCACCCGAAACCTCAACATGGAGGTTCTGACCGAGGCCGCAAATGGCGAACGGGCGGAAACCGGCTTCGATCAGGCCCATCGGGTCCGCCGTCTCCGCTAGCGACTCTAAGGTTGGTGGTTCGCTCGAATCGGCGGCCCGGCCGAGTGGCAATAGTCGGCGGAAGCGAACCTGGTCGATTCCAAGGCGTTGCGCCAAGTCGCGTACGACTTGACCGGGAGCTCCGCGGCTGTCGGCGGGGCTTATGGTGGCAGCCAGCGAGATCTTTGCGGCGCCGGATAGACCGGCAGTACAACTGCGGTAGGTTTCGAGGTTTCGGACCACAGCGGCATAGCTCCCCGGTCCGCGTCGCGCGTCATGTGTGGTCTTGTCGCCGTCCAGGCTAACGAAGAGTCGATCCACAGCGAGGGCGATACGCCGGAGTGTCTCGACATCCAACGGCAGCGATAGGTTGCTGCGTAGCACCAGATCCATGGTCGATCCGCGTTGCCGCGCACGTGCCAGGACGTCCATCAGGGCGATACGATCGCGGTACAGGAGCGGCTCCCCGCCGGTCAACTCGACCTGCCGGAAGCCCGCTGCTCGGGCCTCGCTGAGCAACCGCTCCACTGCCGAAAGGGGTAGGTCCGACTGTCCCCGTCCATGGGCATCGGCGCGGGCGTAGCAGTGGGTGCACCGGAGTTGACAGCGCCAAGTCAGGTGCAGGTAGAGGTTATTGAGGCGGTGCGCCGGGGGATAGATCTCACGCCACAGGCCGGCGAGTGAGGCCTCGCCGGACGCCTGGGTCCGGCAGATGCCCATCCTGACCAGTCGCGCGGCCGCGGTGGGCTGGTCCGGCCCGCGGGCCAGTTCGACGGCGGCGATAATGCGTTTGGCGGTCCGGGCGACCTGTTGCGGGTGCGGTGGCGCGCGGACCAGTTCGATCAGGGGGCCGCGGCGCAGCAGCGGGTGTCCCTGCCCGTTCCAGGGGCGGGCGGCGACGGCGTCCAGGTTCTCGGGGGCGGTCATCTCGGCGGTCAGGCGGTGCCCGAGGTGGTCGAACAGGGCGCGGTAGGCGCGGCAGTTGGGGTCCGGTCCCGCACCGTCGCCGGCCGCGGCGGCGTTGTAGGGGCAACCGCCGCGGCAGTAGGGGAGGTGCGGACAGCCGGCGCAATGTTCGGAGATACGCCGCTCGCGTTCGGCAAGGCGGCGGCCGGGCGGGGCGTCCAGCAGCGAGGCCAAGCTGGGGCGGTCGGCCAGGTGTCCGAGGCGCCAGTCGGTGTGACCACAGAGGCGTTGGCAGGGGTAGAGGTCGCCGCGGGGGTCGATCGCGATGAACATCCCCAGGCAGTCGCAGAAGGTGCAGGTCTGGCCCTGGCCGGTGCCGAGCGACTGGCAGACCTGATCCAGCGAGGCGACCGCAAGGTCGCGCCGGTGCGCAATGTAGTGGTCGGCTAGGTCGCACAGGAGCCGGCCGTAGTCGTCCGGCGGCAGGGTGTGGCGGCGATCGCCGCCGGCGAGGGGCCGCAGGGCGGGATGGACTGAGAAGTCTAGGCGCTCGTTCAAGAAGAAGTCGAAGACCTCGCGCCAGCGGGCGGCACTGGCGGGGGTGAAGGTGGCGATGCAGCCTGGCTGAAGGCCGTGGGCCTGGGCGCGGCGGATGCCGGCCAGGGTCCGGGCGAAATAACCGGCGCCGCGCTGGGCGTCGGTGATCGACTCCGGGCCGTCGAGACTGGTGCCGATCTCGACCCGGTGCTCCCGAAACAGGGCGCAGAATTCGTCGTCGAGGCGCCAGAGGTTACTCTGGATGGCCAGACGCAACCGGTCGGCGCTCAGGCGGTCGCGCAGTCCCGTGAGTATCCGGCGGAACAGGGCGGGGCCAGCCATGAGGGGCTCGCCGCCGTGGAACGTGATCTGTACCCGGGTCATCCGGTTCTCGGCGGCGACGCGTGCTATGAACTCGACGGCGGCGTCGGCGACCTCGGGGGTCATAATTGGGCCCTGGTGGGGGCCGAAGCAGTAACCGCAGCGCGCCGGACAGGCCAGCGAGGGGATGACCATGAACTGCGGTTGGGGCGCGATGGTACCCTGGTCGGCGTCGGCAGCTTGCGGCTCGGGGATAGGGGTGGTGGACATTCACGTTCTTCCAGCGGCTCTCATAACCAAGAAGCGGCGACCCGACGTATCGTCCTCCGGAATCGGGTGGCTGATTCTCGCGGTTGGGCATTCCGGGGGACAGTATACCTAACGCGTGAACGGGGCGAGGGTCAGCTGCCCACGCGGCTGCGGACCCCGGCTGGCGAAGTGACAGTGTTTGCAAGTGGCCGAAACCGGAATGCTAAACCTGTCCGCCAGAGCCTCTGCGCCTGGACCCGGGTGGCCCGTCCGTCCGGGTCGAGGCCGTGCGCCAACGCTGCCCCAGCCCCGCCGGAATCATCCGTCTTGGTGACGGGCGTTCCTCCCGCTCGACGACGTGCCCGAGTTGCTCCGGGAGCCGGGGACGCTGGTCGAGGGCGGCGAGCAGCGTGCGGACCTCCTCTATGTGAGCGCGACCAAGAAGGGCGGATTGCGACTGGCCTTCGTGGAGGTGAAGTTCCGCCGCTATCTCAAGACCGCCCGCTCCCCGGACCTGGCGGAGGGGATGGAGCGCCAGATCGCCGCATCCTGTCAGCGCTGGGGCCAACTCTTCGGCACCCGGACCTCGGCCCTGGAGAAGACCGTCAACCGCGCCTGGCTGGCGCGCATCCTGCGCTTCTACGCGCGTAAGGGGCGGCGTCATGGGTTGTCGGAGGAGGCGTTCAATACCGCCATGCGGGAGATCGACCGGGTGGTTCGCAAAGATGCGGAACTCCCCGATCACCTGGAGATCAAGCGGGTCGGGTTTGTATTCTGTCCCGAGTATGGCGGGCACCAGCCGGCGCGGATCGAACACGGCGGCGAGGCGGACCTGTGGCTGTTCGGGCCGGATATCCTGCCGGAGCCGCGGGCGGCCTCAATGGATGACGGGGAAGGTTCCGATGCTCAGGCCGAGCGGGGCATTTGCTCCGTCCGAAACGTTTCGGATGCCCCGGATACCCTGAGCCGTGGCGTTTTCCCCGAGTCCTCAAACGCTCGGGACGGGGTTGCAAACCCCGTCCCGCCTGATGGTACACGTGTTCGCGACGAAGTGTCAGTCCTCGTTCGGGCCACCGGGAGGCATTCGTCTTCGCCGACACGCTCGGATTCCAGGGGGTCGCCCAGGCTCAGGCCGGACGGGGCCTGCGCCCCATGCGTGACGTTTCGGATGCCCCGGATACCCTGAGCCGTGGCGTTTTCCCCGAGTCCTCAAACGCTCGGGACGGGGTTGCAAACCCCGTCCCGCCTGAGCTTACCGGCAGCCACTCGGCGCAGAGGGCCGCGGAGATGCGTGACGCCCCGCAGCCGTGTCGTGAGGAGGAAAGTGAGGAGCCCGCCACCGATAAGGGTCCGGAACCGGCGGCGACCGGCGAGGCGACGGTGCTGCTCGGCCACCGGGAGTCGGGCGACGAACCCGTGAACTGGCGCCCAAGCATCCGGGCGAACCCCCACCTGATGATCCTCGGGCAGCCGGGCATGGGCAAGACCACCACCCTGATCAATGTCTGTCTCCAACTCCAGGCGCAGGGCGTGACGCCCATCGTCTTCTCCTACCATGAGGACATCGACGAAAAGCTCACCAAGGAACTGCCGCAGCCGCCGTTGATCGTCCGCTATGCGGGGCTCGGATTCAATCCGATGGAGGTCGTCGGCGACAATCCGCTCGGGTATCTGGACAACGTCGGGATGCTGCGCGACATCTTCTCGGCGGTCTTCCCGGATCTTGGCGATGTGCAACTCGGGCGTCTGCGCGAGGCAATGAAGCAGAGCTATGCGGACCTGGGCTGGTCGCCGGGTCAGACCGGCGCGGCCCCGGCGTTCGGCAGCTTCCTGCAGCGGCTGCGCGCCGAGGAAAAGCGCGACAAGGGCCTGCTCACCCTGCTCAACCGGTAGAACGAGCTTGATGACTATGGCCTGTTCGCCGCCGGGAGCGGTGCGCCCTCACTCTTGGATCAGGACCGGCTGTCCCTGATCGAGGTCCACGGCACCCAGAATGAGCACCTGCAACGGGCCTTTGCGACCTTCGTCCTCTACAACCTCTATCAGGGCATGTTCCGCCGCGGACCCCAGGGCCGCATTACCCATGCGGTGATCTTCGACGAGGCCCACCGCGCCGCCCGCCTCAAGCTGATTCCGACCATGGTCAAGGAGTGCCGCAAGTATGGCATCGCCTTCGTCGTCGCCTCCCAGGAGGCCAAGGACTTCGATCCCTCGCTGTTCACCGCGGTCGCCAATTATCTGGCCCTGCGTCTGAGCGAGGCCGACGCGAAGCTGATGGCAAAGAACTTCGCCGTAGCGGACAAGGTCGCGCTCTATACGGACCGCATCAAGCAGATGCCGAAGTACCAGGCGATGTATTACGGGGAGGGGCTGCGCACGCCGATCAGGGTCGCGTTGGCGCAATATCGGAATCCGGATCGAACCGCGAAATGAAGCGTTCCGGATCCTCCGGGTACCGGTAGCCGTGGCGGTGTCCCGGAGTCCCCAAACGTTCGGGACGGGGTTTCAAACCCCGTCCCGCCTCAGAATTGGGAGAAAGCGCCGCAATCACGCCGCCTCGAGTCGGACCTGGACGCGCAACCCAAGGGCCGCCGCGATATTCACCAAGGCATCGAGCGAGAAGCGTGAGATGCGCCCCCGCAGCAGGTCATTCATGCGCGGCTGGGTTACCCCGCAGCGCGTGGCCGCCTCGTTCTGGGTCCACCCGTGCTGTGCCACGATGGCGGCGATTTGGTCCATCAGTTCGGAGCGCAACTTCAGGTTCGCCGCCTCTGCGGGTGTGTCGGCGATGGCATCCCACACGCTGCTGAAGGTCTGGATGGCTTGCTCGTTCGTTGGGTCGCTCGTTAGGTCGCTCGTTAGGTCGCTCATTGCTCGCCCCGTATCAGTCGAGTGAACCGCAGCTTGGCGATATCGATGTCGCGTTTCGCGGTGCCGTGGGTCTTTTTCTGAAATGCGTGAAGGACATAGACGGCATCGGCCAGACGCGCCATGTAGATGACCCGAAAGGTTCCCGCCTCATCCCAGATGCGGATCTCCTCGACACCCTTGCCGATCGTCGGCATGGGCTTGAAGTCATCGGGAGGCTGGCCGCGCTGGACCCGGTCGAGTTGACGCCCCGCGTCTTGCCGAGCGTCGCAGGGAAAGGCCCGCAGGCACTTGAGGGCGTCGCCCAGGAATCGCACGGGTTTCATGTGTCCAACTATATCCGTTCCAATATATTGGAGCAAGGTCCGGCAAGGTGTTTGTCTTCGCCGATTATGAACGCGATCTGCTTCGAGCCGCCGGGCAGGCCAGGGCCCAGACCGGGCGTTTCCTGTCCGCCACCGCGGAACGTCGGCAAGATAAACAGGTCGTTATGGCTGCGACTACCATGGTTCACGTCCGCATCCACGAACAAGTTAAGGCACAAGCCACCGAAACGATATGGTTGCGCCCTACGAGCTATCTTGCGGCCTCGATCAGCTCAATGTCCTTTCTAAGCAGATCATTGACCAGGCGATCAACAGGCACACCCTTGGCATCCGCCCGCGCCGCCAGGTAACTCCGGACCTCCGCATCCAGATAGACCGGAACCCTAAGCACGGCACCTTCTCGAAAGAACTTACCCCGCTGTGCTCCGGAGAAGTCGATCTCTGCGGGCATCTCGTCGTTCGTGTCGTCGATTACGTGTGACATAGCGGACCTATCGCGGCTCGTTCTGGTACTGTTGCCGTTCGCGGCGTGTGGCTTCTCTGGCAGAGATGATTCGGACCAAAACACTCTCCCCGGACTCGCACAGATACGTGTGAGAAACCGCCAGAAATCTGCGGCGGGTGGTTTCGCCGAGGGTAAACCAGCGTTCCTCCTCGGTGCTGTGCGCCGCATCGAACACGGTGAGCGCCATCGGATCCAGCAATACCTCGGTGGCCTCGTCAAAGGTGACGCGATGGTTCGACTCATTTTTCTGGGCTTTGATAGGATCCCAGGTGATGTCGATGCGCTGACGGGCCATCAAATCTCCGCAGTGAAAGGCTTACTTACGCAGTGGCATTAGGTTCGCGATGCGGCTCGGATTTGCCAGCGTGATGGTACGCGACGGGGGGCAGAGTCTCAAGGTAGATACTCTCAGTTCGCGGCTGGATCGCGCGCTGGGGGAAATGTGCCTGTTCGCCAGCCAGCGCAATTGCACCTACCTGCTGGATGCACTCAAGGCGGTCAGCGGCCGGTTGGCGCTACGGCTGGCCGGGACCGGCAATGCGGTCCAGGCGATGATCGCGGTCGCGCTGGCGCAGCGGCACTGCGCACGGGCGGGCAGCGACGAGCCGGCCTGGCTGTCGCTGGCCGAGGGCTTCCTGATCCCGCTCGACGACGTGCCGGAGCTGTTTCGGGAGCCGGGCAAGCTGGTCGAGGGCGGCGAGCAGCGGGCGGACCTGCTCTATGTGAGCGCGACCAAGAAGGGCGGCTTGCGACTGACCTTTGTGGAGGTGAAGTTCCGCCGCTATCTCAAGACCGCCCGCGCTGCGGACCTGGCGGAGGGGATGGAGCGCCAGATTGCGGCGTCCTGTAGCCGCTGGGGCCAACTCTTCGGCACCCGGACCTCGGCCCTGGAAGACCGTCAACCGCGCCTGGCTCGCGCGCATCCTACGCTTCTATGCCCGCAAGGACCGTCGTCATGGGCTGTCGGAGGAGGCGTTCACTACCGCCATGCGGGAGATCGACCGGGTGGTGCGGAAGGATTCGGAACTCCCCGATCATCTGGAGATCAAGCGGATCGGGTTTGTCTTCTGCCCCGAGTATGGCGGGCACCAGCCGGCGCGGATCGAGCACGGCGGCGAGGCGAACCTGTGGCTGTTCGGGCCGGATATCCTGCCGGAGCCGCGGGCGGCCTCCATGGATGACGGGGAACGTTCCGATGCTCAGGTCGGACGGGGCATGCGCCCCATGCGAAACGTTTCGGATGCCCCGGATACCCTGAGCCCTGGCGTTTTCCCCGAGTCATCAAACGCTCGGGACGGGGTTGCAAACCCCGTCCCGCTTGAAGCGCGGACGGCGGGGCTTCTCGTTCCCACGCTCCAGCGTGGGGATGCGGTGCGGGCGCTCCGCGTCCGGCCTTGGCACTGGACGCGGAGCGCCCGCACTTGCTCCCACGCGGGAGCGTGGGAGCCAGAAGGCTTAACTTAACGGCATTGGTGGCAAACTCCGTCCCGCCTGAGAAAGCTCCGCAATCACGCCGCCTCGAGTCGGACCTGGACGCGCAGCCCGAGGGCCGCCGCGATATTCACCAGGGCATCGACCGAGAAGCGTGAGATACGCCCCCGCAGCAGGTCATTCATGCGGGGCTGGGTCACCCCGCAGCGCGTGGCCGCCTCGTTTCGGGTCCACCCGTGCTCTGCCACGATGGCGGCGATTTGGTCCATCAGTTCGGAGCGCAACTTCAGGTTCGCCGCCTCTGCGGGTGTGTCGGCGATGGCATCCCACACGCTGCTGAAGGTCTGGATGGCTTGCTGGTTCGGCCTTGATCATCGTTTCGGCCGCTACCCCGAGGTCTCACACCGGAGGTCGAGGCTTTAGCCGGACCCGGAGCGCGCTGACGCGCCGTCGACCGGCTAAAGCCTCGACCTCCTGTCCCCTGCGGCCGGAACGACGATCAAGGCCGCTGGTTCGTTGGGTCGCTCATTGTTCGCCCCGTATCAGCCGAGTGAACCGCAGCTTGGCGATATCGATGTCGCGCCGGACTTGGTCCTTTGCATCCAAGGCTGAAGCCTTGGACTCCGGTCCGGGCGGCCGGAGCGATGATCAAGGCCGCGCCCGGCCGCCTTAGCCCCCCGCTTCCCGAATGAACTCCCGATAGAACCGCGCGCTGTCCTTGAGCGTGCGTTTCTGGGTAAGGCGGTCGACATGGATCAGGCCGAAGCGCTTGGCGTAGCCTTCGGCCCACTCGAAGTTGTCGAGCAGTGACCAGGCGAAATAGCCGCGCAGGTCCACCCCTTGGTCCAGGGCGGCGTGGGCGGCGGCCAGGTGGTCGCGCAGGTAGTCGACCCGCCGCGGGTCATGGACCTGGCCCTTCATCGGTTCCGGGTCGTCGAAGGCGGCGCCGCTCTCGGTGATGTAGAGCGGCAGGTCGCCGTAGCGCTCTTTGATCCAGACCAGGGTCTCGGTCAGACCCTCCGGGTAGACCTCCCAGTCCATGGCGGTGCAGGGGCGGTCGGTGGGGGTGAGGCGCCGGGCCTTGAGCGGCAGGTCGGTCGGGTCGTGGCGGACCAGGCCGCGCGAGTAATAGTTCACGCCCAGAAAGTCCAGGGGGGCCTTGATCCGCGCAAGGTCCTCGGGTGGGAAGCGCGGCCAGTCGGCGCCGAAGATCGCGGCCAGTTGGTCCGGGTACTGCCCCAGCAACAGGGGGTCCAGGAACCACCGGTTGATGAAGTGATGGCGGCGCCTGGCTGCCTCCCGATCGGCGGGTTCTTCCGTGGCCGGCGCCTGGGGCTCCAGGTTGAGGCTGATCCCGATCTGGTGGCGGCCCAGGTCCCGATAGGCGGCGACGGCGGCGGTGTGGGCACAGAGTTGATGGTGTGCGACCAGCGGCGGTTCGTGCAGGGTGCGGCGTCCGGGGGCGTGCTCGTCGGTCAGATAGCCCAGGACGGTGCTGACCCAGGGCTCGTTGAGCGTCACCCACAGGGTCACCCGGTCGTCCAGGGCCTCGAAGAGGGTCGCCGCGTAGTCCGCGAACCACCGGGGGCTGTCGGGATTGACCCAGCCGCCGCGCGCCTGCAGGGCCTCGGGCAGGTCCCAGTGGTAGAGGGTGAGCATGGGCGCGATACCGCGCTCCAAGAGCCCATCGACCAGGCGCTGGTAAAAATCCAGGCCGCCGGCGTTGACCCGGCCCGTCCCATTCGGCAGGACCCGCCCCCAGGCGACGCTGAACCGGTAGGCGTTGAGCCCCAGTTCGGCCATCAGGTCAAGATCGGTGTGCGAGCGGCGGTAATGGTCGCAGGCGAGGTCGCCGGTGTCGCCGTTGGCCACGCGCCCCGGGGTGTGGCTGAACCCCTGCCAGATACAGGCCCCGGCCCCGTCGGCGAGCGGTGAGCCCTCGATCTGGTAGGCGGAGGTGGCGGCGCCCCAGAGGAAGCCTGGGGGAAAGATCAAATCGTGTGACATTGGAGCCCCGTGCAACCGCGAAAGAAGAGTTGGCCGCAAATGAACGCAAATCAGGCATCCCCCTGCGCCGACGCCCCCGGGATCGGCGCCAGGGTCCAATGACCGTCGCGCTGGATGGTGAGCAACTGATTATAGAGCAGCGGATCGTCCTCCTCTTCCCCGAGGGTGATATAGGTGATACCGCGCTCGCGCAACAGGCAGAGCAGTTCAGTGACTTGGCCCTCGTTGAGTGCCCGGGTGGGGTGATCGAGAATGACGAATGCGGGCTCGGCCAGCAGCACCCTGGCGAAGGCGAGGGTTTGCTGCTCGCCCAGTGACAGCAGTTCGCTCCAATTCCTCTCGCTGTCGAGTCCGCCCGCGCGCTCGATCGCCGCCACCAGGTGCAACTGCCGCAGGGTGGTCAGGATGCCCTCGTCCGAGAAGCGCCGCCCGCCGTTGCCCTTGGCTTTCTGCGTCGGGTCCGCCGGAATGGACGCAGCGGGAAGTTCCGTCGGGCGCCCTTCAGTCGCCCTCGGCAGGAGTACCTCCCGCAAGGTCCCCGGGGGGACATAGGGGCGCTCGGGCAGAAACAGCAGATCGTCCGAGGCCGGGAGTGTGATCTCGCCCTCGCCCCCGCTCCACAGACCCGCGGTCACCCGAAACAGGGCAGTTCGGGCCGAATCGTCGGCGACCCGGATCAGGACATGGCTGCCCGCCGGGATCGAGACGGTCAGGTCCTTGACCAGATGGCGCCCGCTGCGCGGCGACTTGAGCGTCAGGCGGTCGAAGGCGAGCAGCCCGCAGTCGGAGCAATAGGTGATGGCCGGGGAGGCGGTGTCCGCGGCCACCTTCATGGCGTCGGCCAGGGCCGACAGGCGAACGATGACGGCGCTATAGGCGGAGATCGACTGGAATTGGGTGACGATCAGTGAGAAGGCGCCGATCAGGTGACCGAAGGCCATGGCCGATTGGGTGATGACCCCGAATTCGGCCTGGCCGGTGATGAACAAAGGCGCGACCAGCAGGGCCGGAATGATCTGAATCAGGTAATTGTAGCCGGTGGTGAAGAATCCGAGATTGCGGTTGACATCGATGATGCGTCTGAAATTCCGGATCAATTGCTCCAGGCGATCATGCAGGCGCTCCCGCAGCCGGTCCTCCTGACGCACCAGGGCGATGGCCTCGGCATTCTCTCGCACATGCAGCAGGCGGGCGCGAAAATTGGCCTCCCTGTCCGATTGGTCGTAATTGAGCTGGATCAGCGGGCGCCCGAGGAAATAGGAAAAGACCGAGCCCAGCGCGGCGTAGAGGATCGTCACCAGCAGCAGCAGGGGGCTGATGGACCACATGACGCCGGCAAAGGCAAACACCGTGATGGTGGCGTTCAGGAACATCAGGACGAACGACAGGGTGGTCGCGGTCAGGGAGCGGATGTCTTCGGCGATGCGCTGATCCGGGTTCTTCAGGTCTCCATACGCATTCATCTTGAAATAAATATGATCGCCCGTGTATTTGTCGAGCGCCCGTCCGGTCAGCCATTTGCGCCACAGCAGTCCGAGCCGTTCCTCGCAGTAGCGGTGAAAGACCGCGACCATGGTCGAGACGGCGAAGACGATGAGGTAGAGCACCGCATACTTGACGAAGGTGCCCATCTCCTTGCTCTCGATCGCCGTCATGAAGTCGCGGCCCACGTAGCTGTTGATGACGTTCAGGGCGCTGATGCTGAGCAGGAAGACCACCAGGAGTGCGGCAAACAGTTTGGCCTGGGGGCCGACCTCGGAGCGTGTCAGGGCGGCGATCATGCCCCAGAAGCGGGGCCAGGCGTTCTTGCTGATCGACATGCGGATCGGTTTCATCGCTGGGTACTATCTTATCGCTCAAGTATTATCTTGCTGGGGAGGGAGGGCGTCCGGGGCGGGCGTGCTCATGCCGCCGGGCCCTGGCGGTTGCGCGGTCGGCGGGCCGCGGCAACGGCGAGCGATGACACCCGGCGGGCGCCAGTATACCCTTGCACCCTGGACCCGCCTCAAGGGACTTCGATCGGCTTGGCCTGAGACCGCGCGGGCCGGGGCTCAAGACGCCGGCGCAGCGCCGCCAGGCTGGGGCCGGCGCCCCGAGTCGTTTAGTCGTGCCCGCTAAATTGATAACATTCCAAAACAATTGATCAGGAGTCGTCACGATGCAGGTCCGGGTGCTCGATGTTTTCGCCGATCCCGCGGGTTGGCTGGCGGTCGCCTCAGGCGAGGCCCGACTCACCATCACCACGGAGCCCGGGCCCCGGGGGCCGGCCCTGCGTCTGGATTTCGACTTCCGCGGCGGCGGCGGCTTCGTGGTCGCGCGCCGCACCCTGGCCCTGACCCTTCCGGACGCCTTCGCCTTCCACTTCGACCTGCGCGCCGAGGCCCCCGCCAACGCCTTCGAGTTCAAGCTGGCCGACCCCGGCAATGCCAATGTCTGGCGCT
>Ga0247842_10005732_pt1 | contig 14487 bp, 16 predicted proteins | sample LaCruzMarch2015__3_FD_192411 | JGI IMG/M metagenome (GOLD analysis project Ga0247842, IMG submission 192411) | Freshwater microbial communities from meromictic Lake La Cruz, Castile-La Mancha, Spain - LaCruzMarch2015_19m | ecosystem: Environmental > Aquatic > Freshwater > Lake | place: Spain...
CAGTCCCTGTCAATTATTGCTTAATCAATCAAGTCAAAAAAATACCTGGTATGAAACCAGGTTTAGTCAGTCTGAATCATTACCAGACCATCTATGTTGATCCAGATGAATCTATGATTCTTCAGTTGATTAAAAATCACGCCTTATAGATCTTTTAAACGATAAGGTGTGAGTTTACTCAGTTGTTTATAATCAGGACAGTATCGAATCAATTCAGCATAGAATTCAGCAGAATGATTCATGTGTTTTAAATGAACTAGTTCATGGATACAGACATAATGTATAAAGCGTTGATCACACTCAATTAAACGATAACTTAGTTTAATCTCTTTCTTACGATTACAATTCCCCCAACTTGTTTTAAGATGTTTTAGAGTCATCGAAACAGGTTTCATTTGAGTTAAGTTTACAGCTTCCTCAAATATATAAGTGATGTATTGCAGAGCCAATTGATTCTTAACACTCAATAAGGCCTTAGTAGGACTAATTCTTGAAGGATGAATGATGGATAAACCACTGTTATCAAGCGTATAAGATAAGTGTTTACCGGTGGTGTAATAAACATTCAACTTCTGATTATTAAACCAAGTCTTAGAATCATCTGTGACATAATGACTTTGAATCAAATAGTACTTAATGACTCTAGATTCATGTTGAAGCAACCAATCTTTGATTGTCTTAAGTGTAGTATAGGATGGTGCATAAACCACTAAATGTTGATTTAAAAAGCGTAAACTCATTTGCTTACGCTGATCAAAATTGACCTCAAAATCCAAAGTCATTGTCTTAAAGGCTATGGTTAGAATCTGGGTCTTCATCATCTATGACCTTGATTAAGTCACTTCTCTTGAGTCTAATAAATAATACACCTCCAACTAATACCGGAATAAAGAAATTGGTGAAGCGCCACAGAATCATTGTAGTAGCCGCTGCGGCTTTACCAATAACGGTTGAGAATACAATAACGAAGATACTCTCAGTTGCGCCGCTGGCTCCAGGTAAGGGAACAAAGGTATTTGATATGGTAACAAATGAAGATAGAGCCAATAACTCAACATAATCCTTCCATAAGAATTGCAAACCTAATAATTGTCCAATCCCAAAAGCTGTAGAGAAATATAATAGTAATTTAATCACATAAAGGAAAGTAACAATCCAGAATGTTTTCTTATCTTGATTGATGGTTTGAATGGCTTCAAGGAAGTGGCCCATGGTCTTATTAAAACTCTCTATGATTTTTTCTTTATTCTTAATAAACTTCAAATAAGATAACAAATGAATTAAACCATTGGTTATCTTAAGGTAAAGTTTAGGAAAATATATCATCAACCACAATAAAAAGAAAACCAAGACATTAAATAAGACCCCAATCCCAAAGACAAAGGTAATCGCCAATTGCTTAAAGCTGGTAATCTTAACTAAATATAAAACCAAAGTAATTCCCACTAGTACCAATTGATTGATGTAAAAATCCATCCAAATTAAACCAGCTCCTTGACTACCGGTTAAGCCATGTTTTTTATAGGTATAAGCTTGGGCAAACTGACCGCCTGAACTCGATGGCGTAATCCCTGACATAAAGGCACCAACATAACCATTGACCAAACCATGTCTAAATTTGTACTTTTTATTAAATGGTAAGGCAAAAATCTTTAAGATGAGCGCATAAACCAAATAAGGTGCTACACCCCAAGCAATTATGATGGGTATCTTCCAATATTCTAAATGACTTAAGCGTTCAAAAACAACTTTATAACTATCATATAAAGCAAAAACGAGCGCGAATGAAGCTAGAATCATAATGAATATCACATTAAACCAAATATTCTTAGTTAGTTTCTTAAACATATTGTTAATTTTAGCATAATCCAAGCCCATAATAAATGAAATTCAGTATAAAATGTGCATCAAACAAAAGAAAACTGAATCTTTCGATTCAGTTTAGTTTATTTAGCGATGGCTTTTTTAGCCTTTTCAACAACACTGCTAAATCCTTTTGGATCATGGATGGCCATTTCTGACAACATCTTACGATTCACTAGGATATTGGCTATTTTCAAACCATTCATCAATCTGGAATAACTGATATCATTGCTTCTAGCTGCTGCATTGATACGAGCAATCCATAATTTACGCATTTCTCTCTTCAGTTGACGACGATCTCTAAACGCATATTTGAACGAATGCATGACTTGTTCATGAGCTGTCTTATATATCGTATGCTTACTTCCGAAGTAACCCTTCGCTAATTTTAAGACGGCCTTACGGCGTCTTCTGGTTGTGTAACCACCTTTTACTCTTGGCATGTTTCAGGGTCTCCTAATGTTGAATCAACAACTTGATGCGCTTGTAATCACTTGCACTAACCAAGGTTGACTTCCTTAAATTTCTCTTCTGTTTATGCGTTTTGTTGGCCGCAAAGTGGGATACATACGCATGTGAGCGCTTCAATTTACCACTGCCAGTGACTTTAACTCTTTTAGCTAAAGAACTTTTTGTTTTCATCTTTGGCATAGACGATTCTCCTTATTTTGTTTTCTTTGGACTTAATACTAGGATTAAAGTCCGATTGTCCATCGCTGCCGGTTTCTCAATGGCTGCCACATCGCTTATTTGATCAGCAAAGGCATCCATGATACGTTGTCCAACTTCAATGTGGGTAATTAAGCGACCTCTAAAACGCATGTCGATTCTTACCTTCAATCCTTCTGCAATCCAGCTTTTTGCTTGTTTGAGTTTAGTCTCAAAATCGTGGGTATCAATAACAGGCGATAAGCGAAGAGGTTTCATTTCAGTCACGTGTTGGTGCTTTTTGGCTTCTTTGTTTTTCTTCTGTAATTCAAAACGATACTTCCCGTAATCCATGATCTTACAGACCGGTGGAGTAGCTAAAGGAGCAACACAGAAGATATCCAAACCAAATTCATAGGCTTTTTCTAAAGCCTCACGTCTCATAAGAACACCCAGTTGTTCGCCGTTAGGGCCAATAACCAAGACTTCCTTGAATCGAATATTCTCATTCACTAATTCATCATTATTATTGCGTTTACTAATAAGTGACACCTCCAATCAATTAAAAAGCGGGCTTGAAATCCCGCTAAAAGTACCAAAACTTGTTGTGTAGCACAGTACCCATGACTTAAGCCATCAGGTGAGAAGCAGGAACTTCTTCTTTCCACATTCAATTGCGTGTTTATAATAGCATAGTCTAGGCACTCTGTCAAACATCAAAATAAACCAATATAAAGCCATTGTACGCTAAATCACTGTCTTATCTTAACATATCCTATGGTATAATGCTTTAAGATTAGGAGGACATTATGCGACTAAAAAACAGCTATTTCTACACTCTACGCGAGAATGTCAAAGATGAGGATTCCATCAGTGGTAATTTATTAACCAGAGCTGGGATGATTAAGAAGAATTCATCCGGGATTTATATGTATTTACCCATGGGATATATCGTCCTTAATAAGATTGAACAAATCATTCGGGAAGAAATGAATCAAACCGGGGCTCAAGAATTATTGATGCCTGCGCTTATTCCTGAAGAAGTCTATGAACAAAGTGGACGTAGAAAACTGATTGGTTCAAGTATGTTTTCTTTAAAGGATCGCTTTAATAAGCCATTTGTCTTAGGTCCTACCCATGAAGAACTCTTTTTAATGGCGGCTTCACATATGATCAAGTCCTATAAAGATATGCCTTTTAATCTATACCAATTCCAAACCAAATACAGAGATGAACCAAGACCTCGTTTTGGCTTAATCAGAGTTCGTGAATTCATTATGAAAGATGCTTACTCATTCGATACTGATTTAACTGGTTTAGATCTATCCTATCAAAAGATGTTTAAAGCCTACCAAAAGGCATTTGATCGGATGAATTTAACTTATAAGATCGTTAAAGCCGATACTGGTGTGATGGGTGGACTACTCTCAGAAGAGTTTCAAGCACTTAGTGAGATTGGTGAAGATACCCTAGTACTATGTGATAGCTGTGAATTCGCCAGTAATATTGAAGTCAGTGAATGTGTAAGTCCAAAGAATGACAACTCAGTCACACTATTTCCATTAGAGAAACTCCATACACCTAATGTTGGTAAGATAAAAGATTTGGTTGATAACTATCAAATTGATGTCTTGAATATGACCAAATCGATGATCTATAAAATTGATAAAGAGTTTATCTTAGTGATGGTTAGAAGTGATGATGAGATCAATGAAGTTAAACTACAAAAACTATTTAAAGCCACCACTGTAGAATTGGCCAATGCTGAAGATGTTGAAAGATTGACTCATGCCAAGTTAGGCTTTGCAGGACCCATCGAATCAAGTCTAAAAATAGTAGCGGATAATCGTATTTCAAGCATGCATAATTTCTTAGTTGGAGCCAATCAAAGTGATTATCATTACATCAATGCCAACTTGGATCGCGACTTTAAAGTCAGTATTTTAGCTGATTTACGCAATATTAAAGAAGGTGATACTTGCCCTAATTGTGGCGGAACCATCTACTTTAATAAGGGAATTGAAATCGGTAATACATTTAAACTTGGAGATAAGTATTCGAAAGCCTTAGGATTGAATTATCTCGATCAAAACAATCAACTTCAAGCTGTTATGATGGGCTCTTATGGAATCGGTCCAGGTCGCTGTTTAGCTGCTTTGGTTGAACAAAACCATGATGACTATGGAATATTATGGCCTAAAGCGATTGCCCCCTACCAAGCCTCTATCATCATCATCAATACTAAAGTTGAAGCCCAGGTTTCAATCGCTGAATCACTATATAACGAACTAACTAAAAAAGGATATGAGATTCTATTGGATGATCGAGATGAACGCGCTGGAGTTAAATTCAACGATATGGATCTCATCGGTATCCCACTTAGAATCACAGTAGGTAAAGCCATTGAGAATGGTGAAGTTGAGTATAAACTACGTAATGAAAAGGAAGTCAGTCTCGTTAAGATAGAAGATCTGGTTTCTACAGTTGAATCCTATTTAAAAAAAGAGTAATTGAAGTTGTAAAGCCAAAGTAGACAAGTAAATAAAAATTATTTATTCAAACCCCAGGTCATGTTTATATTGAACTGGGGTTTTGTAATTTAAGGCATAAGCTGGTCGTTCGTTGTTGAAATATATGATGTATTCATTGATAAGTTTAGGTAAGTCATCAACTTTATGATAGTTGAAATCGAAGAAGAGCTCGTCCTTGATCCACCCATTAATCGCCTCGATGATTGGATTGTCAGTTGGAGTACCACTCCGACTCATCGAACGGGTTATGTTATAATTCAAATGAGCTTGTTGATAAGCTCGGCTGGAGTAGACAGTCCCTTGATCTGTGTGAAGGATGGTGGGTTGTTCTGCTCCTTTTATTTTGGTTTTAAGTTGATCTAAAGTTTCGAAGTAAGGTTTAATATCACCTCGCTTGGAAGAAATTGAAGAGGCGATAATCTCATTATTGAAGGTATCCAAAATATAGGTCCACTCCCAAGATATTCCTTTATTTCTCAGGATCGTCATGTCTGAGACGACGATTTCTAGTGGTTTCTTGGCGTTCCAGAAACCTTGGACTTCATTTTTGTATACTTTATGTTCTGTTCCTGGTTGTACGATGCGCTGTTTCCTGGCTTTGGACCGGATTCCGGCTGCTTTCGCACACACATGAGCGAGGTGATCTGAGAACACCCATCCGGTTTGGTCTCGAATAAGTAAGGCTAAATTATGGTATCCGTAGATTTTATGCTTCTGATGGGCTTGTTTGAGGAGTTTAGTCAGGCAGATCCGATCCAACTCGTATTGTGTTATGTTACCTTGTCGCTTTAACCACTTATAATACCCAGATCGATTTAACTCGAGATACTTTAGGACGAATGTTGTCCCGTACTCTTTCTTCAATTTCTCCACTATTTGATAATCTTGCCGTCTAAAGTGACGTACACCTTCTTTGAACCAACTCCTTTCACGCTGTAACCTTTTTTTAGTCGTTCTATCTCAACTTTAAGCTTCAGATTCTCAAGTGTCAGAATCTCTAGATCACTCATTCCTTTCAGCTTTCGTAAACCTAGTTTAGGGGTACCTCTTCGCTTTGGCTTTAGTCCTTCTTCACCTTGATCGCGATATTGAACGATCCACCTCCCAAGGTTTCCTAGTGGAATCTTCTCCGCAATAGATAAATCCTCAATTGAAAGATGGTCGTTATAATGTCGATGGCAAACTCTAAGCTTCTCTTCAAAACTGTACTTCCTATTCTTTCCTCCTTTGTTTCTTCCCATTGGTTTCTCCTTTCTTTAAGCATATGAAAAAAGTAGACAGTGTTCAAATATTTTTTATTTGACGTGTCTACTTTTAGTTTACTGCTTCATTTCCCTCTATTTTAGTTTTTGATAATTGTATGCTGCTTCGATGAATCCAGCGAATAATGGATGGGGACGATTGGGTCTTGATTTAAATTCTGGATGGAATTGACATCCCACAAACCATGGATGATCTTTCAATTCCGTAATTTCGATTAAATAATCATCCGGACTGAATCCACTGAAGATAACGCCATTCTTCATCATGATATCGCGATATTCATTGTTGAATTCATAACGATGACGATGTCTTTCTAGGATAAAAGGTTGATTATAAACTTTAATGGTTTTAGTATTCTCAGTTAATTTACAAGGCCAATTGCCTAAGCGTAGGGTTCCACCCATATTTACTACCCCGTTTTGATCAGGCATAAGATGGATGACTGGATGTGGATTATTCTCATCCCACTCAGTTGAGTTGGCACCTTCTAGATGACATACATTGCGAGCGATCTCAATCATCGATATTTGCATACCCAAGCATATCCCAAAATAAGGGATCTTATTTTCACGAGCGAGTTTAGCTGCCATAATCTTACCTTCAATACCACGACCACCAAAGCCACCTGGAACTAAGATTCCATCGACTCCAGCTAAATTATCTAATAGGTTTTCTTGAGTTAATTCTTCTGAGTTGACCCAGCGAATATCAACTTTAACATTGATAGGATATCCCGCATGTTTGAGGGATTCACTGACCGACAGATATGCATCATGAAGTTGAACATACTTACCTACTAGGGCAATTGTTACTTTATCTTCTAGATGATTGGCTTTATCGATCATAGCTTTCCATTCAGTCATATCGGCTGGTGGACAATCTAAATTAAATTTATGGATGACATAATCATCAAAGCCTTGTTGCTGAAAACTCAATGGGACTTCATAGATATTCTCAACATTGACGGATTCAATGATTGCATTGGGTCTAACATCACAGAACAAGGCAATCTTCTTGCGCATTTCTTCAGTGATGCGTTCTTCACAACGCGTTACGATGACATTGGGTTTAATGCCCAAAGACATCAATTCTTTATAGGAATGTTGGGTTGGTTTGGTTTTTAATTCACCACTACCAGGTACTTTTGGGATTAGCACCATATGTACAAATAACACATCATCGCGATCATTCTCTGAGTGAACTTGTCTGGCTGCTTCTAGATATGGCAAGGATTCAATATCGCCTACGGTTCCACCGATTTCAGTGATGACGATATCAGCTTGGGATTCTTCACCCGCAGCATAGACTTTGGCTTTTATTTCATCCGTAATATGTGGGATTACTTGGACTGTGGCGCCTAGAAAGTCGCCTCGTCTTTCTTTAGTTAAGACATTCATATAAACTCGACCACTGGTAATATTGGCTGTTTGAGTGAGTTCTTCATCAATGAAGCGTTCATAATGACCTAAATCTAGATCGGTTTCAGCTCCATCTTTGGTGACGAAAACTTCGCCGTGTTGATAAGGAGACATCGTTCCTGGATCCACATTGATATAGGGATCAAACTTCTGCATAAAGACTTTTAGTCCTCTGTTTTTTAGTAAGCGACCCAATGAAGTTGCCGTAATGCCTTTACCTATTCCACTGACTACACCGCCAGTAACAAACACGTATTTCGTCATTTTCCTCAACTCCTTCCGCTTTTAGATATAAAGAAAAGATGCTTCCGCTAGGGAGGCATCTTTGCCCTTTATCATTCTATCAAAGACCTCTATAAACTTCAATCTGTTTCACTATCATCTTCAGCCTTTTCTTCGGCTTTTTCATCTTCTGTAACCAAGTAGATATTGTCATCATCGTTACCAACATATTCATCTTCTAAGATGATGGCTGATGTATCCACATGCGTTTCATTAAACTTACGTCTAGAACGAAGATCCCATACATTCTCCGCTAGAGGTGCAAAACGGGCATCCAACAATAGAGCTGAATAGAATTGAGCTATTTTGTTTTCTGCTTGATTTGAGGTAAAGCCCATTGCTTTAACCACTTGTTCCCATAATGTACTAAAAGGCATTTCTTTCTTTTGATTTGCGAGTAAATCAAACGCAACATCACACATCGACCGACTTGTCATAAATCCCCCTTTTACATTTTTTCTGGTGCATTCACACCGATTAAGTCAAAAGCATTGGCTAATACAATTTGAGTGGCTTTAACTAAAGCCAAACGTTCTTCTTTCAAGGGCGATTCAACTTGTAGTACTGGACATTCGGTATAGAAGGCATGAAAAGCCGTGGCAATCTTTTGAATATATAAGCATACTTTATGTGGTTGACGACTGTTAGCCGCATCCAATATCAGTTGGGTATAATCTGCTAAAATCTTAAGTAATTCAATTTCTTTAGGATGAATAAGATGACTCAAGTCTTCTGGTAGATTAAATTCAGCTTGTCTTAGAATGGCACACATTCTAGCATGCGCATATTGGGCATAATAGACTGGGTTATCACTGGATTGTTTCTTAGCCATATCTAAATCTAAATCCATATGAGTATCGGATGCCTTAGAGACAAAGTAATATCTCACTGCATCAACCCCAGCTTCTTCAATTAAATCTTTAAGGGCAACCGCTTGACCTGTACGCTTACTGAGCTTAAATTCAACCCCGTCCTTAATCATACGAGCCATTTGGATGATATCAACACTGAGATCTTCCTTTTGATAACCTAGGGCTTGAAATGCAGCCTGAAGTCTAGCGATATATCCGTGATGATCGGCACCCAATAAATCAACCAACTTATCATATCCACGTTGTTTCTTATTGAGATGATAAGCGATATCAGGAAGGATATACGTATAAGATCCATCACTTTTAACTAGAACTCGGTCTTTATCATCACCGTATTCAGTTGTCTTTAGCCATACGGCATTATCAAGAGTATAGGTTTTATCTAAGTCTGTCAATCGTTTTAATGTTTGTTGAACCAGATTTTGGTCATATAGGCTTTGCTCAGAAGTCCAAACATCAAATTCAACTCTAAATAGTTCTAAATCTTCTTTGAGTTTAGCTGTTTCAGCTCTTAATCCATATTGTCTAAAGAAAGGTAAACTATCTTCTAAAGTAATATCCTTATATTTGGTGTTCACTTCAGTAAACAATGTATGCGCTATATCCTTTAAGTCCTGACCTTGATAACCATCTTCTGGAACAGATACATCCAAACCACAGATTTGAAGATAGCGAGCTTGTAGACTCAGTGCCATATTGTTGATTTGATTACCCGCATCATTGATGTAGTATTCACGGGTTACAAGATAACCTGCCTTCTTCATGATGCGACTTAAGGCATCCCCTATGGCTGCACCACGGGCATGACCGGGATGTAGATCACCGGTTGGATTGGCTGAAACATATTCAATATTATAATGAACTTGGGGACTTTGAATGCTTTGTCCATAAGCTTCGTTTTCAGTGATGATGGTAGAAATGATCGAACTGATGCTTGTTTTACTTAAAAAGAGATTGATAAAGCCAGCTCCAGCGATATCAGTCTTCTCGATATTGGCTTTATCTAGATTTAAAATAATGGCTTCAGCGATGCCTCTTGGATTTTGTTTCAAGGTTTTACTTAAACGCATCGCCACATTGGTGGAATAATCCCCATATTCAGCGTATTTAGGTACTTCTATGATGATGTCTTCTAGAGATATTTCGACTTCAAAAGCTTTTTTAACTGCGTCTTGGATGGATTGTTTGAGCTTGTGCTCGATTGGGTTCATGCCATGAGCTCCTTTAGGTAATAATGAATCGTTTGATGGGTAATGACTTCACCCTCTAATATAAGCTGATATTCAATATGAATATGATTAAGATTTAACTCTAAGACTGAAGTAATAACGGAACCCTGTATTCTTCCTTCTTCTGTTTCGATGAAGAACTCTGAGTTCTTATCTAATTGAAAATGGACTTGGGTTTTAGATTCATTTTGTCTAGTCAATAAGAGTGAATGATTTTCTATATTTAAGCTCACTTTACTGCTTTGATCTTCTTCTAAATAAGTAATCAAATGATTATCTTGAATTTGAGCTAAACACTCATAGTCACTGGTAGAATTATCCAGATGGTTCGTGATGAATAAATGCAAGGCAAGATCTTTGGTCATAGTCTCCCCATCTTTATCTTTAGCATTATATGAAAACCACATAGAATGTCAAGTAGTAATACTTTTTTCACATAAAATAACCATATTAAAAGGCGTAACCTACGCCTTTTAGTTCTATTTCATAAATTGTTCAATCTCTTCGATTGTTTTAAGGATACCTTTGGATAGTACTTCACAGCCTGTTTCAGTGACTAAGACATCGTCTTCAATTCGAACCCCAATCCCTTCTTGACTGCTATATAAACCTGGTTCAACCGTAATGACCATCCCAGGTTTTAATAGGATACTCTCAAGTTGACCCACATCATGGGTATCTAGTCCTAAGAAGTGAGATACCCCATGATAATAAACATTGGAGACTTCTTCTTCTGATGCGATGATGGCGTTTTCTACACATGCCTTGGCATAATGCTTTTTAACGATCTCATTCAATTGACCGGTGGTTAAACCCGGTTTGATATGCTTGATGACTTCGGTTTGGGCATCTAAGACGATCTGATAGAAGATTCTTTGACGATCAGAGAACTTCCCGTTAACAGGGAAAGTACGACTGATATCGGCATTATAATGGTGATAAGCCGCACCTAAGTCCAATAGAATTAAAGTTCCATCAAGCAATTTAGCTTCATTGTTGACATAGTGTAGGATACACGCATTGGCTCCACTGGCCGCGATTGTTCCAAAGGCATTATCGGCTTTATCTAAAGCCAATTGGTAATTAAAATCAGCTACGACTTCATATTCCAATTTACCAGGCTTTAAATCTTTGAGTAATCTTTCGATGCCTTTCTGAGTGATATGAATGGCTTTTTTGAGATTCTCTATTTCTTCTTTGGATTTGATTGTCCTCATCGCATTAACCGTATGGTTCATATTTTGGACTGTAATGGCTGGATAGGTTTTATGAATCAGTTTGGCAAACTTCTCACCTTCAATATCTCGATTATTCAAACTGTTTCTTTCGGCATCAATAAATATGGTAGAGATTGGATTACGCTCTAAGTTATGGGCTAAGAAACCATCAAACTCAGATATAAATGATACTTTATCAATCCCACTGAGTTTGGTTGCCTCTTCACTTTTAAGTGAACGTCCAATCCACTTCTCATAGGTTGGATTATAATCCTTGATGAAAAGACGCTCAGTACTGCCGTGTTCTGTCTTAATCAAACATAGAATCAATCCATCTTCATCACAATCCGTTAGATAATAGAAGTTACGATTGACACTGAATTCATAGGTTGCATCGGCTGATCGACGTACTAGATCGGATGCGAAAAAGACAGCTAAGCTGTTATTGGGCATGTTTTCTAGAATCTGTTGTCTTCTTAATTTGACTTGTTCACTCATACTCATACTCCTTTGGGATAGAAAACCTTCTTCTCTACTTTATACTTGGCTTTAACCACCGCATTAACAATGGTGGATACATCGGATAGTTCATGAACACTGCCATCAGCCATAAGGATCCATATTAAGTCATGTTCTTCATCATAAGGACTATAAGGTCGATTACTCTGAGTATCCTGATAGAAGTAATAATTGGTATCATAAGACTTTTGAACGGTCTTTTGTAGGGCTCTAACTTGACGATTAGAGACATAATCACAATAATCAAATAGATGTCGATCTAGAATCCTCTTAGCTAAATCAGCTAATATTTCATCATCATCTTTAGTCGCACATTGAAATCCATAGAAGCATGCACTTTCATCTAAGATATATTGATCTTCTAAGGTAAATGGACTGACTAAGACCATTTTAAACATTGGATAAGCTTGAAGTATCTTAGGGTCTGTCTTATATAAATCTTTTAGACGTTTGAAGAAACCAATTAGAATGGCTTCCATACTACGTGAGACGGGATGGTAGTATACTTGCCAATACATATGATATCTAGCCATGATATAGTCTTCCACGGTATGAATACCACTCTCTTTTATTAGAACCTTCGTTAAACTCAATTTAAGTGTTCTAAGGACTCTCTCTAAGTCATAGTGACCATACGAAGTTCCAGTAAAGTAAGCATCTCTAAGCAGATAATCCATTCGATCTGCATCCAATTGACTAGAGATCAAGGCACTTAAGACTGCTTTAGGATGGGTATGATTTAATACCGAGGCAATCTTTTTAGCTAGACCTTCTTCATAAGATTCTATGATTTGATTCAATTCAGTATCTCCTAAGATGATGTCTTGGGTGATGTCTTCGTGTGATACATTGGTGATGGATTCAAAGATATGGCTGAATGGACCATGTCCTACATCATGTAATAAACCCGCCAACATCACAATCACTTTGTCTTCTTCAGTCAGGATACTATCCACATGATAAATTTCATTACACATCCGTCTGACTATCTCATAGACACCCAATGAATGAGAGAAACGTGAGTGTTCAGCCGTATGATAGACTTGATAGGTGGTTCCTAGTTGATGAATGCGTTTTAATCTTTGAAATTCTCGCGCATTTAAACAGTCCCATATGATTTTATATTCAATATGAATATACTCATGAACGGGATCACGCATGACTCTAACTTCATCTAGTTTTCTTAACATGTTTCCTCTAGAATTACCACTGCTTGAGCGACAATTCCTTCTCCTTTACCTATAAAACCCAAACCTTCACCTCTGGTAGCTTTTAAATTCAATTGATCTAGATTGATCTCTAAGACTGCACAAAGTGAGGTCTTCATTTGATCAATGTATGGAGCCAGTTTTGGCCTTTCAATTAAAACCAAGGCATCAATATTGCCTATGGTATAGTGCTTAACTTTCATTTTAGAAATAACTTCTTTCAAAATCAATAAAGAACTGATGTCTTTATATTTAGGATCATTGTCGGGGAATTGACTACCTAAATCACCTAAGGCGAGTGCGCCTAATATGGCTTCAGCAATCGCATGGGTTAAGGCATCCGCATCCGAATGCCCCATACAACCCAATTCAAATGGAATGTGTACTCCACCTAAAATAAGCGGTCTATCTTTTACTAATGGATGAATGTCTGTAGATTGACCTATTCTCATAGGGATATTATACCATTTTATCTTCACTTCATTTGACAGAATACATATTCCTAACTATGATAAATCTATATGAAAAATACCAAGCCAAAAGTAGCCTTTATCTGTGTTCATAATTCATGTCGCTCACAAATTGCTGAAGCATTATCTAAGCATTATGCTTTAGATGTGTATGAAGCGTATTCAGCTGGAACTGAAACCAAAGATAAGATTAATCAAGATGCGGTTAGATTAATCAAAGAACTCTATCATGTTGATATGGAAAAGAATCAATCCTCTAAACTGATTGCGACACTTCCGCCCATCGATATCGTTATAACCATGGGATGTAATGTCGAATGTCCATATCTACCATGTAAATTTAGAGAAGATTGGGGACTAGATGATCCTAGTGGAAAAGATGATGCTGAATTTAAGCGCGTCATTGATATCATCGATGCCAAAGTCAAACAACTTATTGTAAGAATTCAAAACGATGAAATCAGATATTAAAGTCATGACTTTTAATCTACGCTATGATACCGAAGATGATGGTGTCAATGCGTGGAGTAAACGGATGAAATATGCCATGCAAATGATTCGTAAACATGATCCCGATGTCTTAGCTGTTCAAGAGTTAACCGATCATATGTATTTTGATATATTCCCTTATTTTATTGACTATGAGATATGTGGAGATGGACGTAATCGCCATCATCAAGGTGAAAAGAGTGCTGTGTTTGTTAAGAAAGCCCTCTTTGATGTAATAGCCAGTGAAACAGTCTGGTTGAGTGGTCATCTACACAAAGCCGGGGATATGGATGTGATGGAAATCTTTCCTAGAATTTGTACCCGCGTTGAAATAGAGAGTAAATCCACTCATGAGCGATATCGAATCATGAATGTTCATTTAGCGGTATATTCTGAAGCCAATCGACAGAAGAATGTTCAATCACTCTTAAAGTACTATCGTCAATGTGAGAAGGAAGCATCTTATCCAACCATCCTC
>Ga0247842_10005733_pt1 | contig 14487 bp, 18 predicted proteins | sample LaCruzMarch2015__3_FD_192411 | JGI IMG/M metagenome (GOLD analysis project Ga0247842, IMG submission 192411) | Freshwater microbial communities from meromictic Lake La Cruz, Castile-La Mancha, Spain - LaCruzMarch2015_19m | ecosystem: Environmental > Aquatic > Freshwater > Lake | place: Spain...
GCAACCGTTTCAACACCCTCAAAGCGTCAGAAAATTTTGCGTTTTGCGTTGCCATCTTTTTTTATGAATCGTCGTTAAAATGCTATTAAACTTTATGTTATCGCCGTAAAATAACTTTGTTGTTGCCGTTTGTAAAACTTTGTTATTGCCAATTTTCCTGCAAGAAAATGTTGTCGTTTATCCTCTGAACTCATAAAAAAAATACTCTTTGCAGCGGAGTTGAGACTGGGTGAAAACGAGAGCGAGTGCGAGTGCGCTCGTCTGGCTCTATGGCTCACGGCTTGACGACACACGCCACTCAACAAGGTGAGAGCTCTTGTATTGGCTGTGAAATATGCCGTACTGATTTTTTTTTGATTACCTTGCAGTTGGGTCTTGATCGAAGCAAACAGACCGCTAAAAAGGACTTGGCAAGTAACCGGCAGCCGTATAACTGATTATGATATCAGAAAAAGAGCAACATACCCCAAGCGAAATAATGCCAGAGCACCAAAACCAGCTTGAAGGTAATTTCACCATTGACGCTAACCAGAAACAAGCTGTTATGGTCAGTTTGCTCAGTATTTTTCACAATAATATTTCTGCTTGGTATAGTCGGGCATACCAAGCCGCGACATGGGGTGTTGGCATACAATTCTCAATTGTTGGTTACTTCTTTGTCTCAACCGACAGATTCAGTTTTAGTACAATCCTTGTCGCTTGTGTTGCTACCGGCATCTTCAGTTTTGCAATATTTCAGTACTTGACGGCAGCAATTGAGGGTCATAAGGGAAATCGACTGGCCATCGCCAAATGTGAAGGGGCTCTCCATCTTTATGAATCCGGCACTTACCTGAAGGATAGTCCATTTTTCACCTTCTCCAAGGAGATGTTGCGTTCGAGCAGTCTTGATGTTATCCGCGTATTACATTGTATATCCACGTTCGTATGCCTTCTCATGCTTATCGGAGGACTCCTCTATTATGGAAAATAACATACAACAAAGCTCTGGCGTACTTTTTGACCTTTATGGAACGCTTGCCGACGTTGTAGTCGATGAACTATCCCCCGATTTTTGGGCAAAACTTGCAGAGCACACAGAGGCCGGAAAACGTGCCGGAAGTGCTCAAAGGCTCAAAATGACTTACGATGCACTGATGGCAGAAGAGTGCAGGATAGGCACAAAGCATGGATTTTTGATGGACACACTCTTTCACAAACTCCTTGCCTGTTTTCAAGTTCCGGAAAGCGTTGAAACACCTGAATCGTTTGCGTGGAAGTTCAGAAAGTATTCAATAGTATCGCTCGATGTGAAACCATACACCGTGCAGCTTCTCACCATGCTGCGAAAAAACAACATTGCTGTTGGCTTGCTCTCAAACACTGAAGCAATATTAACCGATTATGACTTGACCGTTTCAGGATTGAAACCATTCTTCGACAGCATCACCCTATCCTCCGAAATCAAGAGAGAGAAACCAGACCCTATCGCGTTCGATATCGCGACCAAAAGACTCGGTCTCCCGAAATCGAAAGTGGTCTACGTTGGGGATAACTTTGCAGACGATGTGGTTGGAGCCTTGTCAGCATCAATGGATGTGATCTATATCAACAATGAAAGCAAAGCAGGTCACCAATACCCTCCTTCTCATAACAGGGTTATACAATCAGGAACATCTCTTCAGGCTCTTCTTGGTGCATTAACAGAGCTTGATATAATAACAGCGCGGTCACTTGATGGTCATAATAAACGCCTGCACAGTCACAAGCACATGAACCGCCATGGCGTGACCCCATAAGTTTTCACAACAGAACAGATGCACCATGCGCTTGACAACAGAGCAAATCAACACCATCGTCACAACCTGCCGCACCGTTGCGGGTGCGAGTGCGCTCGTCTGGCTCTATGGCTCACGGCTCGACGACACGCGTCATGGCGGCGATATTGACCTGCTGATTGAGCCACAAGAGAGCGTCAATTTGCTGCTCCGTGCACGCATCAAAACCCGTCTTGAACAAACGCTGGGCCTCCCTGTTGATCTGTTGGTCAAAAACCCTGGAGTTCCCGACAATCCATTTCTCTCAATTGCTCTCGCTCAAGCAAAACCACTGGAAATCACGACATGACGACAACGACAACATCAACCAGATTGCCCGTCGTTTTATTGTCTACTGTGAACAAGAGCTGGGGATATGCCCCTGCACTCCCGATTTTTCTGAAGAGTTTCGCCTGATTACAGAATGAAACGAGACCGACCATAATCGCGGATAATGCACCTTTCACCTTCAGCTCAGCTTCCAAGCGCCCCACACTGCATGAAGAAATCACGTAACCGATGCGTGCCATAGAGCGGAGCGATGAAATCCACCCGGCTGAGCGTCGTCGCAAAAAGGGCCACATCATGCACATCGCGATTGAAAAGACCAACAGCCGCAACCAGCCCGTCAGCAGCCCAAAGTGGCAGCGGAAAAACGATAGGTTTGGTCTGGGCAATTTCCATAGCGAGATCAACCATTTCAAGGTAGGTGAAGACCTCAGGCCCGCCAACTTCCACATCTTTTGCCGTTCCATCGACCGCATCAACGCACACCTTTGCAAGGTCAGCGCCATGAATGGGATTTGAACGCTGGTAACCATCCCCCACCATCAGCATGAACCCTTTGCGTGCCCGCGCAACAAACTGCCCGATCTCCGAATAGTAGCCTGTCGGACGAATAATAGCCGACTCAATATTCGCAGCCTTCAACTCCCTGACAAACTTCTCATGAGCCTGCACATTCGGAATATTCATCATCCGATGCGCATCAAAAACCGAGACATAGACAAACTTCTTGACCTTCGCCTTCAGCGCCACATCCAGCAGATTCATGTTCGCCTGATAATCCACCTCAAAAATAGTATGCACAAAATCAGGCTTGATCATCCCAAGCGATGAAAAAACAACATCAATGCCGTCACATGCCGCAGCAATGGTTTCCGGTTTCGTGGCATCACCCACAACAACCTCGTCAACCAGATCCTTGATAGCCGGCGCAAAATAGGGGCCGGGTTGGGCGACCTTGTCAGGGTTACGCACCAGGGCACGCACCCAATAGCCACGATTTTTAAACTCCTGCACTGCATAACGACCAAGATAACCGGTCGAACCGGCCACAAGCACTCTCTTCATGGTAATGGCAAAAAAATTGAAAAATATTATTGAACCGACTCCATCAGCTCCTCCTCTTCTCCATGAAGCCTAAAATACGGCTTTACCATTCCAAAACCCATCGAGTTCTTTTCGCCAAAACCGCACGCATACCCAACCTCCATCAGCTCACGGGGAGCCCTCAGCCTGAACGGCGCAAGCGTCCCCTTTATCTTCGTCTCATCCGAACGCCCCTCCTTCAGGGTAATCAGCTTCTGAACCTTGCCCTGCATCCGCTCCACATAAGCCTCATCAATAGCAAAACCAAACTGACCGCTCTCGCACACAAACGATCGCCCATGCAGCACCTGATACTTCCGGCAAAGATTTTCAAGCAGCACCCGTTCAAACTCCGGATCACCGGGATACAAATACTGCGGATAGTGATCAGCCTCCCCCTTTGTGGTGCAAACCAGAGGTGAGAGCATCACAAACTCCATATCATCACTCAACTCCGGCTGATCAAGCTTTCGCACCGTCTCTACCCGAAACCGTTCATTGCCGACCCAAACATAGGGCTCCTGCAACAAACCAATCACCAGATGCTCAACAAACTCCTCCTTGGGAGAAGAGATCGTAACATGCAGCAACGCCTCAGCAGTACTCATCGTCCCGTTCTCATGCATCACCCACTTGTGACGATTGCCCGGATAAAGCGGCGAAAAGGTAAAGAGCTTGAACGCCCTGTTCTGAAGCCGGTAACCCTGATCATGTAACCGCTCGGCATACTCGCTTGAGCTTTTATCGACGATGTTGTAGATCAGGGAGGAGATGAGATGGCTGTTGTTTATTGGAAGCGTAACCGTACGCTTGCGGTGGGAAAGTTCGAGGGTTATGCGCATACTACAATGTCACTGAATCTAAAAGACCATTCAAACAACTATTCATTTCAGCATTAACCCGATCATATTCAGATAAAATCATATTTAGATCATTTTGTAATTTTAAATTTGAATTTTGACAAAATCTATACGGTAAAAATAAAAGATAGCCATTGTAGGTTGTATCAATTTTTTCTACTCCAAAAAAATACTGCTTAGAGTGTCTTTCAAGAAATGACTTATTGTCGTTATCAATCATTAACGGCGATGATATATATTGTCTATTAGCGCCAAAATGAGGCTTATCTAAAGATATTCGAGCTGACCTGTAAGCTTTTGACAACTCAAAAAGTGCGTCATTCCATGTATTTGTTCTTTTTTTTATGCGAAATAATTTCATATCATCAGAAAAGGCAGTATAATCGCTACGATTACCCTTTTTCAAGGAACTTGCAAAAGAGACAAAATCTGCTGATTCGATATTTTCGTTAATACCATTTATTTTCAATCTACCATAACCATTTCTTGACCTTGAACCAATCCCCCCAATAATTGACATAAGATACAAGCACTCAGAGATAGTTTTTTTATAACTACTTTTGTCAGAAAAATGAATTATTATTTCAAATTTTTCACCAACTGAATAATAAGGCCGTTGAAATACATTTTTTCTTAATTGCTTATTCCAATCATATGTGCCATATGCAAGGTATTCCAGCAAATTGACGGGCTGTAACTTTCCTTTGGCATTAACAGAAATATTTGCTTTTGGAAAATCCATTTTTACTCGTGATAGTTCTGGATGTGTAGTTCTAATAATCACACTGCTTCGCCTTGCATTCTCACCGCCACCACCAAATATTTCAGTCTCCTGCGACCGCAAGCCCTTTTGCACGTCACCACCAATCGGTTTTATATCATCAATCGGCAAATGACCATGCATAGCCCTCCACCAGAAACGCAATGCTCCTTTTATTGACGGTGCCCGGAGCTCCGGTATTTTCCCATCAGCCCCGGCAAGAAACATTGGCGTGATAATTTCACACTCGAAGGTAATAGTGTTCATTGTGTTTTTCCTCCTTTTCCTTCAGCCATATACCCATAGCCTACAGCCGTTTTCGCACCAATCCCATGTTCTTCAAGAGCTTTTTTAAGCCAAATACTGACAACTTCAAAGAGAACTTTATCTTTAAATATTCCACTCGATATTTCCGTCTTATCCTTTTCTTTAATTCCAATGATAAATTGATACTTTGTATTTTCAACAGTTAGAAATGGAATAGGAACAGGAGTGAGATAATCTGCAGGAGGAATTGGATTTCCATTATGTTTTTTTTCTCCATAATAATCCGCATAATGTGGATTCATAATATCAACGATGATATTTAGAGCAGAAATAGGAAACGCATCAAAGAACCATACTTTACCTTGATTTTCTTTCCCTAAAGCAGTATCAACAACTGACTCGTATTCGTAGAAGCCTTTACTATTTTTTTTTGGCTTACCACTTTCAAACTTAACCGCTTTTGTTTCATTCGGACAGCCAAATATTTTACAGAACCCTTCGTCTAAATAAGCACGATGCTCAGCATTGAGAAGTGGAAAATCAACTTCATCTTCTGGAATGTTATGTTTAACAAATACCTCCGTAATAATCCAGCTTCTCACAACTCCTTTCACAGCACTGGCAGGAATATACGGAAAACCGTGTACATGGTGCAATGTCATGGCCGTATCGTATACAGATTCATTACCCAGACCAACAATGAACCGCCAATCAGGAGTGAGGTTAATGGAAAAGACGTCTAAACCTAATTTGTTAATGTCTGTAAAGTGCTTCTCTGATATTTTATTTATTTTACTATTTTCAAATTTGAACTTGACTTCATGTACAATCCTTTTTTCTTTTTTATCTCTTTTGAAAAGAGTCGGCTTTAGTTTCTTCTTCTCATCCTCAAGAAAAACAACAGCTTTGTTAAGCTTTAAAGCAAAATTATCGATGGACTGCACACGCTCCATTGCTGCACGGGTATCAACAGGCAAATAAGTATTATTGATTTTTAAGCTGTCAGCAGACATATTTGTTTCGGTGTAAACCTCTGTTTCTTTTGCAATTGTCGAAGCTTGCTCTTGAGTAGCACAACCCAATGCAATTAACTGGTCTTGAATAGAGCCTCGTTCCCCTTTTACTTTTGCCATAAAACTAAAATTAATCAGGTATTAAACCGCTGGAAAAGCGCTTTATCCAACCAAGGAAGTTAATTGCTTCAAGTGTGATCTTTCTGAGTTTATCGGATTGTATATCCCTTATCTTTGACGCTGTATCGCCAGTCAATTCATTTTCAATTGCAGATAACCTTCCTGCAAGATGTGCATATATTAGCTGATATGGTTCTTTTTCATGACAGGCCAAGTAGACAAGTGTTGCACCAAGTCCATTGAGCCGAATCATCATTGGCAGGCTTTTGACTGTATTTTTATATTCTTTCTTTTTTTCTGTCAAGTGCGACCCATTTACCGCACAAACATACGCAACCTTCGGTGCTTGACCGGTAAAAAAGATGCCTGTTTCCTGGGGAAGAGGAAACCCCTGAACAGTTACAGGCGCTGTTGATGTTGCAACCCCAATCATACGAATCTCTTCTGCTTGCATCCCTTTTGCTGTCACGGCAACACTCAATAGTTCCACTTCAAGATCTTTAATCTGTTGCTCTCTTGGAATACCTGCTTTGCCAAGAACAGATTCATGTATAAACAAATCGTCACTATTCCTGATCGCAATAAATCCATAAGGCAGCTCAGTTCCGGTTTGCCTGTCACGAATAAAACCTTTAAAAACGGCAGTACATGGCACAGTTATGTTATGCATCGTCATCTTTTTCAATCACTCCTTCAGCAAAACGTTTAAGCCAGTTCAAGTAAGCAATCGTTTCATTGTTTGCTCTTCTAACCTCCAAACGGGTCATTTTTACAAGAATTTCAACGAATTCGTCACAAGTACATCCAGTACCAAGGATCACAATGCCTTTGTTTGACAACCATCTGGCAATTTGACTACAAAGTAATTTATGGGCCGCACCAGAACTGCTGTGTTGCTTTGAAAACAGAAATGCAATAGTTGACACAAGACCGTTCGTTTTCAGGAGAGCCGGAGCTTTTACCACTATTGACTTATATTCTGCCCTGAAATCTTTTTCACTTCCCTGCTTTACGTCACCAAAAGCCGTTTCTGCTCGATTTCTCTCACTATCAAGACGTACTGGCATGTGCGTATCTCTCCTTAAAGTGCTTTTGTTCTCACCAAACCTTTCCCCAACGTGGCGTTACCCCCGACCTGAATGACTTCCGGCAAACCGTTTTTGAAAAATTCCATGACAAGCTCTTCTTCCGATTTTCCATTAACTTTTTGAAATATCCCTTTCTCCCCATCCTTTTCTTTAAAAATCGGACTCGCAAGCACGAGTGAGTAAAGCACACTTTCGGCTGGCAAGTATTCTTCTGTAAAGAGTGCTCCTGGCTCAACAGTCCCGGTCACATTGCTGATTTTAGTACGGGTGATGACTTCTGTTGAAAGGTTTACAAAGTCGGTAAAATCCTCATTTGACAAAACTACAATATCAATGCTCATTTTCTTCTTCCAAAACGGATCATCAGAAACATTGTTTGCAAGCCAGTCAGCAAGTTGTGTAGCCGCACAAACCACAATAGATGATTTTTCCAGCTTAAACGTGTATTCTTCAAGAACAACATTGTCATCAATACACAATGAACTGTTTGCTGGCACAGCTACTCCTTTTAATGCATCAACCACAGGTAAGCAAGCTACACCTCCTAAGGAAAAATCCTTATAAAACTGTGCCAAAACTTTAGGGCAGGTAATCCATGCAAAAACACCTTTCATTGATTTGACAGGAAAAAGCAACAGGCGGGCATCGGTAAAACCCAAAGCCGCTGCAAAACCATCATTGCCAGCATCTTCCGGGCCAAAGACTAATTCAAGAGCTGTTTTATATTCAAGGAGATCAGATGGAAACGCTGGATTTTTATCTTCAAATGCCTGGCGTATTGCTCCTTTCAGGCTTGACGCCTCTATTTTAGGAAATGAGGTGTGTCGTTCACGCTGGATAGGCAAATCAACCACTCCAAGGCTGTCACCACTCCCGGCATGGAGTGGTGTTTCACATACCAGAAAAACAGGTTTAACTATTTTGTACATAGCGGCATGAAATTAAGTCAATTGAATAACATCTTTATTTGAAAGAGGATTTTGCATAAAATCCTCCAATAAAACAGGCGGAAACATTACCAGTAATTTAAAATTGATACTCGTATGCTTAAGTTCATTTCTATTAAATAGTTTATTCTTAAAATCTGTCAATTCAATCATAACTTCCATTTTTTCCTTTAACCCAGAAACAATTGCATATACACACAAATGAAATTCTGATGGTATTGGATTAAATTTCACTCTGTTCATTAAAAAAACAGCCATTTCTTCTACACCAGCATCTGTATTTCTAATTTGACCAAATGATTTCGATTCACAGACAATAAAATCGTCACGCCTTTCAACTAACAGATCAATCTCATGTGCACCAACACTGTGTATACTGTTGTTTAAACATATTTCTTTTTCATCTTTCACACTATGGTAGATTCGTAATGGCAATAATGTATTGTAATAATATTCCATCCATTTATACTCAGCAAAGTGCCCATTTAATGTTTGATCATGTTCAAGTCTTACTTTTCTCCTCGTTGTTTTTTGAGTAGCACAAAATTCCGATGCAAACATTCCATAAATTAATCCGACCTCTGTCAGAATAAATATACTCTCATCTTCTTTAAGCAAACCGTAATCAATATATGCGCCAAGCACTTTTTCATCAATATCTTTCTTATAATCAAAATACAACACACCGTCAGCGTTTTTTTTCAAAAGTCGAGCAAATGCTTGAGCAAACCCCCAATCAAAATTGATCGGCAACTGAGGAAATTGAATTAACTGGTCACTCTCCTCATAAATATAAAAAGCAGGTATTTTGTAGATTTGCGTCAACACAGTCAAAAATGGTATAAACGCCTTATACCCGCCGGAAATATTCATGAGTAGATTTTCGGCACTCTCCTGATTGATGATTGAGACAATCTCCTTTATTAAATTGCTCAAACCTTTTTTCTTGAATTCATCAAAATCTTTGACTTTCAAATGCGGGACTCGAATAATGTAAACTTTGATAGATTTCAGTAACGGTGAATCTTTCATACATTCTGCCGCAAGTACTGATAGCACAGTATCGGTACAGATAAAAAATACGGTGTCGAAATCATGCACTTCCCTGATCCTGTACAATGTGCTGAGTTCAGCCGACGCTTTTCCGTTCCCAGTTGCTTGGGAATCTAAAACCCAAGCATCACGCTCTTCATGCCATCTGACTCCTTGCACCCACTTTGACTGTATCACCTCTTTTATTGTTGCGATATCATTCACATTCTCAGCACTGTCATATTTACTGGAATCGAGTGATTCGAAATTTTCAACCTCACGGTCAATGCATTTGAATGCCCCAACAAGAGTGCCGCCGTTCTTCTCTCGCTGATAGTTTGTAATCAGAGATGTTCCAACTGTGGTTATAACTTTTTTCACTGCACAACCCCCAAGAAGGCGATCCCGTTACCTTCGCCAGTAGAGCATAACTCACTGTCAGCAATCGATTTACCATGAAATGCTGCTTTCATTTCAGCAAAATGATCTCGCAACTGCCCTTTTTTCAGTTCAAAGTAATAAACACTGCCTGCAGGCACAGCCTTGTGCATCTGTTTTGGCCAACGCTCTTTCAGATTAAATCCACCCAGAGACACCGGTTTTCCGATACTTGCACCAAGCAAAGTAAACTGAAGTCCATTGTAATCACCTCTTTCCATCCAGCTTGCCTTCCAACCTTTGTCAAAAACAGCCGGCGTAGATAAATACAATTTGAATCGGTTGCTTTCTGACTGTTGCAACGGTGATATATCAATTTCCGGTATCTTTCCCGATATGTAGGACACACACTTCCCTTCAGCACCAAAACGAAGAACGCCTTCTTCCGGAAGATGCAGATGCTTAAAAGCCACAACTATAGCAACGCGTGTTTTACCTCCAACAGAAACAGGCCTCAGCAATGCTACCCTGTACAATTTCCCAGTATCAGAGGACGTTCCAGTTATATTATGCCGTCCAATTCCAACTTTCGGCTCAAGGCACATATAATCTGAAAGCTTGATTGCGGAACGCAGCCTACCAGAACACAGATACTCGGTCAGTTCATTTATTTCAACAAGTCCATTTTCAAAAGTTTCCAACCGATAAGAGGAATCGGACGAGATTCCGTAGGTTGAATCCATTGATGAAATACTCCCCTCTGAAGGAAATAACAGATTCCGGATTTCTACTGCGTATCGTTTACTATGCGCTTCTTGTCGCTTCAGCTTTACCGATTTATCAACAGAATCCGCGATATCATGTGGAGCAGGATAGTAATAGTTGTTATCAGGCAATAATTTATAGCAGATTCCAGTAACACACAAGTCACCTGTGGGATCTGACCCGGTAGCCGCATCTTCAAGCTTATTGATATGGTGAGAGAAATACCCAGTACGCAGTGCACCGCTGATTACAGACGGGGGCGGTGGAAATATGCCATCAGCCCACGTATCATCCCCCATGAAAAATGGCTTGCCATCACGAAAGAAGAGCGTATCAAACGCATCAAGTACAATCGTCGCCGAAGAATCAGTTATGCTCATAAATCGTCTTCCGCTTTATAAAGTCGCAAATAGTGAGTGCAGACAAAAATGTTGAAAACGAGTATACATCGGGTACTCTCATACAACTTACAGGATCGTATTCAAACGCCTCTGAATAGACATTGTAAACAGCATTTTCCAGTTTTTCGATAGCCTGTTTCTTTCGCTGCTTAAACAAGGCAGCCGTCTCCCTGCCATGAGGTAACAGAGTATTCGCTCGTTTCAGCAATCTGTGAATTTCGAAACGAACATACTCCTGATGACAAAAGTTACCCTGAGCATCCTGCAATCTCACAAACTCACGGTAAAGTGCTGTAATAAAAGTATTTGAGAAATGTTGAACGCATAGTTCACGTACAATATGGGATAGTTCATCAGTCATCCATTTCTCACCATTAATTTTCCACTTAAAATGAACTTCCTCAATTGTACCGGAATGCTTCATCACTGCAATCGAAAAGGCATCTTTTTCATCATCAATTTCTTTAGCCTTTTTCTCCATCTCATGAGCTTTTCTAAGCACTTCATTAAGAGGTATCTTGTAATGCGCTATAGCTACTCCAGCAGAAAAGCTGAGCGATTTTTGGAGAGCAAACTTTGATCGCACTGGTTCACTTACCAATGCGTCATATGCTTCACGTAGCTCTTTCATTACTTCAAAGAGATACTGAAGGTTGACAAAACCCAAGAAGTCATCACCTCCAGCATATACAGCTTTTCCTTTGGGTGTCTCAAGTAAAGACATTCTGGTTTTATACTGCTGATCACTTTCCACTTCACCTGCAACACTGATTCTCCTATCCGTAACAGTCTTGCGATATTTTCTGTAAGTATCATCTTCAAGGATACTCAGCTCACCATTCAAATATGCTGATGCATAAGCGGCATATATTCCAAGACGAGAAGCAAGTACTTGCTGAAATTGTTGCAATTGACTACTCATTTCTTCCTGAAGAAAATTACAATCATCTTTTTTTTTCAATAATGATCCAGACCACACTTCACCCATACTATCGCCATCAAAAGCTAAGATTGCATAGTATTTCTGAAAATGAACCTTACTTTTTTTAAACGCACTTATTATTTTTTTATGCGCTTCTTTAGCTGGCTGTAAGCGAGAGGCTTTAATGCCATTTTTTTTAAAATAATTCTCAGTAAGGTTCTCTTCATAGTATAGTTGTTCATCAAATAGCCTACCGAATATCCCTTCGTATTCCTGAAGAACATATTTGTCCTCACTCGCAGAAATTTTTCCCAATGAATGCATCAAAGCAATCTCTGCTGTCGAGGAAAAAACAACTTCTGGCTTATAAAACCGTTTGGCTAATGATACAGCACTTAGCCCTTCACCGGGAAGCAATTTAATTGTAGCCTCACCATCCAATGGGTTAGCATCACTCTGAATAAATGTCGGTTTCAGATCTTTAGCATCTCCGATTTCCCGTTTACGATAAAACAGCGCGTTGCGCTCTCCATCCAGCGAACACTTTCTTGCTGCTTGTTCATGGATTTGATTAAACTGACGCGTGTTCTTTATTGCGGCAAGTCTCTGCTGAAGCTCATCATACTTATGCTGGTAATTATCTTTTGATTGATCGTAAGGAAGTGCCACCCAGTAAATCTCAAGAAAATCATTAATCTGAGCCGCAGTTTCAGAAGGCTTTACGTTTGTAAGTGCCTCTCTGTCAAATTTCAGTTTCTGAGCAGTATTAAACCCATTTGTTATGGGCACACTACAAACGCCTACAGCATTAAATGATTTCAATGCGATATCAACCCACTTAGCTCGTGCAGCAGTTTCAATTTCTTTGCCGAACACTTGAGGATCACTCCTGTTAATCCTAGCTAAGAATCGGTTTGGCTTCGCCTTGAGTTTAAAATCCGGAACTATTATATCTCCCGAAAATTTAGCTTCATCCATTGCCGCTTGAATAATATCCCCAAGGATAGAGCTACCCGCATACAAATCGCGTGTTTTTCGTGCCTGAGCTATAAAGCTCTGGACGGGGCCAATGGTAAAGAGAAAAAGGTACTGCGTACTGGGCATAACGGCGGCGTTAATGTGTACTTCAGTAAAGCAAGGCGACTACATACAGGAGCGTTGGAGGGAGCTATACCGGCAACCCGACAAAGCTTTGTTACGAGAGTTCAGTCGGTCAGAGTAAAGAATCGTGCGTTATGTCAGGGGATAGTCAACAGTTCAGATCATCAGGCATTACTTTGAGTGTACTGAATTTTTTTTGATAGTCAATAAGCAAAAAGGTTTTGACTGTAAATCAATAAAAATAGTTCCGTAACCTTATGGGTTCTGTTGAGTTGGCAAGCTCTTTTTTCAGCCGGTCAATCTCCTCTTCTGTCACATAATGGCCGTACTGTAAACAGATGTTCCTTTTCGAAATCTGCTGTATCACCTCTTTACGGAATCTCTTTTTTTGTGCCTCTCCATGTTTGGGAAGCCGGGGAATCTGAAAAATTGAAGCGATGTTGGCTATTTTTCTTGTGAGGGTGGCGATCATATTTTCTTTCATTTGAATAATATCCTTGTGGCTCAACACCATGAGCGGAACGATTTTCACCGTTTATCTCTTGATTTATGTCGCACTTCACGGAGGTTCATGATTTCGGCAACTTCGAATTTTTCGTTGGATACCGTCGAGGCCGGGCGAAGACGGACCACATCGGGGAAATAGCCGAGACGGCCATGCAGTTCCGCAAGCACTACCGACCAGACTGCGGAGTACCCCGCAGCAATAACCACAATGGGTGTTGATTGCCACTCTTCCGGCGACAAGGCTACTTTTTCAACTGCCTTTTCGATGGTTGAAACGAAGTTATGATCTTCAGCAACATTGCCCAACGATACATTGATTATTTCCGGCGATGGCCAGTGCATCATTTTGCCAATATCCTTCTGCTGACCCGGCAGCACCGGATGACCGGAAAAATTGATGATCAGTTGACGAGTCCCCTCCGAAATTCCCCCGCTGAATCGCCGTGCCATGCCACGCCACACACCCCGCATCAATCGAAAAAGCCAGGGAATGTTTTTTGTTACAAGGTATTCCAGAAGCTCAATTATCGAGACAAGGCCTGCCGTGAACCAAAAAACGACCAACAGGTTGTTTTGTGTAAAGAATTCGTTCATAAGCACGCTCTCAGTTGGAGGGTGGACGGAGGTAATTCATGAAATAATAAAGGGGCTCTCAACTGCGAAGTCGCGGTTGCCGTCGATATCGACTCGTTCGACGCAGTTCCGGCAGAGCACGTAGTAACGCACGGAGTCGATCGGATGTTTGGGATCGAGGAGCTTTTGCAGGCGCAGGCGCATTTTGGCGTACTCCTCATCAGAGACAAAGCATTCGAAGACGCTGTACTGCACCGCCAACCCATATCCTTCAAGGAGTTTATGGATTTTCGTCCGTCGCCGGTCGTTTTCGATATCGTAGGTTACAAGAATAAACTGCATCACAAAGAGCACCACTTTACTTTTACAAACCAGCCAAATAATACGTAATTTATCGAGAAATAAAGTTTTAATTCTTCGAATTCATCGCTTCTACGGCAGCATCAATGCGTTTTCTACCAATGCCGGTTCAACCCCTCTAACCCGGAGCAACCTATGGGATGGCTTTACAATCAAATGGCTTTGCCTGAAACACTTTTTCAGGCATGGAACAAGGTGGTTTCGAACGACGGCATGGCCGGGTACG
>Ga0247842_10005734_pt1 | contig 14483 bp, 8 predicted proteins | sample LaCruzMarch2015__3_FD_192411 | JGI IMG/M metagenome (GOLD analysis project Ga0247842, IMG submission 192411) | Freshwater microbial communities from meromictic Lake La Cruz, Castile-La Mancha, Spain - LaCruzMarch2015_19m | ecosystem: Environmental > Aquatic > Freshwater > Lake | place: Spain...
GCTGCGCGACCATTTTTCGATCACCCTGCTGCTCATCGAGCACCACATGCAGCTGGTCATGACTTTCTGCGACCGCATCACCGTGCTCGACTTCGGCAAGACGATTGCCGAGGGCACGGCGGACGAAGTCCGCAAAAACCCGAAGGTCATCGAAGCTTATCTCGGTCAGGAGGACAGTCATGAGTGACCCCATGCTCCGGGTGGATGATCTCGTGGTGCGCTACGGCGACATCCGGGCGGTCAAAGGCATCTCCTTTCACGTGCAGCGCGGCGAAATCCTCGCCCTGGTCGGGGCCAATGGCGCCGGCAAGACGACCACTCTCCGCGCCATCTCCGGCATGCTGCCCTATGAGGGATCGGTCACGCTGGAAGGACGTGAACTGACCGGCATCCCCGCCGACCGCATCGTGCGCCTCGGCATGGCCCATGTGCCCGAAGGGCGCGGCATCTTTGGCGGACTCACCGTGATGGAAAACCTGCAACTCGGCGCCTGGATCCGCCGCGACAAAGCGGGCCGCGCGCGCGACCTTGAAATGGTCATGGATATTTTCCCGCGCCTGCGCGAACGCGTCACGCAATTGGCCGGAACGCTGAGTGGCGGTGAGCAGCAAATGCTCGCCGTGGCCCGCGCCCTGATGAGCGAGGCGAAACTCCTCATCCTCGACGAACCCTCCATGGGACTGGCCCCCAAGCTCGTGCAGGAAATCTTCGCCGTCCTGCGCCGTTTGAACGAGAAAGGCACGACCATCCTCCTCGTCGAACAGAACGCCAACATGGCCCTCCGCCTCGCCCACCGTGCCTGCCTCCTTGAAACCGGCAACCTCGTGCTGGAAGGCCCGGCCTCGGAACTGCTGACCAACCCGCGCGTCCGCGAGGCTTACCTCGGGGCGGGGTGAGGGAGCGTGGGGATTTTTTTAACAGAAGGTAACGAGCACCGGAGCACCGGGGTGCTCGGGGCAGATGGCCGCAGGCCACCCTAAGGGCAAGACGAGCGGGAGGGAGCGAGTCAACGAAACGAAGGGTTCGGAAATGCATATTCTCTACGCGCAGCTGATACCTTGAGCAGAGAGGTTATTGGGGCGGCCATTGAGGTGCACCGCGTCATGGGCCCGGGGCTGATCGAATCGGTGTATGAAAAGTGCCTGCAACGCGAGCTCGAGTTGCGCGGCCTCAAAGTCGCCAAGCAAATGTCGGTCACGGTCGAATACAAAGGTCTGGTTTTTGAAGACAACCTGCGTTGCGACTTGCTGGTCGAAGATTGCTTGCTCGTGGAACTCAAGGCCGTCGAGATATTGCATCCGGTGAACAAAGCGCAACTTTTGAGCTACATGCGTCTGCTTGATGTGCCGATCGGTCTGCTCATCAATTTTCACGTAACAATGCTCAAGCAAGGCGTCCACCGTCTATACCTCCCCGGCGCCAATCAGCCCCTCTGACCCCTTTGTTATCTTCTGTTCAAAAAATCCAAATGCTCCACCACCATCCGTTTCCCCAGCCTCGTTAAAACATCCCAAGTAATCGTCCCCGCCCAAGCCGCCACCTCACCGACCGTGATCTCCCCATCTCCCTGTTTTCCAAAAAGCACCACCTCTTCGCCGGGCGCCACATCGCGCGGCAGATCGGTCACATCAACCATGAATTGATCCATGGTGATGCGGCCGAGGATCGGGCAGCGCTTTCCTCGAATGAGCACCTGCGCGCCTTGGTTTGAAGTCTGCCGCGGATAGCCGTCGGCATAACCCATGGCCAGCGTGGCAATGCGCATCGGTTGCGCGGTGATAAAATCGCGTCCGTAACTGATTCCGCGGCCGGGTCCGACATCGCGGACCAAGGTGATACGGGTCTTGAGCGTCATGGCCGGGCGCAAAAGTTGTTGAAAGTCGGGGAGGGGAGAGATGCCGTAGAGCGCGAGACCGGGGCGCACGCGGTCGGCAGCGTATTCCGGTCGCTGGAGCGAGCCCGCGCTGTTCAGGGCGTGAAATTTGGCCGTGGGCAAAATGGCACGGAGTTGACCGATCAGTGTTTCCCACGCGCGCAATTCCTCCACGGTGAAAGCCGGATCGCTGTCGGCCACCGGCAAATGCGTTGAGACGCTTTCGATGTCGAGACCTTCAATCGCTGCGATCTCTTGCGCTGTTTTCAGCGCATCGTCTTGCCAGACACCTATGCGACCCATGCCGGTGTCGACACAGAGATGGATTCGCGCGGGCTTTCCCTGCACCAAGCGCGCATAGGCCTTGGCTTCGGCCGTGCTGGACACCACGGAAATGAAACCCTCGCGCACCGCCGCTTCCCGTTCCTCCGGCAGGCACGGACTTAAAATCAGGAGATCCTTCTCCGGTGCCGCAGCGCGCACCGCGCGCGCTTCCTCCAAAGTGGCCACCCCAAATTGCGCGGCGAAGGGCGCGAGGGTCTGCGCCACCTCGGGTCCGCCATGGCCATAGCCGTCGGCTTTGACCACGGCAATGAGACCAGGCTTGTCACCGACCGCCTTCCGCACGGCGGCCGCGTTGTGGCGCAGGGCTCCGTGGTCGATCTCGGCGCGGATGCGACAGGACTCGCCGGCCGGGTTCACGGCTTCTTTGCGGATCCCTCGAGCATCTGGGGATCGAGCTGCAGCATTTGCAGCACGCCTTCACCGCTGGTGATACGGGGCATCTCGCCGTCCCAACGCTCGATGGTGCGAAGACGGAGCACCTCCGGGTGCCCGCTCAAGGCTTCCGCTTCGCGTGTGATCGCTTCGGCCCGGGCAATCGACTCCGCCTCGATGGTGAAGGCTTGGGCGGCGGCCGCCAGTTTCACTTCCTCGGCGGCGGCCTCGGCCTGGGTCACGCGGCGGAGCTTTTCGTTCTTGGCCTGCAGAGCGGCTTGCTCAGCCTGCACCTTGGACTCGATCGCTTTGTTGAATTCGTCGGAGAATTTGAAGTCAGTGATGGCCACGTTGGCGATGTTCAGGGCCCCTTCGACATCCTTCTCATCGAGGGTGGTGTTGATGAACGATTCGATGGCTTGTTGGATCTGCTGTTTGACCACTTCCCTCTGGGTCACCAATTGTTCGGCGGTGAATTTTGCGGTGACCGCTTTGACTGATTCCTGAACGGCAGGATTGACGATCGTCGCGGCGATCTTTTCCGGCGTGCCCACCCGCTGGAAAGTGAGGGGGGCGAGGTCGCCGTTGATCGCATAGGTCGTGGTGACGTCGGTCGTGACAATCTGCAGGTCGCGCGAGGCGGCGGTGGCTTTGGCTTCGCTCGCGGTGAGGCGCGTGGTCATGGGCACAACCTCTTCGGCAAAGGGCATTTTGAAATGGAGGCCTTCGGGTAGGGCCACGTCTTTGACCGCGCCGAAGCGTTTGACCACTCCGACCGTGCCGGCATCGACGGTGACAAAGACGCCGGCGGCGGCCACGAGGAGCAGGATGACAATAATGAAGAGCGGAGCGAATTTGCCGGCCAACTGTGTGGCATCGGTGGATCCGGAGATGGAATGTTTCATTGTCAGGAAGGACGAGAGGTGCGGGCGCGACGGGCGTCGATGAACGACTTCACGCAGAGGGCGACGAAGATGAGAGACAGGACGGCGAAGGCCGCCTGCACGCCGACGGCCGCGGCGCGCTCCACTGCTTCCCCGGAGAGAAGGGCGGGAACTTTGCCCAAACTTTTTGCCGTGCCGAGAAAGCCGAGCAGTCCGACCAGTACCGCGATGTGGCCACCGTGCTTCAGGCTCTTGAGCGACACCGCGCCGGCGATGGCAAGGAGAAGACCAAAGATGGACGGGATGAGCGCGGTCCAAGACTGGGCGCCGGTGATCAGGTAAGCCCCGATGCCCAGCAGGACAAAGATGACGGCGAAGGTGAAGATAATGCGAGGCATGTTCATAAGGCGGAAGACTAGAGCCTGCGTTCCTGGATGCCAAGGCGGTAGGGAAGTCGCTTGAACAGAAGGAAACGAAGGAACCAAAGGGCTTTCCGGGGAGTTCCGTCCAGAGCTGACCCGGGCTCGGGAAGTCTTCTCGTAGAATTCACTTGCGCCGCGCCACCCTTTGACTATGAGTTATTGCATCTATAAACGTCTCAGGTTCGGGCCGCGCTCGTGTCCTGTTGGCAGCTGAGCAGTTTTGCCGGCGTAACCAGCGGCCGCCCACAAACAAATCATGAAACCAAAGGACATCCTCCCGACCGCGCCTCGCGTCGCCATGAAGCGCATCGCATCCGTCCGGCCGCGCTTGTGCGCGGCTTTTTTGTTGGCGCTCGCTTCGTTGCTTTTCTCCACCCAGGCACGCGCGACCACCTACAACTACGACCCGCTTGAAGTGCGTTTTTACAACGACACGGAGAATGCGGACAACGATGTGCAGGTTTTGGTCACCGGAACCGACCCGGATGATGCCACGAAGTTCAACGTTTACGTCTCCAACGGAGTCGTCACCCCGGTGACCAATGGCACGTCCGTTTCGTTGGCGAGTCTCGCGCAAGTCACCGACACGACCGGAACCTACCGCCAGCTCTACGTGCAATACACCAAGAGCGGCTCGTTCTGGATCGGCCTGACCAACCAGCAGTTCAGAACAAGCGACAACAAGGGTGGCAATCCGTCGCCGGTCGGTCCATCCACCAACCAGTGGGGCACAGCTCCGTTCGTGCAGGTGGAATATGCCTACTTCGACAGCGGCTTCGACACAGTCGACGTGACCGCGATCAATGAATTGTCCGTGCCGACCTCGGTTGTCCTGCGTTCGAATGCGGCTTCGCCCGTGACCTTGCAGGGTCCGGCCGGTGCGACCAACAGCGCGATCTTGCCAACTGTCCTGACCAATCTGCGTCAGATCCCCGGCGTCAACTGGTTCAGCGCGGCGCCCAACAACACGGCTGTCCGTCTCGTTGGCCCCAGCAGTGCGGCGGCCCCCGGATTGGCCATGCCCATGGGTTCGTATCTCGGTTCCGACGGCAAGGGCACGGTCAATTTCCTGCAAGGCTGGCCCGGGTTCAGCGCCCCGTCACTTTCCCGCTACGTCCGCCAAGTCGCGGCCAACACCACCAACAACGTCAACGCGCCCGACGGAAGTCCTTGGGGCATGACCAAGATCCACGCCGAAGTGGGCGACCCCAGCGGCAACGCTTATTTCTTCGTGTGGGATGCCGACCTCACCTTCCTGCCCAACACCAATGCCCAAGCTCTGGCCTCCTATGCCGACACCAATTTCGTCACGCCCGTTCCGGTGCTGACCAATGTGTCCGTCGGCGTCTACACCAATTATGGCGACTATACCAACGGCAAGCCACCTGTGACCATTTTCCCCGCCAGCCTCGGGTGGACCATCCAATACACGCCCGATTCCGGCAATCCGCAAAACGCGATCTTCTCCGGCTACATCTATAGCGCGCCGGCCAGCTTCATTGGCAACAGCAACCAAGGCTATGTCAGCTTCTCGTCCAATGGCGTCGCCAACAACTGGATCACTAATGTCGCCGCCTTGGGCAGTGACGAATTTTACCCGAGTGTGCTCGACCGCTTTCTCAACGAGATTGCCTTCGGCTTCGCCGCGGGCTTTGTGCAAAGCCCGGTCAACGGCTGGACCAACGGATGGCAATACAATCCCGCCAACGGAAAAATCACCAACAATTCGAACACCGGATCACCCGATGTCCTTATCGGACGGATGAATTCGACCCAGTGGTGGGACCAAACCAACGGTCTCTACCGCGCCAACCGCGGAACCACGGACGACGGTTTCTACTCCGCCTGGGGCAACCAGATCTTTTTGCTCAGCCCCACGCTTTACAGTCATCCGATCAGCGACCGCATGAACTACGTCGCTTACACCCCCGGTGTCCCGCTCTCCCAAGCCCATACCAACACCAATGTCTGGCTCGAGGTCCGCTTTACCAATGCGGCGACTGCCATCACTCCGGGCGCGTCTCGCCCCGGCATCTCCTCGGTTTCCTTCCCCAACGCAAACCTCCCCATCGGCCTGCTTTATTCGCCCTCGGGCACCAGCACCGTCATCACCAACACCAACGCCGAAGGCATCATCCCGACCAACACCCTCCCGTTCGGTTTTGTCCCCACCGAAAACAACACAGGAAGTTCGCCCGCGTTCTGGCAGAACAACATGATTTTTCTGACCAACTCCTCCCAGCAAGTGCCCGCCGGCACGGGTCTCACCAATGTGCCCCTTCCGGAGATCACCGTCGCTTTTACCAACACCAACAGCGGCGGCGTCTGGGTGAGCGCTTTGCCCTACGGTGTCACCGCCACGACCAACGGCGACGGCACCCTCACCTTTTTCGGCAGCCTCATTCCCCAAGCTTTCATTGCCCAATCCGAATCCGGACCTGTGAATGTCGTGAACTACAGCGGCATGGGGCCGAACGGCGCGTCGCCCGTCGCCAGCATCGGATTGATGACCTACGGCACCAACTCGTCGGGCGAGCTCGATGTCACCGTCAATGAGATACCGATCTTCGTGAATGGCACGCAACCCGGGCCGACCGTCCTTGGTTTCGATCCGACGGAGGGTGGTCCAGGAACCAAAGTCAAAATCTGGGGGGCCAACTTCATCAAGGAGCAAGCTGAAGGTCCGGCATTGCAGAATTTCAACGCAGTCTATTTTTCCGCGCCGTCCGGAGGCCAGAGCCCCTGGGTCAATGCGCAATACACTTGGCCTTACACGAACCCCTCGACTTTGGCGGTTGACTCAAACGCCATTAGCGCGACAGTGCCCTCGGGCGCAGCGACCGGTGCGATCTTGGTGGCCAGCAATAACGCAGGCGCGCTGACGGGAGTCGGGAGCACGCAAGTTTTCACGGTCATCCCGGCACCATCGGACTTCTGGAAGGTGCCTTCTGCAAAAGCATACGATTTCTCCAATTTCGGACTCGGGACGGCGTTGACCAACACAACGAACAATGGCTGGAACGGCAACGGCAACGCGTCAACATCGCTCCAACTGACCGTAGGCAACTACACGCTGTCCATGACCGACCCGACTCAGGGTGCGAGCGGCTATGCGTCGACCAACCTTCCGCGCGGGCTGCATGTGGTGAACCGCTGGATCACCAACAACCAGTTCAGCGGGATCACCAACTCCTGGCAGGGCTACATCGTCGGACGGATGATCGACCAACTCCCTCTTTCGTTTAGTTCGAGGTTTATAAAATCCTACGCCCAGACATCGACAATCACAGCTTTCAATCCGGTAGGAGAAACGAACGACACAAATTTCGCTTTCGAGATCAGTACTGGAAATGTTCCTTACCCCAACTCCAGCACCAACACGGCTGCCCCGATTCCCTTCGGCGTGACGACCTTCAATGCGACGAACAACCAAGTCTTCAGCAACGCGCTATTTTACTCCAACACTCCGTCCTATTGGCAAGCGACCGGCTTGCCCGCCGGTCTGACCTTGAGTGTTGACCTCAACTCCGCGGGCACCGACGTGCAGGCCTCCATCGTCGGCACACCGACCGGTGGCACCGGCACCATAACCGCCACCATCCACGCGGTCAACGTGCTGCGCAGCAATGCTCCCCAAAACAGCGCGCCGGCGACGAACATCAATACCATCACGTTCAATTTTGGAACTCCGCCGCCGACCTTCCTGTCCTACGGCAACTGGCTGATCAACTACCCGACCTTGACCGGCGCCGAGACCAACCGCACGGCCGATCCCGACGGCGATGGCTTCGACAACAACAAGGAATACGCCTTTGACGGCAACCCGACCGTCGGAACGCCGTCTCTGCTTTCCTCTTCCAACAACGGCAGTTCCGCGGTCTTCCGCTTCACCGGGCTCAAAGGTGCAGAGGCCAATTACACGGTGCAGAACACGACAAACCTCAGCACCACAGCCTTCGCTCCGACCAGCATTCCTGCTACCCTCTCGTCCGATCAGACCGGTCTCCTTCTCCCCTTGTCCTACGAACGCCGCGAGTTCTCCCTCCCGCTGAGCGCCACGAACAATTTCTACCGCGTCATCTTCACCGACCAGTAGAAACGGCGACCTTTCTCTGTCCCCATGAAAACCAAATGCGCTTTTCTTGCGTTGGTTTGCGCTGCGCCTTTATTCCCCTTTACCTTGTCCGGTGCGCGGGCGGAGGGCGTCCCGCTTAATTCGCTTATTTCGAACAACGCGACACTGCCGATTCTCGTCGAAGGCTACTACACCCTGACCAACGATGTCGTCTGGTCGAGCACCAACACCGATGCCATTACGCCGATCGCCATCGTGGCGGACGATGTTGATCTCAATCTCAACGGCTTCACGATTAGCGCGACCAATTCCGCGACGAGCGAGGGGAGTCTCGCGGGGATCATCATTTCCAACGCCGCGACCGTGGCGGTGACCAACGGGACAATCCGCGGCTTCCGCCGCAACGGCATCTCGGTGGTCAGCGGGACGCAGATCTGGCTCGGGGATCTCACCATCGCCGACATCCACAACCCGACGACCAACGCGCCGAACTTTGAGGAGGCCCTGCTTAACCCCACCGCCGGGATCTCGATCGAGGCCGGATTGGGTGGCGTGACCGTGTCCAACGTGGTCATCAGCAATGTCTATGGCGGCCCGAACGTCATGTCGGTGGCCGGGCTGGATGCTCTCCTCGCTCCGGGCTTGCAGGTCTTCGGCACCACGGTGACAGGGGTGTCCAACTCCGTCGCGGTCGGAAACGCGAAAAATCTCTGCAACGGGATGTCGGTGCTCTTTTCGCCGAACGTCGTGTTTTCCAACGTCACCATCGCGAACGTGGTCGGCAACAGCAACACCGCGGCGGTCAACGGGCTGGTGACTTACGCATCGACCGACTTCCAACTTCTCGGCTCTCCCGGCGCCAGCAATTCGATCAGCGGAATAACCAACTACGGCGCCGTGGCCGCAGGCATCTCGGGGACGCAGGTGTCCGGTATGACGGTGCGGAATACCCGCATCTCCAGCCTCTTCACCGGCCAGGATTGGACCAACAATCTGATCGGCCACACCGTGATGGGCATGGTCTTTGCGCCGCTCAATGGTTACCCGCTCGGTATCACCGCCATCACCGTGACCAATGGCGGCTCGGGCTACACGTCGGCCCCGACGGTCACGGTCAGCAATATGGCCAATGATCCGGGTTCCGGGGCGAAGGCCGTAGCCACGGTGAGCAACGGCAGCGTGGTCTCGTTGCGGGTCACCGCGCCGGGTTCGAACTTCATGACTTTCCCCTCGATCGCCTTTTCCGGCGGAGGTGGCAGTAACGCCGCGGCCGTCGTTTTGCCTTTCTTTCCCACGCCGTCGTTCGCGCCGGTCAATGTGCTTTATGACATCAACAACACCAACACGGGCGGGAATGTCGTCGTGGCGGATTGCCTCGTGGAACACATCACCGGCTCGATCGACGATGCGCACGGAATCAGCTTTTTCGGGGTGACCAATGTGGTGGCGAGCAATGTGGTTGTCCGCTATGTGCTCGACGGCACCAACACGCTGGGCCTGGGCGGATCGAAAGCCACCGGCATCGAGGTCTTCGGAAACCCGATGGTGCCGGATTCCAACATCAAGATCATCGATTGCCGCGCGGAGAACATCCGCGCCATCAGTCCCGGTGACCTTGCCGCGAACGGATTTTCCGCGGCGGGCGGCGGGATCACTTTCATCAACTGCACGGCTTCGAACGTCTCGGCGACTAATAACATCCCGGGCCGTCAGCCGGCCTACGGCTACGGCTTCGGCTGGGCTCCGGATATCCGCCTCAACTACCAATACCCCGCGTGGAACGTGGTCCACAGCAACTCCACGGCGATCGATTGCGACTACGGCTTCGACACTTTCAACCACCGCAACGCGAGTTACCTCAACTCGACCAATATCAACAATCGCATCACCAACTTCCTCGTCCAACCCTCCACGCCCGGGCAAGTCGGCGGCACGGAGCGTATCTTCTTCGGCGCGGTCTGGAACCAAGTCTACGCAGCGACCAACGGCCCCATACCCGTGCCCGTCTGGAACACGGCGCAAAACAACAACACCAACGGACCGGCCCCGGCCGTTCCGCTTAGTTCTTTCATCGCCAGCGACACGACCTACACCGTCCGCGTGCCGGGCAGTTACAACCTGACCAACAGCGTTCTCTGGGGCAGCGTGAATCCCTTCGCCACCGCGCCTCTGGTCCTCGCGGGGAACGACATCTCTCTCGATCTCGGCGGTAACGCGATCGTTGGCTTCTCCGCATCTTTCACCGACGCCGGTCTTGTCGTTGGCGACGGGTCGGCCGCTTACACCGGACTCGTCGTTTCCAACGGCGTGATCGACGGCTTCAGCGAATACGGTGTTTTTGTCGAAGGGGTGCAGGGGGCGAAGTTCTCGGCACTGCAAATCCTCAACACCGGCGGCATCGTCACCGCCGCATCGCCTTTGCCCAGTCCGCTGCCCGCCGGTTTCTATGCCATGCTCTCGCCTGACGTCATGCTCTCCAATGTCGTGGTGAGCAATGTGGCTTCCGGCGTCAATTCATCTCTCACCGCCGGCGTGAGCGCTTTCGGGTGCAGCAATTTCACCACCATCGGCGGGACCATCACCGGCGTCCGCGGGGTCGGAGTGCCTGTGCTGCAGACGAACAACGCAGTCTTCGGTTTCCTCGCCACCGAATCCCCCGGAGCGGTCTGCTCCAACCTGTCGGTTAGTGCGATCTCCGGCTTCCGCTACTACAAAGACATCACCGGCATCGCCATGCTCGGGTCATCGCATAGCCGTGTCTACACCAGCACGGTGACCGGCGTGACCAACGACGGCGGCACGGCGCAGGGGATCAATGGTAGCTTCGGCACGGTCCACATGAAGGTCGTGGACTGCCGCGTTTCCCATATCCGCACGGGTCAGGAATGGACGAACAATCCGCTCGGGCACACCGCACTGGGCATGGTTTTCACGCCCTCGGGACGCCCGGTGCGTGCTTATATCACCGGTATCACCCTGACCAACAGCGGGAGCGGATACACCTCGGCACCTACTGTCACCTTGCAGGCCTTGTCCGGCGATCCGGGCACCAATGCAACGGCCCGCGCCGTGGTCGCCGGCGGACGCGTCACCGGCACATGGATGCTCAACGGCGGATCCGACTACATCGCCGCGCCCAAAGTCATTTTCACCGGCGGGGGCGGCAGCAATGCCGCGGGCCTCGTCATGCCCCACAATGTCTGGACCTACACGACTCACCCGTGCGGCGATATCACCGTTAGCAATTGCGTCATCTCCAATGTGGTCGGCGGGATCGACGACGCGCACGGCATCAGTTTCTTTGCCGTGACCAATGTCGTCGCCGACAATGTGCGCGTCCACCATGTGCTCGATGGCACCAATACCATGGGCCCGGGCGGATCGAATATCGGCGGCTCCAAAGCCACCGGCATCGAGAGCTACGGTGATCCCGCGGTGGACAACGCGAATTTCCAGATCCGCAATTCGCACGTCGAGGACATCCACGCGATCAGCCCCGGTGATCTGGCCGCGATCGGATTTTCCGCGGCGGGCGGCGGAATCAACTTCAACAACTGCACGGCCGTCAATGTGCGCGTCACCGGCACCAACCGCCTCACGCCGGGCGCTTCGCCGGGGCGCGGCTACGGCTTTGCTTGGGCCCCGGACATTCGCGTCGTTTACCAATACCCGGCCTGGGGAGCGACTTTCGTCGCCTGCACTGCCTCTTTCTGCGACGTCGGCTTCGATACCTTCAACTTTCAGGATTCCATCTGGACTACGCCGACTTCGATCAGCAATCGCATCACCGATTTTCTCGTCGAACCTTCCGTGCCTTTCTTGCCGGAAGGAACGGTGCGGGTTCTCTATGGCTCTTATTGGAACGAGGTGCTCGACGCGCCCGACTTTCCCGGCGGTATCAAGGGAATCCCCGTGTGGAACAATGCCATCGGCAATACCCGGACTTACGCCTCGGGTTTGTCCGGCTTCGCCACGTGGGCGCTGGCTGGGGGAGGTTTGCCCGCGCCGGGGACACAAGCCTACAACAATGCGCTCTTTGCCTACGCGTTCAGCGGCGGACCCTACCAAGGAACCAACGGCACCCCGAACGCCTCGGGATCCACGGTGATGAGCAACGTGGCCGGAGGTGACTACCTTGTCCTCACCGAGAACATCCGCACCGACGACCCGAGTCTCGTCATTTGGGGTGAGTCGCAAACCGTGCTGACCAACACGGGTTGGAACGACGCGGACGTGACCAGCACGATGAGCGTCAACCAGTCCAATGCGCCCGCAGGAACACAATTCATCGACTTCCTCACCCCGCACGGAACCGCTGGGCAGAAGTTCCTCCGTTTGCAAACAACCTACGTCGAGCCGTAGCCGGACCTTGCCGCGGCGCGGAGTGTCCTTCTGGCCAGTTGTGGGGAAAGGTGTTAGCTTACCCAATATGAAGCGTCTGGCTGCAGTGCTCCTGTTCGCTCTGGCCTCTGTCGCTGCGGGGCAGGAATTACAAAAATTCGAGGGCTGCCGGGTGGTTGATTCTGATTGGGCCGATGGCGACAGCTTTCCGGTCGCCCTTCCGGACGGCAAAGAAATCGTCTTGCGTCTTTACTACATCGACTGCAACGAGACGTCGGCCACGACGGAGACCGATCAGCGGCGTGTGCGCGGCCAATCCTCTTATTTCGGGATTGATGACCATCAAGTGACCTTGGCCTCCGGGCGCCGCGCGGCCGAGGAAGTGCGCAAGTTGCTGGCCGACCCATTCACCGTGCACACCGCGTTCGCTGCCGCCCCGGGGCGCTCAGCCAAGCCGCGCACTTACGGTTTCGTCACGTTGTCCGACGGACGTGACCTCGGCGCAGTGCTCGTCGGGGAGGGCCTGGCGCGAAGTTTCGGTCTCCGTCGCGGCACGCCAGACGGACGGACCACCGATGCAGCCGAGGCCCAGATGGATGACCTCGAACTCGGCGCGGCCATCGCGCGCCGCGGGATTTGGGCTGAGACGGATGCCGAGCGCCTCATCTCTCTGCGCGAAGCGCAAAGGGTGGAAGAGCGCGAATTGCAGGGAGCTTTCGGAACAAGCGAGGGGGAACCGATCGACCCCAACACCGCGTCTGTCGATAAAATCATGCTCCTGCCCGGCGTGGGTGAAGTGTTGGCCGAACGAATTGTCGAGGGGCGTCCTTACCGGACGGTCGAGGATCTGCGCCGTGTTCCGGGCATCGGCGAGAAAGTTTTCGCCAGATTGAAAGATTCCCTGCAAATTGTTCCTTGAGGGTCGTCATTTATGGACAGCTTTTATTCCTCTGATCCGGTCTTCCGCATGGCCGTGAAACAATTCGAGGTGCTGGCCGATCATCTTGAGATTCCGGAGCAATACCGTCAGCGCATCATCCAGCCCAAGCGCTCGGTCACCGTTTCGCTGCCCATTGAATTGGATGACGGGCGGGTCGAAGTTTACCAAGGCTACCGGGTCCAGCATCACCTGAGCATCGGCCCGACCAAAGGCGGCACGCGGTTTTCGCCCCGTCTTACCCTCGGCGAATCTGCGGCCCTCGCCGTCTGGATGAGTTGGAAATGCGCGCTGGTCGGGCTGCCTTACGGTGGCGCGAAAGGCGGGGTAGCTGTCGATCCGAACAAACTTTCCCGCCGCGAGATGGAAAAACTTTCCCGTCGCTACATGCAGGAAATGATCCCGTTCGTCGGACCACGCACCGACATCATGGGCCCCGACATGGGGACCAACGCGCAGGTTATGGCCTGGTTCATGGACACCTACTCGATGCATGCGGGCCATGCCGTCCCGGAAATCGTCACTGGGAAACCCGTGGCCATCGGCGGGGTGGCCGGTCGGCGCGAGTCAACCGGGCGTGGGGCGGTCTTCCTCATCGAGCGAGCGTTGGACCATCTGAATATCGAGCCGGCCAAGTGCACCGCCATCGTGCAAGGCTTCGGCAATGTCGGATCGGTTACCGCTTGCGGATTGGCCTACCGGTCAGGCATGAAAATTACCGGGCTGAGCGACCACACGGTGTGCCTTTATGATCCGAGGGGTCTCGATGTTTCCGCCGCCGACCGCCACGTCCAGAAGCATAAAACGCTGAAAGATTTTCCGCAGGGCGAGCGGGTCAAGACGGAAGATTTCCTCACCTTGCCGTGCGATGTTCTGGTGCCGGCAGCCGTGGAGCGCGTCATCCACGCGAGTAACGCCGCCTTGCTGCGTTGTCGCGTGCTGGCCGAAGCGGCTAATGGTCCGACCACGCCGGAGGCTGATGAATTGCTCGATCAGCGCCGGGAGGAAATTTTTGTCATCCCCGATGTCCTCTGCAACGCGGGTGGTGTGATCACTTCCTACTTCGAATGGGTGCAGGACATGCAAAGCCTGTTCTGGACCGACATTGAAATGACCGACCGCCTCTACCGCATCCTCGACACCGCCTTCAACGCGGTGATCAAACGCTCGAAAGAGCGCAACGTTTTCACCCGCACGGCGGCCATGGCCATTGGCATCGAGCGCGTCCTCGAGG
>Ga0247842_10005737_pt1 | contig 14476 bp, 11 predicted proteins | sample LaCruzMarch2015__3_FD_192411 | JGI IMG/M metagenome (GOLD analysis project Ga0247842, IMG submission 192411) | Freshwater microbial communities from meromictic Lake La Cruz, Castile-La Mancha, Spain - LaCruzMarch2015_19m | ecosystem: Environmental > Aquatic > Freshwater > Lake | place: Spain...
AAGAAGAAGGAGGCCGCCACACACCGTTTTTTAACGGATACCGGCCTCAGTTTTATTTTAGGACCACAGATGTCACAGGCGTAGCTAAGCTCCCAGCCGGAGTTGAAATGGTCATGCCCGGAGACAATGTCCAAATGGAAGTTGAACTCATCATCCCCATTGCTATGGAAAAAGAACTTCGCTTTGCTATCAGAGAAGGCGGCCATACAGTAGGCGCTGGTGTAATTTCGGAGATAATAGCGTAATGCCGCAAGAGATAATTACATTTGAGTGCACTACCTGCAAGAATAGAAACTATTCTTCTACAAAGAATCCTAAGCAGGTAACAGATAGATTGCAGTTAAGCAAGTTTTGTAAGTTTTGCAGAAAACATACGCCGCACAAGGAAATAAAGTAAATTATATGGGCCGTAGGCCTGTAGCTCTAATTGGCAGAGCAGCGGTCTCCAAAACCGTTTGTTGGGGGTTCGAATCCCTCCAGGCCTGCCAATTTCAGCGAAGCTGAAAAACAGACAATGAAAATAGTAGATTCAGTAAAAAAATTTCTAAGCGAAGTAAAAACAGAATTTAAGAAGGTGAGCTGGTCAGACAGGAATGAACTAATCGGCTCAACCGGTGTAGTAATAGTTTCAGTGGTAATACTGGCAGTTTTTATTGGGGTATGTGATTTTGTATGCGCAAAGTTTATAAACGTAATTATAAGATAAGGCTCTTTTAGATTATGGCAAAGAAGTGGTACATAGTCCATACGCAGACAGGTTTTGAAGATAGGGTAAAAACTAATTTAGAAAACCGCCTCAAAGCAAGCCCAATCAAAGAACAGGTTTCGCAGATATTAATCCCTACAGAAAAAGTTTCTGAGATACGCGACGGGAAAAAGAAGATTTCTGAAAGAAAAGTTTTTCCCGGTTATATTTTTATTGAAATGGAGTTGACTGAGGAAAGTTGGTATTTAGTCAGAAATACCCAGGGTATAACAGGTTTTATAGGCCCGGGTTCAAGGCCTCAGGCGCTTAAAGAAAGCGAAATAGATAATATTATAAGGCAGACAGAAGAAAAGAAAGAAAGGCCTATACCAAAGATCGCATTTGAAATAGGCGAGTCAGTTAGAATTAAGGAAGGCCCGTTCACAAATTTTAACGGCACCATAGAAGAAGTAAATCCGGTTAAGCAAAAATTAAAAGCAAAAGTTTCCATATTTGGCAGGTCAACGCCTGTGGAATTGGAATATTGGCAAGTAGAAAAATTATAGTAAAAAACAGTAGGAAAGTAAAATGGCTAAAAAAGTTGTTACTCAAATCAGATTATATTGCCCAGCAGGTGCTGCGAATCCTGCGCCGCCAGTAGGCCCAGCGCTTGGACAGCATGGTTTAAATATCATGGAGTTCTGTAAACAGTTTAATGAAAAGTCAAAGGGCCAGGATGGGCTTATACTTCCTGTAGTTATAGATGTTTACGAAGACAAGAAATTTTCTTTCATTATTAAAACGCCCCCTTGTTCAGTGCTTTTAAAGAGGGCTTGCGGTATTGCAAAGGCTTCAGGTGAGCCTAATAAGACAAAGATTGGCCAGGTTACGCATCAGCAGGTAAGAGATATAGCCAAGACAAAGATGAAAGATTTAAATACGCCTGATATGGAAAAGGCAATAAAAATTATAGAAGGCACTGCCAGGTCTATGGGTATCGAGGTAGTGGAAAAAATCACCATGGCGCCTGTTGTAGAATTAGCAGCGCCTGCTAAAAAAGAAACTGCGCCGACACCAGCTGCAGCTACGCCTGCTAAAGATGCTTCAAGCGCGAAAAAGGAAGCGCCTAAGAAAAAATGACACGCATAACTAAAAGACAAAAAGAAATAGCAAAAGTTGTTATAGACAAAAAAAAGAAATACGATTTAAAAGAAGCTGTATCTGTCCTTAAAAAGGTGCCTCATCCAAAATTTGATGAGACGGTTACCATTTCTTTTAAGGTAAATGTCGACCAGAAAGAAACAACGCAGTCCGTAAGAAGTACGGTTGCGCTGCCGCATGGCACAGGCAAAAAAGTCAGAGTTGCTGTTTTTTGCAAAGGTGAAGCTGTAAATGACGCAAAGGCAGCAGGCGCGGATTTTGTAGGCGCAAATGATTTAATTGACAAAATCGCCGCAGGCTGGACGGATTTTGATGTAGCGGTGAGCACGCCTGACATGATGAAAGATTTGAGCAAACTCGGTAAAGTTTTAGGCCCTCGCGGCCTTATGCCGAATCCTAAAGCAGGGACTGTTACGCCGGATGTGGCAAAGGCAATAAAAGAAGTTAAAGCCGGTAAAATCGAATTTAGAATGGATAAACAGTCAAATATTCATGCGTTGATAGGAAAATTATCTTTTTCAGATGATGCTATTTTTGAGAATGCAAATAGCCTAATCGAAAGTGTTATAAAAGCAAAACCTGCTACAGTAAAAGGCCAGTTTATAAAATCTATAAGTATAGCCAGTAGTATGGGGCCTGGGCTTAAATTAGATATGAGCCAGTTTTCACATATTGGATAATAATAAGAGGATATTATGTTGTTAAAATTTGGAAGATTAACCAGAGAACATGCGATAAAAGAAATTACAAATCTTTTTAAAGAAAATGATTCTGCTATAGTCGCGAATTTTGCGCGCGTTAATGTTAATAAAGTTCAAAATTTAAAAAAGCCTCTTAAGGCGTCTAAAGCGAAATTTAAAGTAGTAAAGAATTCAATGGCTAAGATAGCCGCAAAGAACGCAAAATTTGAGAATTTAGCTCCCTTATTTGAAGGCACTTGCGCGGTTACTTTCTGCAGCCAGGACGGGTTTTTGGCTGTGTCTAAGATATTTGTTAATTTTGCAAAGGAAAATGAAGGCTTCAAAATTTGCGGCGGGTCTTTAGCCGGCGAATTTATTGATAATAATAAAATAAAACAACTGGCAGCTTTGCCTTCGAGAGAGGTGTTGCTGGCAAAGGCAATGGGCGGCATGAAGTCGCCTATTTCTGGTTTTGTAGGTGTGTTAAATAATTTGGTCAATGGGTTTGTACGTGTTGTTGATCAGATAAGCAAGAAAAAAGCAACAACGGCTTAAAAATTTTAGGAGGATTCAAAAAATGAGCGAGGAAAAGAAAACAATAGAACTAAGCAAGAAAGCTGAAGATGTTATGTCTTCTATTGAAGGCATGACAGTGCTTGAGCTGGCAAATTTGGTAAAAGCTTTAGAAGAAAAGTTTGGCGTATCAGCAGCAATGCCTGTTATGGCAGGCGCAGCAGCAGCTGGCCCGGCAGCAGGAGCAGCCGCAGTTGAAGAGAAAACTACTTTTAACGTGGTTCTGGCAAGCATCGGAGCGAATAAGATCCAGGTTATTAAGGTTATCAGGGAAATTACAAACTTAGGCCTTAAAGAAGCAAAAGATCTCGTAGAGGCAGCGCCTAAAGCAATTAAAGAAGGCGTGGCAAAAGAAGAAGCAGAAGATATTAAGAAAAAAGTAGAAGCAGTCGGCGCTAAAGTGGAATTAAAATGACGCAGTAGCGTCATCCTGAGCTCCAAAGGGGCGAAGGATCTTAACAGGGGCCGTAGATGATAAAACGTAAGAATTTTGCCAAGCTAAAAGATATATTTGAAATGCCTCATATGCTGGACATTCAGGTTAAGTCCTATGAGGATTTTTTGCAGGCTGATATTGCGCGCGCAAAAAGAAAACAGAGCGGGTTGCAACAGGTTTTCATGGAGGTGTTTCCGATAGAAAACCTTGATGGAAATTATAAATTTGAATTTGTCAGCTATTCTCTTGAAAAACCTAAGTATAACATACTCGAATGCCAGAAAAGAGGCCTGACCTATGCTTCAACTTTAAGGGTCAGGATGAGGCTTAAGTCAAAAAAAGGCGCTAAAGAACAGGATGTTTATATCTGCGATTTACCCTTAATGACTGATACAGGTACTTTTATAATTAACGGAGATGAAAGGGTTGTAGTAAGCCAGCTTCATCGTTCGCCTGGCGTGTCATTTGCAGAGACTATGCACCCAAGCGGCAGAAGGCTTTTTTCTGCAAGGATTATACCATATCGCGGCGCATGGATTGAATTTGAATTTGATATTAATGATATATTAAGCGTTTTTATTGACAGGCGCAGAAAAGTTTCTGCCACTACATTTTTACGGGCGCTCGGTTTTTCTACTAACGAAGACATTTTAAATGTTTTCTGCGGCATGGAAGAAGTTAGTTTTACAGGCGCTTCGCAGGCTGAAAAATTACTGACAAGAGTAATTGCGGAAGATGTTATAGACCCGTCCACAGATGTCCTTGTAGTGGAAAAATTTACAAAAATAAACGAAGCTGTTTTGAATAAAATAACCTCCCATAACGTCAAATCTCTAAAACTCCTCAAACAGCCAATACAGGAAATTTTAAATACATTACAAAAAGACCACACAAAAAATCAACAAGAAGCATTAATAGATATTTTTAGAAGAATCCGCCCCGGAGATCCGCCGACTTTAGAAAGCGCTAATCTTCTTATGAGCCGTATGTTTTTTGATCATAAGAGGTATGATCTTGGTTCTGTAGGCAGATTTATGCTTAATAGGCGTTTAGGCATGGATGCCGCGGACATAGTTAAAACACTTACACCTGATACAGTTATAAAAACCGTTCAAATGCTGGTTAAGGTTAAAAACGGAGAAGGCAGTATAGATGACATAGATCATCTGGGAAACAGGCGTATTAAAACTGTTGGAGAATTGCTTGAAAACCAGATCCGCATAGGCCTGGCGCGTTTAGACCGTTCTATTAGGGAAAGAATGGCAATATATGATCTGGATAATGCCATGCCGCATAACTTGATAAATTCAAAACTTGTTTCAAGCGTTGTAAAAGATTTCTTTGGAAGAAGCCAGCTTTCGCAGTTTATGGACCAGACAAATCCTTTAGCAGAATTAACCCACAAGCGCCGCATGAGCGCTTTAGGGCCTGGCGGTTTATCAAGAGAACGCGCTGGGTTTGAAGTAAGAGACGTACATCATTCGCATTATGGCAGGGTTTGCCCTATTGAGACGCCAGAAGGCCCGAATATCGGACTTATTGCTTCGCTTTGTACTTATGCAAGGATAAATAGATACGGTTTTATAGAGACTCCTTACAGAAAAGTTGAAAATGGCAAAGTAACTAATAAAATAGAATACTTGTCAGCAGACATAGAAGATAGATATATAATTGCGCAGGCAAACGCGCCGCTTGATTCTGACGGGAAATTTACAGAAGATACGGTTCTTTGCAGGCATAAAGGCGATTTTCCAAAAGTTGAAAGAAAAAAAGTTGATTATATGGACGTTTCTCCCAGGCAGCTTGTTTCAGTTGCAGCGAGTTTGATACCTTTCTTAGAGCATGATGACGCAAACCGCGCATTAATGGGCTCAAATATGCAGCGCCAGGCAGTTCCGCTTTTAAATCCAGAGTCTCCTTTGGTTGGCACAGGCATGGAATACCGCGCGGCAAAAGACTCAGGCACTGTTATTGTTTCAAAAACAGACGGGGTTGTAAAAAGCGTGCAGGCTGATGAGATTGTTATAGGCAGCGCTGTATATAAATTAAGGAAGTTTGTCCGTTCAAATGCAGATACATGCGTTAACCAAAGGCCTATTGTAAATGTCGGCCAAAAGGTAAAAGCAGGCGAGATTATTGCCGACGGAGCGGCCACAAAGGACGGAGAACTTGCGTTAGGCAGAAACGTGCTTGTGGCATTTATGCCTTGGAGAGGCTATAATTTTGAAGATGCGGTTTTGGTGAGTGAGAGAATAGTTAAAGATGACGTTTTTACATCAGTACATGTTGAAAAATTTGAGATAGAAGCAAGGGATACAAGACTCGGCAACGAGGAGATAACCAGGGATATACCAAATGTCGGCGAAGAGGCTTTGAAGGATTTAGACGAAAGCGGTATAGTTAGAATCGGCGCAGAAGTGCATCCTGGTGATATTCTTGTAGGTAAAATTACACCGAAATCAGAAACAGAGCTTTCTCCCGAAGAAAAATTATTGCGCGCTATATTCGGCGAAAAAGCAGGCGACGTAAGAGATGCTTCTCTTACAGTTCCTCCAGGGGTAGAAGGGATTATAGTTGATGTGAAAATATTTTCACGCAAAGGCCTTAATCAGGTAACCAGAGAAGATAATAAGAAAGAGCGCGAAAATATTGACCGCATACGAAAAATATATCAGCAGCAGGTCGAGGATGTAAAACAGGAAAAACAGGAAAAACTTATTAATTTACTCGTAGGCTCAAAACTCGCAGAAGGCCTCACAGACGAGGACACAGGAAAGGTTTTGATTCCTGAAGGCAAGGTTATCCGTAAGGCTGATGTGAATAAATTAATGAAATGCAAATTAGACCATATAAAATTGCAGGATAATCTTCAGTTAGAAGATGAAGTGGCTAGGGTAATGCGAGTATTAGACGAGCATATAGATGAGCTTATATATGAGCAGGAAACAGAAATTGATAAAGTTAAAAGAGGTGATGAGCTTCCTGCAGGGGTTTTAAAGAAGGTGGTAGTTTTCATTGCTACAAAAAGAAAGATGGCAGTCGGGGATAAAATTGCGGGCCGCCACGGAAACAAAGGTGTTATAGCAAAGATACTTCCTGAAGAGGATATGCCGTTTTTAAAGGATGGCACGCCTATGGATATAGTATTAAATCCTCTTGGTGTTCCATCTCGTATGAACGTCGGCCAGATTCTAGAGACACATTTAGGATGGGCCGCTAAGGCGCTGGGATTTTATGTTGCCTCGCCTGTATTCGATGGCGCAAAGGAAAGCGAAATAAGGCAGGAATTAAAAAAGGCAGGCCTTCCTGACGACGGCAAAATGACTCTTTATGATGGATTTAATGGCGAGCCTTTCATGCAGAAGGTTACGGTCGGGTATATTTATATGATGAAGCTGGCTCATCTTGTTGATGATAAAATACACGCGCGTTCAATAGGGCCTTATTCATTGGTAACCCAACAGCCGCTAGGCGGCAAAGCGCAGTTTGGAGGCCAGCGTTTCGGAGAAATGGAAGTCTGGGCTCTTGAGGCATATGGAGCAGCTTATACATTACAGGAATTATTGACTGTAAAAAGTGATGATGTTACAGGTAGAACCAGGATTTATGAAGCCATTGTAAAAGGTGAATCAGCTTTACAGCCCGGCATGCCTGAATCATTTAATGTTTTGGTTAAAGAACTTCAATCCTTAGGGCTTGACGTAAGGCTAGAAAAGGAAGTTAAGTAAAATGAACCAGCAAGGGCCGGAAGTATCAGTAGCGGGATTTGACAGTATATCAATAAAAATCGCTTCACCTGGAATTATTAGGGCATGGTCAAAAGGCGAGGTTAAGAAGCCGGAGACTATAAATTACAGGACTCTAAGGCCTGAGAAGGATGGGCTTTTTTGCGAAAAGATATTCGGGCCTACAAAGGACTGGGAATGCAGTTGCGGTAAATATAAAAGAATAAAACATAAAGGTATTATCTGCGACCGCTGCGGAGTTGAGGTAACGCTTTCTAAGGTTAGGCGCGAGCGTATGGGCCATATTGAGCTTGCAGCGCCTGTTTCGCATGTTTGGTTTTTTAAGTCTGTCCCCTCTAGAATGTCTGCTATCCTTGAATTGAATGTCAGGGAAATGGAAAGGATTATTTATTACGAAGAATATGTTGTTATTGATCCGGGCGATACGCCTTTAAAGAAAAAAGATTTATTAAACGAAGAAAAATACCAGGAAGCGTTTACGCAATATGGCCAGAAATTTACCGCAAAGATGGGCGCTGAAGCAATACTGGATCTTTTAAAAGATGTAGATTTAGATAAATTAGCCCAAAGATTAGAAAAACAGATAAATGCGACAAGCATAGATCAGTCAAAGAAACGTTTTGCTAAACAGCTTAAGATTGTAGAAACTTTTAAGAAATCCGGCAATAAACCGGATTGGATGATCCTTGAGGTTGTGCCTGTGATACCGCCGGATCTGCGCCCGTTAGTTCCTTTAGACGGCGGAAGGTTTGCGACAAGCGATCTGAATGATTTATATAGGCGAGTAATTAACAGGAATAACCGCCTTAAAAAATTGTTAGCATTAAGGGCGCCTGAAATAATTATAAGAAACGAAAAAAGGATGCTGCAGGAAGCTGTTGATGCCTTATTTGATAATGGTAGGCATGGCAGGCCTGTTTTGGGGCCCGGCAACAGGCCGCTTAAATCTTTGAGCGATATGTTAAAAGGTAAGCAAGGACGTTTCAGGCAGAATCTTTTAGGTAAGCGCGTTGATTATTCTGGGCGTTCAGTAATTGTTATAGGCCCGGAATTGAAATTAAGCCAGTGCGGTTTGCCTAAGAGAATGGCGCTTGAATTGTTTGAGCCATTTATAATAAAGAAATTGCGCGACAAGGGTTTTGTTCATACCATTAAAAGCGCGCGTAAGATGGTTGAAAAGACCCGCATGGAAGTCTGGGATATACTTGATGAAGTAATAAAAGAGCATCCGGTAATGTTAAACCGCGCTCCGACATTGCATAGGTTAGGTATTCAGGCATTTCAGCCGATTTTAATAGAAGGTAAAGCTATCAGGATACATCCTTTGGTTTGTACAGCATTTAACGCAGATTTTGACGGAGATCAAATGGCGGTGCATGTTCCTTTGTCTGTTGAGGCGCAGATGGAAGCAAGGCTTTTGATGCTAGCGCCTAACAATATATTTTCTCCGTCAGACGGCAGGCCTATAGTAACGCCTACCCAGGATATAGTTTTAGGCTGCAATTACCTTACAAAAGAAAAGGCTGGTTTAAGAGGTGAAGGTAAAGTATTTTCAGATACAGATGAAGTGGTTTTAGCGTTTCAGGATAGGCAGATTGATTTACACGCTAAAATAAAAGTAAGAGTTGACGCAAAAATAATTGATACAACAACAGGCAAGGTTTTGTTTAATATAATGGCAATACCTAAAGGCATGCCATATGTAAATCAAGAGATGGCAAAACCGGCATTATCAAAGGTTGTTGCAAAGTGCTATCAGATGTTTGGGCATTCAAGGACAATACAACTATTGGACGATATGAAGGCAATAGGTTTTGAATGGGCGACAAGAGCAGGTATTTCAATATCTATAACTGATATGGTAGTGCCTGAGAAGAAAAAAATATTTATTGAAACAGCAAAAAAAGAAGTTGCAGAAGTCGAAAAACAATACAAGATTGGTATTATAACAGAAGGTGAGCGATATAATAAAATAATAGATATTTGGACCCATACTACAGATAAGGTTTCAGATTTGATATTTGATGAGTTAGATTCGTTTAATCCTATATTTATGATGGCTGATTCAGGCGCCAGAGGCTCAAAACAGCAGATAAGGCAGTTAGCAGGCATGAGAGGTTTAATGGCAAAGCCATCAGGCGAGATTATAGAAAGCCCTATTACAGCAAATTTCAGAGAAGGCCTCACAGTGCTGGAATATTTTATTTCAACGCACGGAGCAAGAAAAGGTTTAGCTGATACTGCGTTAAAAACCGCTGATTCAGGTTATTTGACAAGAAGGCTTGTTGATGTTGCTCAGGATGTAATTATTACTGAAGAAGACTGCGGCACTATAAACGGTATAATTGTCAGCGCCATAATTGAAGGTGATGAGATAGTTGTTGGTTTAAAAGAAAGAATTATAGGCAGGGTTGCCGTTGATAATATAGTTGATATTATAACAGACAAACTTATTGTAGAAGCAAGCCAGGAAATTAGTGAAGAACAGGCCGATGCTATAGAGACAGCCGGTATTGAGAAGATAAGGATTAGAAGTGTTCTTACTTGTGAGACAAAACATGGTGTTTGCGCAAAGTGTTATGGGAGAAATTTAGCTACGCGTAAAGCAGTTGAACTTGGCGAGGCAGTCGGCATTGTCGCTGCGCAGTCCATAGGCGAACCAGGCACGCAGTTGACAATGAGAACATTTCATATAGGCGGTACAGCCAGCAGGATTATAGAGCAGTCTTTCATAAAGAGTAAAAGCGATGGTATTATCACATACCATAATTTAAGGATAGTCAAGAAAAAACCTGGCGAGAACATAGTATTAAATAGGAACGGCCAGATTAGTATCAGCGATAAAGCAGGCCGTGAATACGAGCGCCATATTATGCCGCAAGGCGCTATTATAAAATTTGACGATCAACAGGAAATTAAAAAAGACGCTGTTATTGTAAGATGGGATCCATACACTGTTCCGATACTTACAGAGGCAGAAGGTTCTATAAAGTTTGAAGATATAATTGAAGATATTACTATGCGTAAAGAGCTTGATAACGCTACAGGCCTTACAGACAGGGTTATAATAGAGTCAAAAGGCGGCGAATATCATCCTCAGATAGTTATACAGAATAAAAAAGATGAAGTGCTTGCGATTTATCCTATACCTGTAGGCGCGCATATAGCTGTAAAGGACGGCCAGGATATAGAGGCAGGCGGTGTATTAGCCAAGACGCATAGAAGCCTTACAAAAACAAAAGATATCACAGGCGGTTTGCCTAGAGTTGCTGAATTATTTGAAGCCAGGCGGCCAAAAGATCCGGCTATTATAAGCGAAATAGATGGAGTAGTTGAATTCGGGCCTGCAAAAAAAGGCCAGCGCCGTGTAGTTATAAAAGCAGCTTCAGGAATGAAGAAAGAGTATCTTATACCTCATGGCAAACACCTTAACGTTTACAAGGGTGATTTAGTTACATCAGGCCAGCAGCTTATTGATGGCGCAGTTGTGCCGCAGGATATTTTAAGGGTTTCCGGAGATAAAAAACTTCAGGAATATTTAGTAAATGAAATCCAGGAAGTTTACAGATTGCAGGGTGTAAAAATAAACGATAAGCACATTGAAGTAATCGTAAGGCAGATGCTGCGTAAGGTAAGAATTGAAGATCCAGGTGACACAGAATTTCTTATTGGCGAACAGATTGACAAATTTGTTTACAAAGAAGAAAATCAAAAGGTCATTAGTAAAGGTAAAAAGCCAGCTATCGCGGTGCCGATTCTCCTCGGTATCACTAAAGCGTCATTAAGTACAGAAAGTTTTATTTCAGCCGCAAGCTTCCAAGAAACAACAAGAGTCTTGACAGATGCAGCAGCAAGTGGTAAAATAGATACTTTACTCGGCCTAAAAGAAAACGTAATTATGGGCCATTTGATTCCTGCCGGCACTGGATTTAAAACGCATCGGCATGTGGAAATTTTTAAGGAAGCTTCGCAGGCCGTCCAGCAGCAAAGTGAAGCAAATTCAGAAAACAAATTACAGCAAGAAATTAATACTGACGAAAAAGCGGAATAAATTAATATGCCTACAATAAGCCAATTAATAAGATTAGGAAGACAAGACAAAAGATATAAATCAAAATCACCGGCCTTAAAAAATTGCCCTCAGAAGCGCGGGGTTTGTTTACAGGTAAAAACGATGACGCCTAAAAAACCGAATTCAGCATTGCGTAAGATTGCAAGGGTTAGGCTTACAGGCGGGATTGAAGTTACTTCTTATATACCAGGCGAAGGCCATAATTTACAGGAACACTCTATAGTTTTAGTAAGAGGCGGCAGAGTAAAAGATTTGCCTGGAGTAAGATATCACATAGTAAGAGGAACGCTTGATACAGCAGGCGTTACAGACAGAAAGAAATCAAGATCTAAGTACGGAGCTAAGAGGCCGAAGAAATGAGAAGAAGGCGCGCGGAAAAAAGAGAATTAACAGCAGATCCGAAATTTCACAATAAGCTTGTGGCAAAGTTTGTGAATTGCTGCATGAGAGATGGTAAAAAATCTACCTCTGAATCAATAGTTTACGGTAGCTTAGATATTGCATGTAAGAAATTAAACAAAACAGATGCATTAGAGGTTTTGCAGAAGGCAGTTGATAATGCGCGCCCACTTTTAGAGCTGAAGCCAAGAAGAGTAGGTGGAGCGACATACCAGATTCCGATAGAAGTAAGCCATGAAAGGGGAGTGTCAGTGGCGCTTCGCTGGATAAGGAATTTTGCAAGGGCAAGAAAAGGCAAGCCAATGAAAGAACGTCTTGCGCTTGAAATTTTAGATGCATATAACGGTGTTGGTTCTGCTATGAAAAAGCGTGAAGATACGCATAAAATGGCAGAGGCGAATAAGGCATTCGCTCACTTTAGATGGTAATATGATTGCTTCAGACATCTCACAAAAGAAAAATATAATGGCTAGAGAAATACCTTTACAAAAAATAAGAAATATAGGAGTTATGGCGCACATAGACGCTGGTAAAACAACGACTACTGAGCGCTTGCTCTATTTTACCGGCAGGTTGTATAAAATAGGCACAGTTGACGAAGGGACTGCTACCATGGACTGGATGGAGCAGGAACAGGAAAGAGGCATTACTATTACATCTGCTTCAACGCAGTGTGTATGGAAAGATTTTACAATAAACGTTATTGATACGCCAGGACATGTTGATTTCACTATTGAGGTAGAGCGTTCTTTGCGCATATTAGATGGCGGTGTGGTTGTTTTCTGCGCAGTCGGCGGGGTTGAGCCGCAAAGCGAGACAGTATGGCGCCAGGCAGATAGATATAAGATACCCAGGATAGCATATATCAATAAGATGGACAGGACCGGCGCAGATTTTGCAAAGGCTCTTGAAGAAATGCACTCTAAATTAGGCGCTTTAGCATGCCCTATACAAATGCCTGTAGGTAAAGAAAGCGCGTTCGAAGGAATTATAGACCTTGTTCATATGAAATTTATTAAATATACAGATGAATCAGGCAGAGAATTCGAACTTTTACCTGTCCCGGAAAAAGCATTAAAAGAAGCAGAGCAATATAGGCACCAGATGATTGAAAAATTAGCTGAAGCTGATGAAAAGGTAATGGAAAAATATATACATAACGAACAAATGTCAGAAGAATTTATTGTAAAACATATAAGAAGAGCAACCATAAATAATGGGTTAGTGCCTGTTTTATGCGGTTCTTCATTAAGGAATACAGGAATACAGCCGCTTTTAGACGCAGTATGCGATTATTTGCCTTCCCCTGTTGACGTGCCGCCTATTATGGGTATAAATCCTAATACAGAACAGGAAGAAGAAAGAAAAACAACGGAAGATGAGCCATTCTGCGCGTTAGCATTTAAAATATTGGCAGATAAATTTGTAGGCAAACTTACTTACGTAAGGGTTTATTCAGGCGTATTGAAATCAGGCAGTTATATATATAATGTTTCGACAGGCGAAAAAGAAAGAGTCGGAAAATTGCTCCAGATGCATGCAAATAAACAGACAATTATAGAGCAGGCTTACGCAGGAGATATCGCAGCAGTGGTTGGTTTAAAGAACACTACGACAGGCGATACTATTTGCGATGAAGATCATCCAATAAGATTAGAATCAATGCAATTTCCTCAGCCTGTTTTGTCCTTAGCAATTGAACCGGCAACAAAAGCAGATCAGGAAAAACTTGGGTTTGCTCTTCATAAACTTGCTGAAGAAGACCCTTCTTTTTTAGTAAAGTATAATCAGGAAACAGGGCAGACTATTATTTCAGGCATGGGCGAATTACATTTAGAAATTTTAGTTGACAGGATGTTGCGTGAATTTAAAGTTTCAGCAAATGTCGGCAAGCCGCACGTAGCGTACCGCGAGACTATAGGCGAAAGAGTAACATCAGTAGGTAAATTCATACAGCAGTCAGGCGGCCATGGCCAATATGGACATGTTGTTTTAGATATAGCACCTGGCGAGCCTGGCACAGGAGTTGAATTTGTCAGCAAAATCATAGGTGGTTCTATACCAAGAGAATTTATCCCTGCCGCTGAAGACGGAGTTATAAATGCGGCTAAGACAGGCATCTTAGCCGGTTACCCTGTAACCGACATAAAAGTTATTTTAATAGATGGTTCTTATCATGAGGTTGACTCATCAGAATTGGCTTTTAAAATGGCAGCTTCTATAGCCCTTCATGATGGATTAAGAAAAGGAAAATCGAAACTTTTAGAGCCCATAATGGATTTAGAAGCTACAACGCCTGAAGAATTTTTAGGCGATGTTATAGGTGACCTAAATTCCAGGCGCTGTAAGATTCAATCTATAAAACAAAGAGGCAACGCAAAGGCAATAAGGGGCAATGTGCCATTGTCTGAAATGTTTGGCTATGCAACAGGATTAAGAAGTTTGACGCAAGGGCGTGCAACATACACAATGGAACCTTCTTATTATGCCGAAGTGCCCACATATATATATGATAAAATAATTTCAGGAGGAAAATAACAATGGCAAAAGAAAAATTCCAGCGCATCAAGCCGCATGTGAATATCGGGACTATAGGCCACGTAGACCATGGTAAAACTACGCTTACTTCAGCCATAACCCTTTGCCTTCAAAAGAAGGGTTTTGCCGAAGCCAGGGCCTTTGATTCAATTGATAACGCTCCTGAGGAAAAGGAACGCGGCATAA
>Ga0247842_10005738_pt1 | contig 14473 bp, 10 predicted proteins | sample LaCruzMarch2015__3_FD_192411 | JGI IMG/M metagenome (GOLD analysis project Ga0247842, IMG submission 192411) | Freshwater microbial communities from meromictic Lake La Cruz, Castile-La Mancha, Spain - LaCruzMarch2015_19m | ecosystem: Environmental > Aquatic > Freshwater > Lake | place: Spain...
CGTGTCGCTCTCCGAGAAGAAGCCCATTTTATCGGCCCTTGTTCCACCACCCTACACAAAATCGGACAGCATACCCGACAACCAGTTGCAATTATTCAAATGTTAATTGGACAGCCGTGATTGGGGCTCTAAACTTAGTTGATGAATCCGTTCTCACTCAGTGCCTGGCTCAACAATACAAAAACTGCCGGACTGTTAACCTGTCATCCATGAAAAAAATATCTGAAAATATATTGAATACCATACCGGAAAAGTATGTCGGCCGTTATCAGGTTCTTCCCTTCAAATCAGAGCGGGGGAAGTTACATGCGGCCACGATGGATCCGAACAACTGGCAAATATTGAATGAAGTACAGTTTATAAGCGGTTATTCAGTTATTCCGTATCTTGCCGCAGAATATCATCTTCTGAATTCCATCGAAAAATTTTATAAAGTTAAGGCCGACAAGCCGACCAACCATGAGGCCATGAGCAACATGCAAAATGGTGATTGGAATAGTGGTCTGGAGCTTGTTGAGGAAAAGCAAGAATCCATCGCTTATCATGAGGAGCTGAAAGATTCGGATGCCCCGATTATTAAGCTTGCAAATGTGATTATCGAAGAAGCCATTAAACAAAAAGCCAGCGATATCCATATCGAACCTTATGAAAATGAATTGAGAGTCCGCCTTAGGATTGATGGAACCCTGATAACGGTGCTCAATCCCTCCAAAAGTTATGCTAATGGTTTGGCGTCGCGTATAAAAATAATGTCAGGGCTGGACATCTCCGAAAAACGCCTTCCTCAGGATGGCAGGTTTAAAGCACGCAACAATGGGAATGTTGTGGATTTTCGTGTTTCTACCTTTCCCGGAATCTATGGAGAAAAGACCGTACTCCGTCTGCTGGATAATTCTAATCTTTTATTGGATATAAACGAATTAGGATTAAATAAAGATGATTTAACAACACTTTTGTCCGCCATGTATAAATCCAAAGGGATGATACTGATTACTGGGCCCACCGGAAGCGGAAAGACAACAACGATTTACTCCATGCTTCACAAACTAAATGATGGGACCCTCAACATTTCAACCGCCGAAGATCCCATAGAATATAATTTAAAGGGCATTAATCAATTTCAAATGAACACCAAGATAGGTCTGAATTTTGCTCGTGCCCTGAGAACATTTTTAAGACAGGATCCTGACATCATCATGGTGGGAGAAATAAGGGATTTGGAAACTGCGGAAATTGCCTTTAAGGCTGCCCTGACGGGTCATCTCGTATTGAGCACGCTGCATACAAATAATGCTCCCGAAACCATTACCAGACTGATCAATATCGGCATTGAACCCTATATGATGACATCGTCCATCAATCTTATTGTTGCTCAACGGTTGATTAGAAAAATTTGTGAAAAGTGCAAGATTGAAGCTACACCGACCGACTTGCAAACAAATGTTTTAAGGAATTATGGGTTCAATATTAACGACCATCATGTTGCCCAGGGAGAGGGATGTGAAGAATGCAGCAATACGGGCTACAAAGGAAGGATTGCCATATATGAGGTCATGCCGTTGTGGGACGAAATTAAAGAATTAATCCTGAAAGGAAAATCAGCTTTTGAGATAAGAACGAAAGCAGAAGAAAAAGGGCTTACATCCTTGCAGATGCAGGGTTTCAATAAAGTCATCACCGGCGTAACCTCATTGAACGAATGGATGAGGGTTCTTGCCTAATACAAAAACACTGAATTATAAATGATATTCAGCTTGCCTTCGCATGCGAACGGCGTCACTTCTGTCCCTCATGTCAGCAGAAGCGGGTCTGTAATTCGGGGAGCGGCTCTGTAGATTTCAATTGGTAATAGACAAACTTGAAACGCCTTGGATAACGTAAAATTTCTTTCGCTTTTTGAATAGCACGGCAGTGTTCTTTCGAGATAAGAACTTCGTCGTGACGGCAAAAGCGATTTTAAAAAGCGTCGATTGTTTAAATTTCTCAAGGCAAGAGTCGTCTCGACACATCCTTTCCGCAATCATCGGCACAGTATCCCACATTTTGTGGCCAGGTTTCCCTGGACATACAAGACCGTGTTGTCCTATGCTTCTTTCACGAAAAAGCAATGCCCTATCAGATATACGAAGATCCGAGAGCAGATGCCGAACACGGCACTGAAAGTGGGAAAGGAGACAGTCAATGCCAATCGATCTTGATAAGTTCAAAATAGCCTATGAGAAATGGGTGGAAGAAAGCCTGCCGGATTATCGGGCGGGCAACATGCAAGAAATTGTGAAAAAATATCCTTTCGTGGTTTCAGATGACATCCCCTGGACCCCTTACCAGGGCCGGCCGTCGGAACAGACTTTTGCACTGGTTACCAGCGGCGGCCTCTATCTCAAGAAAAGCCAGCCTGCCTTCAACACCGAATCAATTCACGGTGATCCGTCTTTCCGGGAAATCCCCAAAACCGTCCGCCAGGAAGACCTCGGTATTGCGCATGCCCATTACGACCACAGCCTGGCGCTGCAGGACATCAACATCATTTTTCCCGTCCAGCGTTTTATCGAACTGGAAAAGGAGCGTATTATCGGCATGGTACCGGATACGCTGTACAGTTTCAGCTATGTCAACGATGTGGCAACCCTGGTTACAAAAACGCTGCCGGATTTCATTTCCCGTATTAAGGCGGCCGGTGTCGACGTCCTCTTCCTGGCGCCCGTCTGACCCAAGTGCCATCAGACCGTGGGTCTGATCCAGCGGACGGCGGAGGAGGCGGGTATTGTCACCATCTCCATGGGCAATGATGCCGGGCGCATGGCTCACATCAAACCGCCTCGGGCCTTGATCGTCAAGTTCGCGCGGGGCAGTATGTTCGGTGAGCCGGGCAATGTTAAACGCCAGCGGCGTATCATTATGGATGCCCTCGAAGCCTTAAAGACCATGACCGAGCCGGGCACCATTCGGGAGCTGCCTTACCAATGGAAGCGGCCGGATCCCGAAATCGATTAAGTCATTATGAAATATGTAGGACCCGCACCGACATCGAAATCAGAAAATTGCCTGTGGCCGGAGGGACGCCGGCGCATTATTCTTGGTCCACCAGCGGGAATCGAAGTCGATTGCATCCTTCCTGTAAGTCACACACTACTCAAAGACGGAAAAGATAATGGTTTCAGAGGGTAATCAGCACTTATCAGCCAGTTTTCATTTGACATCCCCATGGATACGCGGCAATATCTCCAATAGTTGAGACACATCAACTAAGCGTTCACCATTCTTTCCATCTGCAATCGTTTTTCACGACACGGGAGACAAGATGAAAGATCTATCCAAGACAAATCCAGAACTGATCGAAGAGATATCTGCCTTAAAGCAGAAAATCCAGGAACTGAAACACTCGGATTCAGAGCACAAGCGGGCGGAGGTTGCCTCCGATATTGCGGAAGCCCCGGCTCTTTATTACAAAATTCTTCAGATCAATCCCGACGTTTCTTTATCGGACATCCACCTCGCCTTTGGAAAAATGACCAGCGCTTGGGATTCTGAACGTTACCCTCATGTTCCATCCTGGAAAGAGACGTCAACGGAAAAGCTGAAGGAAATCAAGAATGCCTACGATAAGCTTTTGCTTCTGCACGCGGCCCATGAGACAGCCGATCCGGGAGATTCAATCTATCCGCCCTTATCAACGGCGCTCCTATCCGTCCCCGAAAACCCCGATCAGGAAGAGACGGCGTCTGTCCAGGCGAACGTCAACGTGCTTCCCGGATCGCCATTTAAACATCGCCCGTGGCTGCTCGCCCCGGGCGCCCTCATCGCGATCATTCTGTTCCTGGTTTTCTTATGGCCAACCCTTTATCACTACGAGGCCATCCGGCTGGGAGGCAAGGATTATCGGCTCCGCATCAACAGACTGACGACCCATACCCAATATTTTGATGGTCGGCAGTGGCTTGAACCACCCCTTCGCGTTGAGACGCCGCACAATGTCCCTCCCGGGATAGCGTCGCCCCCTTTGCCTGCCCAACCAACCGGGGTTGGGATCCGGAACGAACCAAAGCCATCCTCACCTCCTCTGGCAAAGCAGGAGATTACGCCCCCGGATCGAATCAGCGTTAAAACAAAGACCAGAGGACGCTACAGCATCCAGGTCAGCGCCTATCCGGCAAGAAACAAGGCAGAGGCCTTGGCAAAAGAAATACAGGCTAAGAAGTTTGCGGTTCGGGTGGAAGCGGTTTCTATCCAAAGCAAGGGCCAGTGGTATCGGGTTCTGCTCGGACAATTTGAAAACCGTGCCGCCGCCCTCCAGTATCTCAAGGATCATCAGATTGGAGAAACCTATCCCGGAAGTTTTATTCAGAAATCCGTCATCCACTAAAAAATGAGGCTGGGTCTCGCACAGGCCCTATAGACCTGCTCTTGGTCTGGAGAAAGCAATCGATGAAATCTCGCGGAATAGGGGAATCCTTTACGACGCGCCGGTGGTCGCCGCAGCTTTGAAGCTTCTGAAAGAGGAGGGGTTCCAGATCGACCTGGAGGTCAAGAACTGACGGCGCAACCCGGACTTGGCTTGTCAGCGATCAGAGTCTCCACGGTCATTTCAGGCACGCAATGGCTTTCACAATGCACGGTTGTTGTTGAAGTTCAATGATGAAACGAAGGACAGAACTTCGAACAAGCCCATGCACGGTACGGCGTGCCGCCGCCCGTGATGGGCAACATATGAACTGGCTAAAAATACCCCGTTTCTTAGTAAAGAGCGGGGTTTTGTGTTTTGAGCAATAAAGGTAATATCCCTTGACAAACAAAAACAGCCCCCCTATATTCCATCCATCGAAAGCAATACCTTATCACGATCACGTCACGCGGCCATAGGTCATGGGTTCACATCTTTGGAAGCCCTGGAGGGATCAAATCCCGCGCGGAAAGAGGAAGGCCCGCCATGAAAAAACCCGTGAGAGTGGGAATCGTGGGCGCCGGATTTTCGGCCTCGTTTCACCTTCGGTCTTATCAGCAGGTAAAAAGGGTCCCTGTGGAGATTGCCGCGATTGCGAGTAAAACCAGGACTCGCGCTCAGCAGTTGGCCGGCCGCTATGACATCCCCAAGGTGTATGACGACTATCGCTCGCTTCTCGATGATCCTTCCATTGATGTTATCGATCTGTGCGTCCCCAACGCCATTCACCTCCCTCTTGTTTTGGAAACCGTAAAAGCCGGCAAGCATGTCATCTGTGAGAAACCCCTCACAGGTTATTTCGGTGAAGGCGAGCCGGACAAAGAGGTGGGCGCCACATCGAAGCGGAAGATGCTCGACAAGGTAAGAGCCGACCTTGCCGAGGTCTCCCGTGTGATGGCGGAACACCCCGTCAAGTTCTGCTATGCGGAGAACTGGATCTACGCTCCGGCCATCCGAAAAGCCCTTGAAATCATCGAACGATGCATGGCCACGGGATCCATACTCGAGATCCGCGGCGAGGAATCACACAGCGGGTCGCACTCGGAGTATTCCAAGTGGTGGCGCCACACGGGCGGAGGAGCCCTGGCGCGGCTCGGAGCGCATCCCATTGGAGCGGGGCTGTTCCTGAAGCACTTCGAGGGCCGGAAAAAGACGGGACAGCCGATTATTCCGGTTGAGGTGCTGGCCGATGGAGTCGATCTCACCAAGACCTCCGCATTTCAATCGGTCGAGAAGTCACCCCTCGTTACGGGGTGGGGGGACGTGGAAACCTGGTCTCAGGTGACCGTCACCTTTTCGGACGGGACTCGGGGGATCTTTTACGGCGCGGATAATCTGCTCGGCGGAATGGAATCGACCATGGACATCCGTCTTTCCAATGCCCGACTGAAGCTCGATATCTGTCCGGTTCGGATCTGTCAGTTCTATACGGTTGACCCGGCTCCCGTGGGAGATGTCTACTTCAACGAAAAGCAGGAAACCAAGGCCGGACTCTCCTTTCCGAGCCCGGATGAAGAATGGATGCTGGGCTATCCTCACGAGATTCAGGACTTCATGGAGGCCATCGCCCTCGACCGGCCCCCCCTGAGCGGTCTTGAGCTGGCCAAGCAAGTGGTGGAGGTGGTCTATGCAGGATATGTTTCCATGGAAGAAAGGCGAAAAGTAACTCTGTCCCTGACAAAGTAGGTTGCAGTGCGACTCGGAGGGAAACCATGAATGAGGATCTTTTTCAATTACCGGTTAAGATTGGTAATGTGACGCTCCGAAACCCCTTTGTTGTCGGCTCGGGACCGACGGTCAAGAGCGTGGAGCAACTGGAGCTCATCGAAAACTGCGGATGGGGAGCAGCCTCCACAAAGCAGACGTTCAATCCCCGGCCATACATCAATTATGATCCCCGTTATCGATGGTTGAAAAAGGAGAAACTCCATATATTCACAGCCGAGCATCGATTGGATATGGAAAGCGGCCTGCGGCTCGTCGAAGCGGCGAGGAAGAGATGCAGAGAGTTGGTGATCATCGCCAACTTTTCCGATAACAGCGTCAATATCGAGGGATGGGAGGAAGGGGCGCGGCGCTTTGAAGCGGCGGGCGCCCAGATCCTGGAGCTCAACTTCTGCTGTCCCAATATGTCCTTCAGCGTCGATGTTTCCGACAAGCGCACCAAGACCTCCCACACCTCTTCGGGTGCGAGCATGGGTCAGGACGAGAATGCCGTAGCCGGCGTTGTCCGGAGTCTCCGGAAGGCGATCCAAATCCCGATCATTGCCAAACTGACCCCGGAAGGGGGCCGCATAGCGGAGGTTTCCAGAGCCGCCTTCGATGCCGGCGCCGACGCCGTCAGCAGTGTCGCGAACCGGCTTGGAATCCCGCCCGTCGATATCCGGAATTATAGGAAACCCATCTTCAACCTCCAGGGCGAAAACACCATGGGTTGCATGTCGGGACCCTGGATCAAACCCCTCTCCATGAGGGATGTCTTCGAAATTCGAAAGCTGGTGGGGCCGGGCCCCCACATCAACGGCACTGGAGGCATCGCTTCCATGGAAGACGCGGTACAGATGATGATGTGCGGCGCCGACTCCATCGGCGTGTGCACGGAAACCATGCTGCGGGGATTCGGTTTCCTGGAAAAATGGATGAAGACCCTGAAGGCATACATGAAGGAGATGGATTTCAGCACCGCCAGAGAGATGCGGGACCTCCTGATTTCCGAGATCAAGTCCGCTGCCGACCTGACGCTCTGGCCCGGTTATGCCCAGGTGGACAAGGAGAAATGTTCGGGCTGCGGGCTGTGCGTCGAGATCGGGCACTGCAATGCCATTGTCATGACTGATGCCGTGGCCTCCATCGATCCCAAGCTCTGCAAGGGTTGCTCCACATGCATCGACATCTGCCCCAAACAATCCATCCGGATGGTGGAAGAGGTGACGGGAAAACGGTGAGTCCGGTGAAAATGATAAGGCAGACCTCCGGATTTCTAATCGTTCCGGCCTGAAAAGGGTAAAAGAAAAAGTGTGGGAGATGGTCGTTAAGGAAAACCAAGGAGACACTGTAATGAAAGGAGAGGTTAAAATGAAAAGAAAAGAATTTTGGATGATCTTGGGCAGCTTCGGGTTGGCGATGATAATGTCATTATCCCTGCTGGGATCTTGCGCCGAAGCACAGACCAAGAAAGCAGCAGAGCAAAAGATGAACTGGGTCTTTGCCACCAATCCCGGACCCGCGGCCAATACGTGGTCATTCTACCCCTATCCGCGCTTTCAAAAGCTCCTGGAGAAAAACTCCGGAGGACGGCTCGTCCTGGACACCAAAATGTCGTTGTATCCGGTGAATGAAGTGGTTCATGCGGTCATCGCCGGACGGGCGGATGTCGGTTGGGAGAGAATTCCCTGGGTGGCGGGCACTTTTCCCCAATGGGATTTCGCCCTCCCTTTCCTCTGGGACAATGTGTTCGAATATGAGGCTTTCCTGAATGACCCCAGGATGGTGGAAATCGAGCGTAAATCCTATGGAGAAAAAGGTCTGGTGAAGATTGCCGATATCCCTTCCGAGGCCCTGGATGGGGTTTGGGGGAAAAAGGCGATTGCCACGGTGGAGGATTTTAAGGGGATGAAAATCCGGACCTCCGGGTTGATTACCACCCTGGCCATGCAGCGCCTGGGCGCCTCCCCCTTGACCATTCCCAACGCGGAAATCATGGAAGCCCTGCAGAGGGGGACGGTGGATGCGATTCAGACCTCCCGCGGCTGGGGTCTGGGTTTCGGACTCCCGGATGTCTGCACCAATGTGAGCTTCTGGAGATTTCAGTCGGTTTTCGGCGGGATGCTGGTGGTGAACAAGGCCAAATTTGATAAGTTGCCGGCCGATCTGAAAAAGATCGTTCTGGATACGGGCAGGGAGATGCAGGGGCAAACCATGTTCGGCGCCAAGATCGAGGAATTGGAAGCGGAAGTCGGGCTGAAGGTCAGCCGGATGAAAGTCACCCAGCCGGTTCAGGACGAAATCAACAAGGCCAGGGAAATCGTTCGCCCCGCCGTTGACAAATGGCTTGAGCTTGCGGGTCCGAACGGCAAGAAAATCCTGAGCATCGCCGCCGAATATGCCGGCGGCGCCAAGATCATGCTCAAGAAATAATGTTTTTCAGGGCCGGTGAAAACGATGAAGCGAATCGGTATCGTGATCGATAAAATCGCGTATATGGGCGGCTGGCTTGCGGGGTGGCTGGTGCCGCTCATGATGATGCTGGTCGTCGTGGACGTCTTCATGCGGTATGTCATGAATCGGCCCCTGATGGTGTCCGACGAGTTCAGCGCGTACATGCTCGTGGCTCTCTCCTTCCTCGGCCTTGCCTATACGTGGAGAGAAAAAGGGCATGTGCGCATTGAAATTCTTGTAAACCGGTTCCCCTCCAGAACCTATGGCTGGGTAAGACTGCTGGGTCTGATTCTGACATTGATCTTCATGATCGTAATGGACCTGGCCGCTTACAAAATGATCGCTTACGCCCTGCAAATCAATCTGCGATCGTCCACCTGGCTTATGTTCCCCTTGTTCTGGCCTCAACTGACCGTATTTCTCGGGTTTGTCATGCTGACCCTGTTGCTGATTGTCGATATTGCCCGGGCCGCCTTCAAGGTCCGGGCAGGCGAAAGAGTGGAGGAATAACGCGGTGAGCCTGTCATTGATGTCCCTCGTCATTCTCGGTGGGCTGGTTCTCCTTTTGGCTTTGGGAATTGAAATCGCCCCGTCAATGGGGATCGTTGCCGGGATTGGCCTTCTTCTTTTCGTTCATCAGCCTCTGGATTATTTTCCTCGGGCCGCTTTTGAGATCATGAACTCCTTCACCTTTACCGCCATCCCCCTCTTTGTCTTCATGGGGACTATTTACGCCAATACGGGGATTGTCAGCGGGCTCTTTCGGGGAGCTGAAAAAATATTCGGAAGCCTTCCCGGAAGCCTGTGCTCGGCCATGATCGTTGCCAACGCCATTTTCGGGGCCATCTCCGGCTCCAGCCTGGCGGCGACGGCCACATTCGGCCGGATCTGTTTTCCGGAGATGGAAAAAGCGGGATATGATACCAAGATGTCCCTTGGCGCCATCGCCATTTCCGGCACCTTAAGCGTTCTTATCCCTCCCAGCCTGATCATGATCGTTTATGGAGGCTGGCTGGATGTCTCCGTGGCCCGGCTCTTTGCCGGGGGCGTGATCCCCGGGATTATCCTGACTTTTTTCTTCGTGATCACCGTCACCATTATGGTTTTACGCAATCCCGGACTGGCGCCCCAAGCCTCGATCCGGAAATTCACTGCCAGGGAAAAACTTACGGCGATCTGGGATTTATTCCCTTTCCTGGTAGTGATTACGCTGGTTTTGGGTACCATCTTCACCGGAATCATGACCCCTACGGAATCGGCATCCCTCGGCGCCTTCCTGAGCATCGTTCTGGCCGTGATATTCCGGAAAATGACGTACAAGGCGCTCAAAGAGAGCATGCTTTCGGCAGTCAACATCAGCGCTATGATCGCCTTTGTGCTGTTTACGGCGAGGATGCTGGGGCAGGTCTTTCAGTACATCGGTCTTACCGAAGCGACCTCGGTATTCATGACGGATATGGGTCTGGGGAAATATGCCACATTGGCGATAATCTGCGTCCTGTATCTCATCCTGGGATGCTTCTTTGATTCCCTGTCCATGCTGGTTTTAACCCTTCCCTTTGTTGCCCCCATCATCAAAAATTTGGGGTTCGACTTCATCTGGTTCGGCATTCTTTACGTCGTGCTCGCAGAAATCGGCCTCGTCACCCCGCCTTTCGGTCTTAATCTTTTTGTTCTCAAAGGGGTCGTGCCGAAATATGAGATTACCTATATTTTTGCAGGCACCTTGCCCTTCTTGATTCCGACTTGTATTCTGATTGTATTGATAATCATGTTCCCCGAGCTCGTTCTATGGCTCCCCAGAATACTGTACTCGAGATGATATAGCTTATCAGGATAGTTTCTGAGCCGAATCCTTATCTAAATATATCTTTACCCAGGAATGCATTCGCAAGGCCGATGACGGGCAGACCGAAGAGATAGGTCCCTCCCACATCCTTTTTACCGCCGTTGCTTTCTGCGGCCCGGGGACGATGGCATAAATCTCCTGGGCTGAAAGGATCGCGGGAACGGTCATGGTAAACGCCATGCGGGGAACCGCTTTAAGGGACGCGTACCGGGCCATGGGATTGGGATGGTCTTCATAATCCTGATATTGCTGCCTGACAGAGCGGTCATCAATGCGGATGATCCGGATCATCTGGGGATCATGCAGATCTGAGCCTGGCTCGCAGAAGGCAATGTGCCCGTTCTCTCCGATCCCGATACAGGAGATATTAATGCCCCCGTTTTGCTTGATGAGCCGGGTATATTTTTCGGCAATTTCTCTGGGAGCCCCTTTCAAGGCTTTTAAGAAATAGATTTGTTTTGGCCGGATGTACTTAAAAATATGCTCTTGCAGATAAACCTCAAAAGTATTCGGATGGTTCCGTGGAAGATCCACATAATCATCCAGATGGAAGCAAGTAACCCGGGACCAGTCGACATTTCTTTTCCTTGACAGGTGCATAAGAAATTCATCCTGCGAGGGAGCCGCAGCAAAGACGACATTGACTCTCCCTTTGTCTTTAATGAAACGGTTCATGGCCTGAGCGACATCTATGGCAGCCGTTTTCCCCATTTCGTCCCGGGTGGGAAGGATATTCAACTCCATGATCCGCCTGATCGGCATTCGAATTTTGATCATTGATCTCACCATCGGTAACCCTGAGAGCTCCTTCAAAGAGTCTCCAAAAATTGGGCCAGGCCCATACAGAAGATATATGAAGCAGCCCCTTCATATGCCAAAAACCTGGGCTGATGCCCAGCGATACAATAAGGCGGATCCCTTTGCAAGACAATTCACCGAGGCTTGATGCTTGCCGGCCCCTCAAAGGAGTCTGCTTGCTAAAACAAGCGATGTCAGCCAAAAGCTGAAAACAGTGATGATCATTAGTGGCAATCATCATCTTGTGACGTATCTTCCATAAATCCATAAAATCATTGACAACGAGAATATAAGGTGATTTAGTTACTCCACTTTTCGGCTGCTTTGAAATAATTTATAAAAAGTTCACAGATTCAGTTCCCAACCTTCACAACGCATTGAGGGGCGTAGGAATGACCGAATCGAGAACGCCTTTGACAACCGCTTATAAAGATCATTCACGTCTCTCGCCTGCACCGACAGTCCGTATCATTCCTTCTTCTCAACGACCGCAAAATAAACCGAAACTTCTCGATCTCCTGCGCGAAGCACTGCGTTCCCGTCATTACAGCCGCAGGAACTGAGCAATTGAAGATGTAACCATTTGGATTAATGTGATTTCAAAGAATTTGTGATTGGAGTGTTATCTGGAAGGAAGACCAGAAAGCGGGTTAATCTGGAAACCATCTAAACAGTAGCCATTTAAACCTTTAAGCATTTTAAGAGGAAGAACCAAAAATGAAGAAATATGTGTTTTACATAATCTTAGCCATTTTTTTGTCTTCCTGTGCAACGCCAACGCTTGGGCCTTTTTCCGTTGGCAAACCCTATGGCGGCTCTGCTCCTTATGGTGAGGGCATCCACCCCGGAATTGATTTCGATATAAGCACAGGCACCCCCATAATTGCTGTCTCGGATGGGAATGTAGTTTACATTAGAGAGATACAAGGCCCCGAAAATGGTATTTTTGTGAATGTCTGGCATAGCGGGGATTTCAGATCACTTTATGGCCACCTTAGTAAAGTTTTTGTCATGAATGGCCAAATGCTGGAAAGGGGCCAATTGATTGGTCTCTCTGGAGCATCCAACAATTATGGCCAGATAGATAATCAACATCTTCACTTCGGTCTTTGCAAACCTGGACAAGACTGTATTAATTATTCTAACTCGTACGATCCAAAATTGTTCTGGTTAGGTGGGCAACCTCAATGTTTTGATCCGAAGATGGATTATTCCAACTACTCTCAGAGAGATATAACCCTTCCTGTTGCATGTGGGGATTACGGGAAAGCACTGATTGCTGAAGCAAGAGAAAAGATTAAAATAAAGAGGCCCCTCTTTTAATTATTGGCTACAAATCTTTCCAGCAGACCGCATGAGGCGGCCGCTGAACTCCATCGATGGCTCGGACGCTTCGCGCCAGTACATCAAGCGGCTGCAGCGCCGTTGGGTGGCATGAAGAGGGACAAGATGAGCGACAAACCGGTATTCACCAAGTACCTCAAAGAGCTTTCCGCCGTGGCCCTGCAAGGCGACGCGAGAGAGGAAAGCTTCTACCCGACGCTTGCCGAAATGCTGGCAGCTATAGCCAAGACAACCGGGCGGGCGCATGTGCGCGTCACCACCCTTCCAAAGCCCACCGATGCCGGGAACCCCGATTTTCGTCTGTGGAATGGCACGGACCGCATCATCGGCTATGTCGAAGCCAAGAAGCCGACGGAAGATCGGCTGGACGTTGTCGAGGAGTCCGAACAACTCACGCGCTATCGCTCCACGTTCCCCAATCTCATTCTGACCAACTTCCTTGAATTTCGGCTGTACCGGAACGGCGAGCGCGTGGAGACGGTCCTTGCCGCCCGGCCCATGATTCTCAACCGGCTGCGCACGATGCCGCCGTTGGAAAAGCCGGAAGAACTGCATGCCCTCCTTGACCGATTTCTCGGTTTCTCGCTGCCCAAGGCGTTCACGGCCGAATCTCTCGCCATCGAACTGGCCAAACGCACTCGATTCCTGCGGGATATCGTCGCTCAGCAGCTTGAGCAGGAAAAGGACGCACCGGGCATGCTTGCCGGGTTCTTTGAAGCCTTCCAGACCTACCTCATCGGCACGCTGACACCGGAGGACTTCGCCGACCTCTTCGCCCAGACCATCACCTACGGCCTCTTTGCCGCCCGGACCCGGGCTGGGGACGGATTCAGCCGCCGTGCCGCGTTCGACAACATCCCTCACACCATCGGTGTCCTGCGCGACATCTTCCGCTTCATCTCGCTCGGCGATCTCCCCGAGCAACTCGCCTGGTGCGTAGACGACATCGCCGAAGTCCTGGCCGTGGCCGACGCGCCCGGCATCCTCGACCGCTACTACCACGAAGGCAAGGGCGGTGATCCCATCGTTCACTTTTACGAGACTTTCCTCGCGCAATACGACCCCGCCGAGCGCGAGCGCCGCGGCGTTTACTACACCCCCGAACCGGTGGTCGGCTACATCGTGCGTTCGCTGCACGGCCTCCTCAAGACCGAGTTCGGCAAACGCGACGGCCTGGCCTCCGACGGCGTCACGCTGCTCGATCCGGCGGCGGGCACCATGACCTTCGTTGCCCGCGCCGCGCACCAGGCCGTCGCCGAGTTCGAGGCCAAGTACGGCAGCGGTGGTCGCGAGGACTTCATTCGGCGGCACGTCCTCAAGAACTTCTACGCCTTCGAGTTGATGATGGCCCCCTACGCCGTCGGCCACCTCAAGATGGGATTCTTTCTGGAAGAACTCGGCCATCGCCTCCGCGACGACGAGCGCGTTCCCTTCTACCTCACGAACACGCTCGACAACGAGGAACTTGAACAAAGCCGCCTGCCGGGCTTTTCCGCCCTGGCCGAGGAATCCCGCCTCGCCGGTGCCGTCAAGAAGCAAACCCCGATTCTTGTCATACTCGGGAATCCGCCATACTCGGGCATCTCTTCCAACATGGGCAAGTGGATAACGGGGTTGATCGAGGATTACAAGTACGTCGATGGAAAGCACTTCGGCGAGAAGAAGCACTGGCTCCAGGACGACTACGTGAAGTTTCTGCGCTTTGCCCAGTGGAAGATCGAACAGGCCGGACGCGGAGTCGTTGGGATGATCACCAACCACGGCTATCTCGACAACCCGACGTTCCGAGGCATGCGCCAGAGTCTGATGCGCACTTTCGACGAGATTTACATCCTCGACCTGCACGGCAACTCGCTCAAGAAAGAGACCTGCCCCGATGGGAG
>Ga0247842_10005739_pt1 | contig 14472 bp, 5 predicted proteins | sample LaCruzMarch2015__3_FD_192411 | JGI IMG/M metagenome (GOLD analysis project Ga0247842, IMG submission 192411) | Freshwater microbial communities from meromictic Lake La Cruz, Castile-La Mancha, Spain - LaCruzMarch2015_19m | ecosystem: Environmental > Aquatic > Freshwater > Lake | place: Spain...
GCCGGAACTGGTAACAAGCGGGGATCCCTTGATGATACAATATTGAACGGTATTATTGCAGGCGTCATTGATGAAACGTATCGTTGAGACATCGTTGGTGTTGGTGTTGATGAGGTTCAGGCTTTTGGTGCTGCCCTCGGCGTTGACCCTGCCGTCGATGGTCACATGGTCGGCCCCGTTCAGGTCGATCAGCGGGGCAACAAGATTCCCTGTAACGCTGAGTCCTGATGCGGTTGGATAGATATACACGGAGGTGTAATTCGAGGCTCCTCCGCTTCCATTCAGCACAGCAGAGACCGTTTCGGTCGTGCTGGCATTGATGGTCACCGTCAGCGTTCCCTGGTGTGTCCCGGCATTGACTGCGTCGAAGGCGGCTTTCAGGGTATTGTATCCGGCTCCGGTCGTGCCCGACGAAGCGGTCACATATACCTTTGAAAGCGTCCATTGTGCAATGTATGTCGAAGAATTATCGGGAAACGTTGCTGGAATAGCCGGAGACCAGCCACCGAAGGTGTAATTGGGTTTTACCGGGTTCGTTACAATCGGAACAGCAGAACCAATTGTGCCTGTGAGCGGACTGACCGGGGTGCCTCCATCCGTGTTGAATGTGATGGTTGAAGTAGAACCATCCTGCAACCAGTAAGCATAGAGGTTCACCGCGTTGCCCGGCATGCTGAAGGTGGCGCCTTGCTGGTACAAATAGCCCGAACCATCGGCCTGGGTGTTCCATCCGCCAAAGGTGTAACCGCTTCGGGTCAATGATGCCGGCGTCCCGACATTTCCCAAAACGGTGACTATTGCCGTAGCTGCATAGGTGTAAGGATCAATCGGCACGTTGCCGGAACCTCCGTTGGCCTGGTAAGTTATAGTATAGGTACTGGCTGGACCAAATAAATATTTCATGACAGTGGCTTTATTGCCATTTGCCTGGTCCTGATAGGCGACATAAGGGTCGCCGGAGGAATTGATGGCAAGCGAAGTGGAGAAAACAACGCCGTCAGAAAATGCTTTTGGACCTACTGCTTCCCAGGCGGTTCCGTTAAATTTCATGACGGTGGCTTCACCACCGTTCCCTTCGTCGCGATAAGCAAGATAAGGGACCCCAGAGGAATTGAAGGCAAGTGAAGTGGAATAAACCCTGCCGTCAGAAAATTTCTTTGCACCCACTGCTTCCCAGGCCGTTCCGTTAAATTTCATGACGGTTGCCTTCCAGGAGGCATTTTCCAGATCCGAATAAGAAATATAAGGAACTCCGTCGGAATTGATGGCAATCGAAAGTTCATAAGCGCCAGCATCGGAAATTGTAGGGGTACCCACGACTTCCCAGGCCGTGCCATTAAATTTCATGACTTTGGCATTCTGCTGTGTACTTCCATAGTCCGAAAAAACAACATAAGGAACTCCCGAAGAATTGAAGGCAAGTTGGGCCCAATTTGCCTCACCTGCAGAAAATTCTTTAGTACCCACGACTTCCCAGGCAGTTCCGTTAAATTTCATCACTGTTGCTTTTGAAGAATTATTACTATGGTCCTTATAAACAACATAAGGTACGTCATAAGGATCGATGGCAATTGAAGGGTAAGAAGCCGAGTTATCTGAAAATCCATCAGTGCCCACGAGTTCCCAATCCGTTTCTGCTGCGTTTAATTTCTTGACGGCGACTTTATTGGGATATGCCGGGTGAAGATACGCGACATAAGGGACACCCAAGGAATTGATGGCAAGCGAAGTGTAATTAGATAGATAGTTGGTCGATAATCCTTTTGTCCCCACGAGTCCCCAGGCCGTTCCCGGTGCATTCAATTTCATGACAGTGTATTTATAGTTATCTGACAAATCACTATAAACAACGTAAGGAACGCCGGAGGGATTGAGTTCCAGAAAAGTATTTTGTGCATAGCCGGCAGAAAATGCTTTTGTGCCCACTACAACCCACTGATCGTATTGGATTGCTTCCCACTGCGCTGTGCAGGTCATATTGCCAGCTGGCATGGTCGCCGGTACTGCCGGGTTCCAGGCCTGAAAGTTAAAACCAACCCTGGTCGGGTTTGCCGGCGCCGTTACCGTGCTGCCCGGTACCTGTGTGATTGGCGCAATCGCAGGTGTTCCGCCGGCAACATCGAAGGTAATGGTCGGGGCCGGCAGCCATATGGCATACAGTGTGACTGCATTGGCCGGCATGCTGAAGGTGGCAGCCGCCTGGTAGGTGGTGCCATTTCCGTCGGCCTGGGTGTTCCATCCATTGAAGACGTTTCCGGTTTTCGTCAGGGATGGTGTCCCTGTATTCCCGAGAACGGTCACTGTTGCCGTAGCTGCATAGGTGTTGGGATCAACCGGAACATTACCGGTTCCGCCATTGGCATCATAAGTTACTGCATAAGTAGTTGTCAATCCATCATAACTGCCATAATAGACTTTCCCTGTTGCCGTGGTCGGAATAAACGGAACATAAAATTCGCTAAAGGTATTATTTGTTTTAATGGATCTCATAGTTGAACTGGCAACATGGCCAATGATGCTGTTACTGCTGTTGATTACACCGGCTATTCCGGTCGTTCCGTTCCCCCAGGTTGCTGCTCCGGCATTCGTAGTTGCACCATTATCCCAATTGCTTGATCCTACTACATAATTGCCGTTATTTAATGCTGTTATGCTTGATCTAGATCCATCAAAACCAACCAGGTCAAATGCTGCTGTTCCCACAAGTGAATTTGAACTGCTTACTGCTCCGCTTACTCCAGCTGTGCCACTTCCCCAGGTTACTGCTCCTGCATTTGTAGCTGCTTCATTATCCCATATATAACTACATACTACATAATTTCCATTAGGTAATACTATTACTCCACCCCAACCGACATAGTCATCTGTTGTTGTTCCTACAAGTGAATTTGAGGCGTTTACCACTCCGCTTACTCCAGCTGTGCCACTTCCCCAGGTTACTGCTCCTGCACTTGTAGCTGCTCCAATATTCCATACATAACTACATACTACATAATTTCCATTACTTAATTCTATTATCCCTGGATTATTTCCATTATAACCAACCTGGTCATTAGTTGTTGTTCCATAAAGTGAATTTGAAGCGCTTACTGCTCCGCTTATTCCTGTTGCTCCATTTCCCCAGGTTACTGCTCCTGCACTTTGGGCTCCCCCATTAACCCAATTTGAACTAATTACTACATAATTGCCATTACTTAATGCTGTTACTCCAGTAGAACCAACCTGGTCTAATGCTGTTGTTCCATAAAGTGAATTTAAAGTGCTTACTGCTCCGCTTATTCCTGTGGCTCCATTTCCCCAGGTTACTGCTCCTGCATCTGCAACTGCTCCATCCCATTGCTGACTTCTTACTACATAATTTCCATTACTTAATGCTGTTACTCTACTAGAACCAACATGGTCATTAGCTGTTGTTCCATAAAGTGAATTTGAAGTGCTTACTGCTCCGCTTATTCCTGTGGTTCCATTTCCCCAGGTTACTGCTCCTGCATCTGTGGTTACCCCATTATTCCAAAGGTTACTAATTACTACATAATTGCCATTACTTAGTGCTGTAACTCCAGTATTACTAACATAGTCTGTTGTTGTTGCTCCATAAAGAGAATTTGAAGTGCTTAGTGCTCCTTTTGGTTCTCCTGTTCCGCCATTTACCCAGGTTACTGCTCCTACATCTGCTACTTCTCCATTATCCCATTGGTAACTACTTACTACATAATTTCCATTGCTTAATGTTGTTACTCCACCCTCACCAACCTTGTCATCTTTTTTTGTTCCTACAAGTGAATTTGAAGCGCTTACTGCTCCGCTTACTCCAGCTGTGCCACTTCCCCAGGTTACTGCTCCTGCATCTGCAACACCTCCATTATCCCACTTGTAACTATCCACAACATAATTTCCATTACTTAATTCTTTTACTCCACCATAACCCACATAGTCATCTGCTTTTGTTCCTACAAGGGAATTTGAAGAACTTACTGCTCCGCTTATTCCTGTGGCTCCATTTCCCCAGGTTACTGCTCCTGCATCTGCAACACCTCCATTATCCCAAGAATAATATGTTATTACTACATAATTGCCATTACTTAATGCTGTTACTCCATTATAACCAACCTGGTCAGATGCTGTTGTTCCTACAAGTGAATTTAAAGGGCTTACTGGTCCAATTATTCCTGTGGCTCCATTTCCCCAGGTTACTGCTCCTGCATTTGCAACACCTCCATTATCCCAATAAGTACTAATTACTACATAATTGCCATTACTCAATGCTGTTACCCTATTATAACCAATCTGGTCATGTGCTGTTGTTCCATAAAGTGAATTTGAAGTGTTTACTGGTCCGCTTACTCCTGTTGTGCCATTTCCCCAGGTTACTGCTCCTACATTTGTGGTTCCCTCATTATCCCAAGAAGGACTTATTACCACATAATTTCCATTAGTTAATGCTGCTACTCCATAAGAACCAACATTGTCATTTGCTGTTGTTCCATAAAGTGTGGAAATTAATTCGTGTGTGGAGCCATTATATAAATAAACTGCTCCGCAATTATTTACTCCATTTATATCTGCATAATGTGAAGTAATAACAACGTTACCATTGGCCAGGACAACGACATAAGCTCCAAATTGATTATTATCAGATGGATTCGGGTCAACGAACTCGTTATACGCAAATGCAGCGCTTAACTGTAAAAAAATGGCGGCAATCAACAGGATGATTTTTTTCATGGTGTAACTGTGTTTGGTGAGTATTCGGGGTTTTTCTATTTCTATTTCTATTTCTATTTCTGACCGTCTTCGATTTCTCCTACCTGACGTTGCCCGCAAAACTACGGTGGTATAACTTTAAATTAATCAAAAGGAGGTTAGCAAAAGGTTAACAAATGGAGAGATTTTTTGTCAGGCCTTTAGGCGGTAAAAATTAAAAAAACATCATCATCCAAGATATCTCTACATTTTGTACCTTTGAAATAAAGAAAAATGATATGATTATCGAAAAAACAAAAGATCAGATACTTATTAAAATCTCACCAAAAGTTGATGCCTTTGGATTTCAGCGAATAATGGATTATTTGGAATATCTTGAGATTACTTCGAAAAGTAAAGCAAAACAATCTGATGCTGATAAACTGGCAAATGAACTTAATCAAGCCTGGTGGGAAAACAATAAGAACAGTTTCATCCGATGAGGATCATTGTTGATGCAAATATAATTTTCACCACCTAACATACCGCTAAATAACAATAATACAAACAGATACGATTCTAATCGAAGGCTGGACCTTTGCTGTGTTTAGCGGCCACTCATTGGCAGTAGCCCCAGATTCATACTCATCAGCAGGGATATTTCAGGCAGGGTGTGGTGTCATCCATCATTGTCAGGTATAAGTTCTACGAGATGGCTGAATGATGATACATTGTACTGATTCGTGGCGGTGATAACGGCATTCTTCCACCGGCAGATGGCTGGGGAGGCGCCTGAATCCGGCATCTCGAGCAGGTCTTTGATATCGGAGATCTGATGGATGGAGATGCGCCTGAGCGGGCCATAATGCTCGCGGAGCCAGGAGCGCTCTGCTTCAGTAAACTCAGGCAAATCTTGTAAGTCGCATATCACGGCAGGTTTTGTCTGATGTTCCGGTTGAATGACATCAACCGATGCCATCGGCAGGGTGAACCAGATCTCGCTTCCTTTTCCCTGCTCTGAAATCGCACCGGTTGTTCCGCCATGTTTTTCAACGGCCAGTTTACAAAATGCCAGGCCAAGTCCATAGCGCCGGGAAGTGCCCTGGCCAGGGTTGTCTCCGTGGGTATATTTTTCGAAGATCAAAGGCAGCAAACCGGGCGCTATTCCATCTCCCCGGTCTTTCACTGTGATCTTAATGAATCCATCAAGCAATTCTGCAGAAACTTCAATCAAACTGCCGGCCGGGGTGTGCCGGATGGCATTGTCAAGGAGGTTTACAAGGATCCTTTCGGCAATGTCTCCATCTGCCAACAACATATAGTTAATCTCATGGTTGAATGAAAGCGTGATGTTCCGCGCGGCCGCTTGCATTTTCACGCGCCGGAATGCATTCATCACCATTTCGTTCTGCGAAATCGCTGTGGCATTCAGCACGATGCTGCCATTCTCAAACCCCATGATGCCGACCATATTGTTAACGACGTTCAGCATGCGCCTTCCGGCGTTCCTGATCTCGGACAACTGATGCATCGGATCGACGCTGACATCGGCATTCACCAGGGTGTTCAGCGCATTTTTTAGATCATGATCCAGAAATGTGGTCATCAGATCTTTGAATTTCAACAGGTCCGACAACTTTTCATGTATTTGGAGCAATTCCTCTGCAGTGACGTTGATTTCATAGTTCATGATGGTTTTCTTATTTCTTTGCTTTCCCATACAGGAGACTGCCGCTCTTCACGAAAACAGCGCTTTGACAAGAATTATGATGATTTTGGCCCAGCGACGCATATACAGATTATTGATGTTTCAAACGGGCTTCAATATTACAACAGAATTAGAGGGATTGGCCTTGTTGCAGGTTAGCAAAAGGTTAACAAAGGGGGAATTTTAGGCATCAGGCACTTGCCATTAGGCATTAGCCATTAGCCATTAGCCATTAGCCATTAGCCATTAGCCATTAGCCACTAGCCATTAGGCGTTAGCCTTTAGGCCCCGAGGCATCCTCTTACCTCGGATAGGTAAGGCAGCCCCAAGAATAATTCTCAGAATTTCGACAGGCAATTGTGAAAGCTGTCTTCCTCTGTCATTCCCAGCCGGGTACGCAAACGGCTCCGGCTCACCTTCAGGCTTTCGGGCGACTGGAAAAGCATGGCTGCAATGTCTTTGGTGCTCATGTCAAGTTTCAGCAGAATACAAAGCCGGAGTTCAACCTTCGTTAGACATGGATGTTTGAGTAAAAGGTTTTTAGTAAAATCGCTGTGGATGTTTTGAAATGCCACTTCGAAACTTTTCCAGCTATCCTCCTTGACCTTCTGTTCGATGGATGCGATGCTGTTGCATACAATTTCCTTAGCGTTTTGATTGTCTCTGCAAATTTCAATCAGTGGCTGAAGCTGTCTGATCAGTTCCGAATGAAATTCATTGTTTTTAACATGGATCAGGGTTTTCTCCATCAACTGACGATCCTTTTCCCTGATTTCCTGCAAGTGGCATTGCGAGAGCTTCAATGCGGCGCTTACCCTGGCCGTTAATTCGAGGGGGTCGACAGGGCTGCGGAGATAGTCATGGGCGCCGGCAGTCAAGGCAATTTCAAGGTTTTCGGCGGTCAGCATGATGGCCGTTACTATGATCACGGGAATGTGCCGGGTAGCCACATCTGCTTTCAGTAACCTGATCAGGTCGATTCCGGTTTTCTCGGGCATCTCCCAGTCGCTGATGATCAGATCAAATGAATTCCAGCCGCAAAGTTCCAGTGCGATGTCAACCCGGATAGCCTGAAACAACCGGGTATTCGGAAATGAAGCTTTGATGATCTCCGCGATCAGTTGTATGTTTTCAGGATGGTCGTCGACGATCAGGATTTTATCCATCGGGTTGGTTTATAAGTCCAAAAAATTGGTGATAAGTCCATCGATTTGGTAATAAGTCATACAATTTGGTTATACGTCCTCAGATTTGGTTTTAAATCCAACAATTTGGTTATACGTCCTCAGATTTGGTGATGAGCTCAACGAGCTGATTGAATGACATCACATTATATTGATTTGTGGAGGTGATGACCGCGCTCTTCCACCTGCGGATGCCTTCAGAAGTGAACTCGTCGGGCCTGTCCAGGAGGTCTTTGATGTCAGAGATCTGATGGATCGAAAGGTGTATAATCGAACCATAATGTTCGCGGAGCCATGCAAGTTCATCACCGGTGAGTTGCAGTGATTCCGGTTCGTCTGACATCGCGGGTGGCTGAGTTGGAGCCATCGTTTCCGCTACAGCCTGGGATGCCAGTGGTAAAGTGAACCAGAATTCACTTCCATTGCCCTGCTCGGAGATCACTCCGATTTGTCCTCCATGTGTTTCAACGGCCATCTTGCAAAATGCCAGGCCAAGACCATACGATCGCTGGTCGCCATGGTTGGCGTGACTTCCACGGGTAAATTTTTCAAAGATGAAAGGCAGCAGATCGGGAGGGATGCCCTCTCCATGATCTTTCACCGCTATCCTGAGAAATCCTTCAAGCATTTCTGACACAACTTCAATCGTGCTGCCGTCAGGAGAATGCCGGACGGCATTGTCGAGCAGGTTCACCAATACCCTTTCGATAATATCATAGTCGGCCATTAACCGGTAATCTTTATCATTGTTGAAAGAAAGCATGATATTACAAGTTGCTGCTTGTGTTTTTACCTGCCGGCAGGCATTTGCTACCGTTTCAATATATGAAAGCTCCCGGGTATTCAGTGACATTCTGTTGTTCTCAAATCCCGTGATATCAAGCATGTTATGTACCATGTTCAGCATGCGTTTTCCGGCGCTCCTGATCCCCTGCAACTTCTGGTCGGGATCGCTTCTCAGATCTGCGTTTACGATAACGTTCAGCGCGTTTTTCAGATCGTGGACCAGAAACGACTGCATTGAATCTTTAAAGTTTGATAATTCTGTCAATCTCAGATTGGTTTCTTTCAACTTCTCAGCATTTTCCGATATTTCCTGATTTTTTTCCTCCAATAAGATGTTTGTTCTCCTGATTTTTTGACGATTTCTTATAATCATCAGGATAAAACCAATCAGTAAAACAGCAATGACAATGGCTGAAACGATCATATTTCGCTGCAGAGAGATGGTTTTGTGCTGGATCTCATTTTTTTGAGCCAGCATGGTGTTTTCAAGCTGGGTTTGTTCGGTATTGAATTTTACCTTTAAAGAATCCAAAGCCGTGTTCAGTTCATTTTTATTTAAGGAATCCTTTAGTTGAACAAATCTTTGATAATAAGTTACCGAATGTTCATAATTTTTCAATCCATTGTTGGCAATGATCATCGCATCATAGGTGGAAAGCAGATAGGATTGGGTTTTTGTTTCTGTAAAAACCGGCAATGCTCTTTCCAGATATGTTATGGCTTTGCGATAATCTTTCAGCAAATTGTAATCATTTCCTAAATTAACAAACTGAATAGCTGCTTCAACCGGATTGTTTAATGACACTGCCATATCTAAAGCCTTTTGATGAAAATCAATGGCCTTGTCATAATTATTTAACTTCTGATAAACATTGCCAATGTTTCCGTAAACAGCCAACAACAACGATTTGTTCTTTATTTTATCCGCAATTGAAACTACTTCGAGATACCTTTTCAAGGCATCTTCATTTTTTCCCTGATTCTTAAACATGATTCCAACCGCGTTCAGGGCAACTCCGGCTTCCTGGTAGTTGCCATTTTCCAGTGCAAGCTGTTTGCCCTTTTCATACCATTTTTCAGCATTAAAATAATCGTCAGTTTCAGCATATATACGGCCTATTTTAATATAAAGAGAAGGGAGGTTTTTAGTCGATCCTGCTTTCTCAAAACTACTTTTTGCTTCCAGTAAATAAGACAGTGATGTCTTTAATTCACCCCTGTGAATGTGAATGGTTGCGATGTTCTCGAGTGTCCGTCCGGTTCGTTCGTTATTGTTGGTCAACTGAAAAACTTTTAAGGCTTTATGGAACACGATCAGCGCTGAATCAAAATCACCTCTCCTTTCATAAATGATACCTGTGCCGTTACAGGCCATGCCTATTTGCAATGAATCCTTGTACTTTACAGCAGCAGCAAGTCCTTTATTAAAACAAAACATCGCTGAGTCCGGTTTTGAAATCACTAAATAATTTATTCCTAAGTTATTGTATATTTTACCATGTTCAGATGGAATCTTCATTGAATCGGCCAAATGGAGCGCCCGATAACCGATTTCAAGTCCCTTTTGGGGATTAAAAAGATACATTTGTCTTGAAAGCTCCGCCATCAGCACGATCTTCTCTTTCCCGGTCGCTTTGGTAATGTCCTGTTTAATCTTTTCAATGTCAGGATTTTGTGCCAATGTATGCTGCCCCAGGGCAAGAAACAGAAGCAAGAATTGCAAAGTCTTCATGACGCTTTTTTCAAATTATTTTTCTCATTCGCTCAGAAAAACATTTCAAGCTGCAGATTGCTGGCGACGACAATTACGCAAATATATAAATTTCCGGGAACTGCCAGTGAAAAACAGTGTCATAGTATTCTTGGGTAAAATGTTTTGTACATTTGTGTTTATAAAATTACGGGAAAAATGAAGACGCTTAATTTAGACCTGAATAAACGATATACCTATGCCGATTATCTCACCTGGATGGACAGTGTGAGGCGTGAGCTATACAACGGGATTATAAACCTTATGACCCCGGCCCCTTCAAGAAAACATCAGCGGATTTCGACAAAACTGATAAGAATTTTTGATGTTTTTTTGGATAACAGAGCCTGTGAAGTTTATCACGCTCCTTCGGATGTTCGCCTGGTTAAAGATCAGATTAGTAAAGATAATAAACAGATTTACACTGTGGTGCAGCCGGATATTTATGTGGTATGCGACCTTTCTAAACTGGATGACAGAGGCTGCCTCGGGGCTCCCGATCTGATTGTTGAAATCGTTTCAGCCAACAATTCAAAACGCGATATAAAGGATAAATTTGAAATTTACCAGGAACATGGCGTCAGGGAATACTGGATCGTAAATCCCAACGATGAAAATGTAACGGTCTTTGTTTTGGATGAAAATGGAAAGTTTCAGTTCAGGGGGATGTATGCCGGCGATGATAAAATTCCGGTAAACATTTTCACTGGGGATTTAGAAGTTGATCTTACGGAAGTGTTTCTGCCGTAATCAACGGTTGAAACTGAACAAATGTGACTAGATCTATTGTCATTCAGGTCAAACCTTATCTACTAATTACCACCTCATTTCCATAGAGTTTTATGCTAACAATAGCAACAAAACTCCTGTAAGCATTAAAAGTTGAAAGAAAGTCCGTCTGGATCAGTCGGCCACAATGCAACTATGGCAGTTGCTGCTATGATTAGCTCACCTGGATCAGTCGGCCACAGCGCAACTACGGCAGTTGCTTTTCTGGTTGGATTGCCTGGATCAGTCGACCACAACGCAACTACGGCAGTTGCCCGATGGTTTAATTATGGTGCACACACTTTTATAAACCGTAACTGCCTGAGGTTGCTTTTGTGGCGACTGATGCCCGCTCTGTTACACTGTCATTGGGCAATTGAATATCGAATATTGAATATCGAATATCGAATATTGAATATCGAATATCGAATATCGAATATTGAATATCGAATATTGAGTCCACTCCGAAAAGTCAATTTAACGGAAAACCGGACACTGAGCGAAGTCGAAGTGTCCTTATTATCAGGTGTTTGCATCCTTCGACTCCGCTCAGGATCCAATTGATCGGACTTTTCGGAGTGGCCTCAATATTGAAGTTTTCACTGCGTGAATTTTTTATTCGTAATTCGTAATTCGTAATTTGTTTATCAGCCTCCGGTATCGTTGGCTCCACACTCCAGCAATACTCCGCAGTTTGTGTGATGTAGCCATGCATATAGCCTCCTGGCTGAACAGTTGTTCCGGGCAGGTAAAGGATGTTCTGATCTGCGATGAAGGTTGCGCTGCCTCCTGGTTGAACCGCGAAGGTATGCCCGCCCCCGGCCACAAAAATGGTCTGAAGTGCATCGAAACAGATGTTCACCCCATCGGAAATTACAATATCACGAACTTCCAGATCAATAGGAATGTCGTAGATAATTGTAAAAACAGAGGCGCTTATGCTGTTGATCGCCGGGTCGGCCACACTGGTGATCTTCACCTTGTAACCGGCGCCGGGCTGCTGGTTGCGGGCAATGTTCCATTCGTAGGTTCCGGTCGAAGGGGTTGATGCTGTGATGGTTTGGTCGTATGCGCCATCTTTGAAAAGTTCGATCGTCACGTCGCCTGCGATGTTGTCGTTCCAGGTGATGTTATGAACCGAGCCGAGCCTCCATGATTCTCCCCCGTTCGGACTGATGATCGAAATGAAAAGAGCCTGCGTTACGGTGACATCAAGCTGAGTAGCCGCTGCCCCGCGGCAGCCGGTTTGGGGGTTGGTATAGTTTACACTGATCCACTGCGCGCCAACCGTGTTCCATGTTACAGTTGCAGTGGGATCGGCCGTGGTTCCTCCTGCGGTAATCGTGCCGCCCACTGAGATCGTCCAGGTGTACTCCGTCTGGCCGTCCTGCGTGGAATAAACCAGCCCGGTGGCGCCGGATACTGCAGTTACAGGTCCGATTAAAACAGGCACAGGCAGGGGGTTAACCGTAAGGCTGATTGCGTTTGAGGTGGCAGGGTTACCCGACATACAGACTTCGTTTGACGTTAGCATACAGGTAATCACATCGCCATCAAGCGGAATATAAACATAAAGCGGATTGTTGCTCCCAACGTTATTTCCGTTGACTTTCCACTGGTACAGCGGGTTGATGCCGGCATTCACCGGGGTGGCTGTATAACCAATCAGGGTACCTGCACACCTGTGGTTTGCTGATGCTTCGATCGATACGCCAACAGGCAGCGATGGATTGACCGTGATAGTAAAACTCTTTGCCTGACCATCGCAAATCACTGATCCGTTTTCGTAATGTGGTGTTACCAAGATCGTGGCCACAACAGGTTCAATGCCGGGATTCGTTGCTGCAAACGCCTCAATGTCGCCCGTGCCCTGCGCCCCGAGCCCTATGCCCGGCTGACTATTAGTCCACGAATAGCTGGTCGTGCCCCCGGTGTTGAGGGTACCAAAGGTTACAAGCGCCGTGCGCTCGTTGTTGCACACTACTTGGCTGGCTGGCTGGTTAACCTGCCCGGTGGGGTTCACGGTAATCGTGAAGGTTTTGGTACCACCCTGACAGGGTGTCCCGCCGCCAGTAAAGGTCGGCGTAACCACAATCGTTGCCACAATGGGCTCAGTTCCGGGATTCGTTGCAGTAAACGCCTCAATGTCCCCTGTGCCCTGTGCCCTGAGCCCTGTGATTGTATTATCGTTGGTCCACGTGTAACTAGTCGTACCGCCGGTATGAGTGGTGGTGAAGGTTACAAGCGCCGTGCGCTCGTAGTTGCATACTACCTGGCTTGTCGGTTGGTTTACCTGACCGGTAGGGTTCACCGTAATAGTGAAACTCTTTGAAGGGCCGGTGCAGCTTACGCCAAGATTGGTGAAGGTCGGAGTAACCACAATCGTGGCTACCACAGGCGCTGTAGTGGCATTCGTTGCAATAAACTCCCCAATGTCCCCTGTGCCCTGTGCCCCGAGCCCGATGCCTGGCTGGCTGTTTGTCCACGAATAGCTGGTCGTGCCCCCGGAGTTAACAGTACCAAAGCTCACTGCGTTGGTAGTCGAACCATTGCAGAGCAGCTGGTTGTCAGGCTGATTAACCTGCCCGGTGGGATTCACCGTGATGGTGAAGGTTTTGGTACCACCCTGACAGGGTGTCCCTCCGCCAGTAAAGGTCGGCGTCACCACAATCGTGGCTACAACCGGCTCAGTTCCGGGATTCGTTGCTGTAAACGCTCCAATGTGCCCTGTGCCCTGAGCCCCAAGCCCTATGCCAGTATTGTCGTTGGTCCACGAATAGGTAGTCGTGCCTCCGGTGTTTGTCGTGCTGAAGGTTATCGATGTTGAAGCGTTGTTGCAAACTACCTGGTTGTCAGGCTGATTTACCTGGCCCAGCGGATTAACCGTGATGGTTACTTCGTTGGTGTACACCATCTGGTCGGGTGCACAATAGGTGTCGGTCTGCTTCTGGCGGTAAACACGGGTTGCCGTAAGTGGTGCGGGAGCATAGCTCATGTTCGATGCGCCCGGGATATCTTCCCAATTGGCTCCGTTTAACACCTGCCATTGGTAAGTGCGCAGCTTTGGGATCAACGGACCATCATCAGGGGATGATCCGCTGCCGCCCGTGGGCTCTGTGGCCGACAAGGCTTCCGGAGTCTCACCATAACAGATCGTCTGATTTGCTGAAGCGCTACCGGCGACCAATTGAGTGTAAACCGCTACAGTCCAAGTTCCGGTAGATACCGTCGGGGTGGTGTTGCAGGTGTTATCCTTGGCGTACCGGCGGTAGGATGTGGTGGTGGTCAGTGGTCCTGCCGGGGTGTAGGTTGACCCGGTGGCGCCGCTGCTGGCGTTGGAATAGCCATCCGCAGAGGAGCGCCACGAGTAGGTAATCGTGTTGTCGCCACCGCTGGCCGGTGAGGTACTGCCAATAGCGGTGGTTGGGTTGCTATTGTAGCAAATCGTCTCACCAGTGGTTGCAATTTCACCGGAGGTGAACTGCGGACGCACCGTCACGGTCCACGTTCCGGTGGATACCGTTGGAGTGGTGTTGCAGGTGTTATCCTTGGCATACCTGCGGTAGGATGTGCTAGCGGTCAGGGGTCCCGCC
>Ga0247842_10005747_pt1 | contig 14461 bp, 4 predicted proteins | sample LaCruzMarch2015__3_FD_192411 | JGI IMG/M metagenome (GOLD analysis project Ga0247842, IMG submission 192411) | Freshwater microbial communities from meromictic Lake La Cruz, Castile-La Mancha, Spain - LaCruzMarch2015_19m | ecosystem: Environmental > Aquatic > Freshwater > Lake | place: Spain...
AGCTTCTGGTTATTCGGGAATAAGTGGAGAGAGTGGTTACAGTGGGCAATATGGTTACTCTGGAATAATTGGATTAAGCGGATTATCAGGATTTAGTGGTGTAAGCGGATTATCAGGATTTAGTGGTGTAAGCGGATTATCAGGATTTAGTGGAATTTCAGGAAGATCTGGCTACAGTGGTGTATTTGGGTCATCTGGTTATTCGGGGCATTATGGAATTGATGGTGCATCTGGATTTAGTGGACGAGTAGGAATAAGTGGAATTTCTGGGTATTCAGGTCATTATGGAATTGATGGGGCATCAGGATTTAGTGGTGTCAGTGGAACTTCTGGGCATTATGGTGAATCTGGATTTAGCGGTCAAATTGGAATAAGCGGAATTTCTGGTTACTCAGGGCATTATGGTATCTCAGGATTTAGTGGGCATTATGGAATTGATGGAGCTTCTGGTTACTCTGGGCATTTTGGAATTGATGGGGCTTCTGGTTACAGTGGAATTGTAGGTTCTGATGGAATTGACGGTGTTTCTGGTTACAGTGGAGAGATAGGAATTTCTGGTGCCTCTGGTTATTCGGGGGTAAATGGTCAAACAGCATCTTCAGGATATTCAGGTATTTCAGGATTTAGTGGCCATTTTGGTGTAGATGGATTATCAGGTTATTCAGGACAGGAGGGGGCAAGTGGTTATTCAGGGATTGAAGGTTTATCGGGATATAGTGGATTATCTGGCGAACTTGGATACTCGGGCAATTCTGGTTATTCGGGCAGTGGTGGAATTTCAGGTTATTCGGGGGGACAAGGAATTTCAGGATATTCAGGAATTGAAGGATTATCTGGCTACTCTGGAACTTCTGGATTTGAAGGCGCTGACGGTGCGAGTGGATATTCTGGAATATCAGGCAACGAAGGACCTGATGGAATCTCTGGTTACTCTGGTCAAGAAGGATTATCTGGATATTCCGGAACCGAAGGAATATCTGGATTCAGTGGGATTAAAGGAATCGATGGTATCTCTGGTTACTCAGGACTTGAGGCTAACTCTGGCTATTCGGGAACATCAGGTTTGGAGGGTAGTTCTGGCTATTCAGGGCTTGAAGGAATAAGTGGATATTCAGGACATTTTGGTGTTGATGGAGAGTCTGGTTACTCTGGGCATTATGGAATTGACGGGGCTTCTGGTTACTCTGGGCATTATGGAATAGATGGGGATTCTGGTTACTCTGGCATTGCAGGTATTGATGGAACTTCTGGCTATTCAGGACATTATGGAATTGATGGTTCTTCTGGCTATTCAGGATTAGAAGGAACTGATGGAATTTCTGGCTATTCAGGTCTTGAAGGAGGAAGTGGTTATTCTGGAACAGAAGGAAGTTCTGGTTATAGCGGAACTGATGGTTTATCTGGTTACTCTGGGCATTATGGAGTAGATGGAACATCAGGTTATTCAGGAGAACAAGGAATAAGTGGTTATTCTGGAATTCATGCTCCTGACATTGCTACATTGATTTCTACTGGGGATCCTTCAACTGGGGAATGGACAGATGGAATTGCAGACATAACAAGTTCAACTTCTGTAACTGATTCATTATATTCATTAGATGAATTGATAACAGCTATTGCCCCGGCACCAGCAGGAACTTTAACAAGTCAGGCATTGGTTTTATCTGGAACTACAAAATATTCTGCTAAATTACCTTCTGGTCTAAATTCAGATTGGTATAAAGATGGAGCAGCTGCTGGGGACACCATAACAGATTATGTGGTCGATAACACATTTGTAGTTACAACACCAGATTCTGCAACAAGATTTAAATGTGGAAAAGCTGATGATCCTCAAGGAGTTTTATCTTTAAAAAGAGACACAACATCAATTGATTCTTATGATTTATCTTTAGGAATGGGTTCATCGACTCTTATAACTGTAAATAGTATTGCTACTTACAACACAATTTGGTCAAAAGCAAATGCTTATGCAAGTATTACTCAATCAGACGAAGGGCATAGAGGGTACACTTTTAGTCATCCTTCAGCTGGTGAATCAAATAGCACAAGTGTAAGATATGACAACGTAAATACATCACCAACATTTTCATCTAATCCAGCTGTAACTGAACAATCATTAGCTGCTAAATATTTATCAGGAATTACTCATTATGGATTGAATAGTATTGTTAGATTAAATTACACAGCTGCAACAGGAATATTTACAAAAGGTTATCACCCAACAACAGTTTCACAAATAACAATGAATCCAACAGCAATTGCAACAAATAATCAAAATCCAGCATCAACACCGGCATATGGTGATACTTTTATTGTAAGTAATTTAGATTTAACATTAAATGTTGCTAGTAGGTCTTCGAATTCTCCTTATATAAGAGTTGCATTATTTAAACCAAATGGAGCAACATCATATTATGATGTCAGTTTGGCTAGAAGAGTTTGTACTTATGGAACAGTTAGCACAACAACGACTGATGCATTTTTTGATGAAGCACAAAGATTAGAATTAAATACAAATACTGCATGGACTTCATCTGCTGCATTAACTAATGGAAATGCACAAGTTAGAAATGGAACATTACAATTTGCTAATTCAACAGATTACCCGGGATTTACTGGTGACCAAGAATATCAAAGATGGATTTATAAAACATCAGCATCAACTGGTTCTCTAGTTTTAACAGGAATTCTTTATAGTGATATTGAACCCTATGGAACAGGTGATTTAAATGTATTACTTCAACTTGATACTGATGGGCAATATTTTGATTTAGGAAGAGTTGTTGGAAGTAATAATGGAAATGGTGATGGAACTTCAAGAGCCAATTCAAAAGGTGGAAGATCGAGTGGAAGTGGAACAACGGTAAATTGGTCAATTGGAACTTATACAACTGCAAACAATGATAACAGATATAGGATAATAATTATTTTCAGAAATACAAATCATTCTATGACAGCAATTAGTAGTTCATAATAAGAGGAATATAACCAATGCCTTGGACTAAAGAAGATAGAAGTTTTAAAACTTTAATTAATAGAAGAACTACCGATAGTACAGGAAAATATTTCTACAACGAATTCGGTGATTTTACTATTAATGTTCACTCTGAGGAAATATGGGCAGAGTCAATTAATTCTAGTCCAGCACAAGCGGTTATAGATGGTGTAGCTGAACTTAAAACATTATTCACATTAACATGGGATAATTCTGTTCCAAATTATCAATGCTATTATGCTTACGAATCAGGAGATAGATTAAAAGATTGGATTTCTACAAAATATGGTGAAGATTACACAGTTCATCTTTTTGATAACAACAATAACGAAATATTTCCAACAGATGCATCTCAATGGTTTTTTGATTATCAAACTGGAATTTTAACATTCAATAGTACATCTACAGGATTTGCTAGACCGTTTAAAATTACAGCTTATAGATACATAGGAACAAAAGGAAGTAGTGGTGGTCAATCAGGTTATTCAGGAATTTCAGGTTATTCAGGAGAAGGAGGTTTAAGTGGCTATTCTGGACATTTTGGGAGTGATGGAGAGAGCGGTTATTCGGGAGCCGAAGGAAGTTCAGGATATTCTGGACACTCGGGCATTGGAGGCACTAGCGGGTACTCTGGAATTTCTGGAGTCATTGGTGAAAGCGGATATTCCGGTATCGAAGGTCTTTCAGGTTACTCTGGATTTGAGGGTGTCTCGGGCTTATCTGGATTATCCGGTATTTCTGGGTATTCTGGACAAGTTGGTATATCTGGATATTCAGGGAACGAGGGTATCAGTGGTTATTCAGGATTCTTGGGTTTATCCGGATACAGTGGGGTTGAAGGTTTCTCTGGTTATTCCGGAACAGAAGGAATTTCCGGATACTCAGGACTCATAGGAGATTCGGGGTATTCTGGTTTTAGTGGATACACAGGACCTGATGGAACATCTGGTTATTCTGGCCTACAAGGAATTTCTGGTTACTCGGGGGAAATGGGGCAAACAGGTGGTGTGTTTGTTCACACACAAGATGTTGCATCTTCTGGTTGGAATATAGTTCATAATTTGGGGAGCCAAGGAGTAATCATTAATATTTATGACTATTCTTGGAAAAAAATAGTCCCAGAAGAAATTACCTCTTCTAATGAATCTTCCGCATATGTAGAATTTCCTATAGATCAATCTGGTTACGCTGTAGTCTTATCAGGGGCTGGACTTTCTGGTTATTCTGGTACTATTGGTGAAACTGGAATTTCAGGTTACTCAGGAGCAGGGGGATCTTATTCATCTTCTGGTTATTCAGGAATTTCAGGTTATTCAGGAGAAGTTGGTGAATCGGGGTATTCTGGATTATCGGGGGTAGGAATAAGCGGGTATTCTGGTGAGTTAGGAATTTCAGGGTATTCAGGAGAAATTGGTGGATCTGGGTATTCTGGTATTGCAGGTGTTGATGGAATTTCTGGGTATTCTGGTATTGAAGGAGTCAATGGAGAGTCTGGGTATTCTGGTATTGCAGGTGTTGATGGAATTTCTGGCTATTCTGGTATTGATGGTGTTTCTGGTTACTCAGGAATTGCTGGCATTGATGGTGTTTCTGGTTACTCTGGGCATTACGGTGTTGATGGAACTTCTGGGTATTCTGGTATTTCTGGTGGGGTTGGTGATTCTGGCTACAGTGGAATAAGTGGGTATTCTGGAATATTAGGTGGTTCTGGGTATTCTGGTATTGAAGGAATTTCTGGTTACTCTGGTATTGAAGGATTAGGAATTTCTGGGTATTCTGGGCATTATGGGACTGATGGAGCTTCCGGTTACTCAGGACATTATGGTGTCGATGGCATTTCTGGTTACTCTGGTATTGAAGGAATGGGTACATCAGGTTATTCGGGCATTGAAGGAATGGGCACATCAGGTTATTCTGGGATCGCAGGTGCTGATGGAACTTCTGGTTATTCTGGCATAAGTGGACTTTCTGGTTATTCTGGGCATTTTGGTGTTGATGGAACTTCTGGGTATTCTGGTATTGCAGGTTCAGATGGAACTTCTGGTTATTCTGGAATGGAAGGAGTTGATGGTGAATCTGGCTATTCAGGAATAGAAGGGATAAGTGGTTACTCTGGTCATTTTGGTATTGATGGTATTTCTGGCTATTCAGGAATTAGTGGGGCTGAAGGATTTGGTGATTCTGGTTATTCAGGGATCGTTGGAATTTCTGGGTATTCTGGTATTGAAGGAACTGATGGTATAGACGGAATTTCTGGGTATTCTGGTATTGAAGGAACTTCGGGATATAGCGGAATTTCAGGGGATGGAACTTCTGGCTATTCTGGTCTCGCTGGTGTTGGAACTTCTGGCTATTCTGGTGAATTAGGATTTTCTGGTTACTCTGGTCTTTCTGGTGTTGGAACTTCTGGTTACTCTGGATTACAAGGAACTGGTACTTCTGGTTTTAGTGGAACTAGTGGTTTTTCAGGTACTTCTGGTTTTAGTGGAACTAGTGGTTACTCAGGACTTAGTGGTGTTGGTGTTTCTCAATCAACAATTAATGCACAGACAGGAACAACTTATACTTTAGCATTAACTGACGCTGGTAAAGTTATTACTTTAACAAATGGAGCTGCCATTGCTGTAACAATTCCGACAAATGCTCTTGTAGGGTTTCCTTTAGGAACAAGAATTGATTTAATTCAAGGTGGAACAGGAAAAGTAACATTTTCAGGTGCTGGGGTTACAATAAAATCTAAATTAAGCAGTAAATCAATAAGTGCTCAATACGTTGCTGTTTCTTTATTTAAAGAACTTACAGACACTTGGTATTTGATTGGAGATTTGATCGTCTAATGTTTAGTCTGGGAAGTCTACATGGGGAAGTGGAACTTTTAAGTTTCAGATAGATGTTCCAGTTGGTTCATTAAGTTTTACTCTTCCTATTGCTGGCGGTGTTACTTATAAAAGTAATTTTATTGTTTCTTGGGGAGATGGAACTTCTAGTGAAATAACTGCTTATAATGATGCTGACAGAGCTCACACTTATGCTGGCGCAGGAACTTATGATGTAGAGATGGTTGGAACCTGCCAATATTTATGTTTTAGTGATGCTGTAGCTGCTGATAGAACTAAAATGAAAAAACTTTTAGAATTTACTGGTAATATTGGTTTTAGGGTTTTAAATTTCTACAACTGTGTGAATCTTAATACTGTTATTAGTCTAGGAACAATGAGAGTATTAGTTAACGCAAGTTATTTATTCTGTGGATGTACTTCCATGACTGCAATTCCAACCGGATTATTTGATAATTGTCCTTTGGTGAATAATGTAGTTTCTGCATTTGAAGGATGTAATAATGCATCTCTCACATCTATTCCAACAGATTTATTTAAATATTGTACAGGAATTACTTCTTTCAATTCTACATTTTCTGCTTGTAAATCTATTACTTCTATTCCTGCAGATTTATTTAAATACAATGTTTCCACTGGAAATTTCTATCAAACATTTTATCAATGCGAATCTCTCACAGAGATTCCAGCAGATTTATTTAAATACAATGTAGCATGTACTACTTTTACTGTTGTGTTTTATGGTTGCAAGGCATTAGCTTCTATTCCAACAGATTTATTTAGATATTGTACACTTGCTTCTACATTCATGGGAGCATTTACTGGGTGTACAAAACTTACAACAGTTCCTACAGATACATTTAGATACAATACATTAGTCAATTCTTTTGCTGAGACATTTAGTGGTTGTTCTGAATTTACAACTATTCCAGATGATTTATTTAAATATAATACTGCTGTTACTAACTTTGCTGAATGTTTTAATAACTGTGCTAAATTAACAGCGATCCCTACAGATTTATTCAGATATTGCACATTAGTTTCTAACATGAGTTATATATTTAATGGATGTTCTACTATAACATCAATTCCTGCAGACACATTTAAATATAATACAGCAGTAACATCAATGCTTCGACTTTTCACAAATTGTACAAGTCTTACCACAACACCAACAGATTTATTTAGATATAATACTCTTTGTGGAAATTTCTCTTATGTTTTTAATAATTGCACAGCATTAGCTACAGTTTCTGCTGATCTGTTTAGATATAATACAGCAGTCACAAATTTTGGTTACGCTTTTACTACTTGTACAAAACTTCAATTGAATGACACCATTTTCTACGGTGCTGGGGAACAAGCAACTAGATTCTTAAATAAAACAGTTTCTTTTGTTAGTTGTTTTAATAGAGCTTCTTTCAGCGGAACACAAGGTGTAGCTCCAGATTTATGGAATTGTAATTTTGGAACAGGAACGCCAACAACAACAAGTTGTTATGGTGGACTAGGAAACAGTCTTACAAGCTTATCTAATTACGCTAGTATTCCAGTTGCCTGGAGAACATAAGGAGGAAATTTATGCAATACACATTAAAAAGATATGAAAAGCTAAGAGATCACGATGGAAATATTACTGAAATTTTTATTTCAATAGAAATAGATAATGAGGAAGAACTTTATAATCATGGGTATTGGCTATTGCCAGAAGAAGTAACTGCTGTTATAGCTGATGAAAATGCTATTATGGAAATAATTGAAAGAACTTCAGCAGCAGGAAAGATTGCTCAAGAAACACTCATTGCTGAAAGACCAATGCCTCCAATAGAGGAGGAGGTTGAGTATATAGTAATTAATCCTGAAAATGTAGAAGAATATTTACCATAAATATCATTTTCGAGTGTGAAGATTACCTCCTACTATAAAAATAGTTTTTCAAGTAATAAATTCCTTAGAACAAACATCAAATAGATATATTCATCTTCTCTAGAAAAGAGAAGAGGAGGACACAAACATGAATTATTATGGGATTAAAAACAAGGGATCGTTTATCCATCAAATCGTTGCAACATTGCCTGGATGGACAAGCGCGGACGAGGGTCGGCAACTTTACGCTGAAGATGCCCAAAAGTTTTATTTTGGAACTAATAGTGGTTGGAGTGAATTAAAAGGTGACTCGGGGTATTCGGGGTTATCTGGGTATAGTGGAATAAGCGGAATTTCTGGGATTTCAGGTTACTCTGGAATAAGTGGTATTTCTGGTTACAGCGGGCTAACAGCAGAATCAGGTTACTCAGGTATTTCTGGTTTCTCAGGAGAATCAGGCTTCTCAGGAACCAGTGGTTACTCAGGTATTTCTGGTGAATCTGGGTATTCAGGAATTAGTGGTGAATCAGGATTTAGTGGAATTTCAGGTTACTCAGGTATTTCTGGTGAATCTGGTTACTCAGGAATTAGTGGATTTTCTGGGGAATCTGGATTTAGTGGAACTAGTGGTTATTCAGGACTTTCTGGTGAATCTGGTTACTCAGGTATAAGTGGAATTTCAGGGTATTCTGGTATAAGTGGTATTTCTGGTTACTCTGGAACTAGTGGTGAGTCAGGGTATTCTGGTATAAGTGGTTTCTCTGGTGAATCTGGTTTCTCAGGGGAATCAGGTTACTCTGGAATTAGTGGTATTTCTGGTTACTCTGGAATTAGTGGTATTTCTGGCTATTCAGGCATAAGTGGAATTTCAGGTTACTCTGGTATTTCTGGCGAATCTGGATATTCAGGTATAAGTGGTTTCTCAGGGGAATCTGGTTACTCAGGAATTAGCGGTGAGTCTGGGTATTCTGGAATCTCAGGATTCTCAGGGGAATCTGGATTTAGCGGAATCTCTGGCTATTCAGGTATAAGTGGAATTTCAGGTTACTCAGGTATAAGTGGAATTTCAGGTTATTCGGGAATCAGTGGTGAATCAGGGTATTCGGGAATTAGTGGGGAATCTGGATTTAGCGGAATCTCTGGCTATTCAGGTATAAGTGGTATCTCGGGGTATTCTGGAATTAGTGGTATTTCCGGTTACTCAGGTATTTCTGGTGAATCTGGTTACTCTGGAATCAGCGGAATTTCCGGTTTCAGTGGTATCTCTGGCTATTCGGGAATTAGTGGTGAGTCTGGCTATTCTGGTATAAGCGGGGAATCTGGATTTAGTGGTATTTCCGGTTACTCTGGAATCAGTGGTGAGTCTGGTTATTCAGGAATTTCTGGTTTCTCAGGTATTTCTGGCTACAGTGGGTTAACAGCAGATTCAGGGTATTCTGGTATTTCTGGCTATTCTGGAATTAGTGGAATTTCTGGTTACTCTGGAATTAGTGGGGAATCTGGATATTCTGGCATCAGTGGTATTTCTGGTTATAGCGGTGTTTCTGGCTATTCAGGTGTCAGTGGTTATTCAGGTATTGCAAGCACACAGTTTGTTCACACACAAGTGATTGCTTCTTCAGGCTGGGTTGTCAACCATAATTTTGGTCAGAAATATGTTAACGTTGAAGTAATTGATGAAACTGACCACACAATTGTTCCTGAATCTATCACATTTACAGATGCTAATAATCTTTTGATAGCACTCCCAGAAAATCTTGTAGGAAGAGCTTCTGTTGTTGGGACTGCAAGTGGAAAACTTGTGACAAGAGCAGAACAAGATACAGCAACTTCTGGAGCAATCAATTTGAATTTAGATGCTTATAGAGCATTTGCTGTGAATGTTACAAATGATTGCACATTTACAATCGCTGGAACTCTTACTGATAATGCAATTGAAGAGTTCTATATGATGATAACTGCTGGTGGAGCATACACAATGACTTGGTTTGCAACAATTGCGTGGGAAAATCATGTACTGCCAACTTTAAATTCTACCAATACTGATGTGTTAAGATTTATAAGTATTGATGGTGGAACCAATTGGTACGGAATGAAAGTAGCAGGAGATTGTGCACCAGTATAAAATGTATGAGACCCCACTTTCGGGTGGGGTCATCTTAATGAAATTTTAAAAATATACCGACCATTCACCCCTCGCCTAAAGGCAGGGAGTCTTCTGGTGGGGAGGATAATCATTGAAGATATACGGTGCATCTTTTTATGGAGCAGAAATTCTACCTTTTGTGGGTGATACGCCACTCGAAGTAACTGAAGGAAGAATAATTTACGATGACGGTGAAGACAATGTTTATATAGGAACAGCGTCTGCGTGGAAATTATTGTCCGGTTCTGGTTACAGTGGATATTCAGGAGCCTCAGGTATAAGTGGGTATTCAGGAACATCAGGATTTTCTGGCACTTCTGGTTATTCTGGAACTTATGGTAATTCTGGCTATTCGGGAATTAGTGGTATTTCTGGTTACTCAGGAACATCAGGATTTTCTGGCACTTCTGGTTATTCTGGTATAGGTCTCGATGGAAATTCTTTCTTAAAACTTGATCAAACAACTCCTCAAACAATCATAAATGGAAAACCAACAATTCAAGGATTTCAATTCAATACAAATCCTACCGTGGGCGATTACGCCGAAGGAAAATTGTATTATGACGCAACGTGGAAAACTCTCTCACTAAATGCAGGAAGAGATGTTACTCTTCAAATTGGTCAGGAAGATTTAGAAAGAGTCTATAATGCAACAGCTTCTACAATTCATAATGGTTATGCAGTTTATGTTACAGGAGTTTATACAGCAGGAACTAATAATGTTCCAACAGTTGCAAAAGCAAATGCTTCTAATATAGCAACAGCTGATGTTGCAGGAGTCGCTACACAAGAAATTCCTCCTGGAGAATACGGATTTATATCAGTAAGAGGAAATATAAATGATATAGATACTATTTCTCTCGGTGCAGCCTGGTTAATAGTACAGAATTTATTTGTTGCTCTAAAAATAGGTGGAACCGCAGGAAATTCAAATACATTTGAAGTTATAGATACAGGAACTGATGGATTATCTTACACGGAAATAGGAACAGCCCTTGAAATAAATTTAGGAGGATCTACACCAACATTAGCACAAGTTGTTACTGAAATGACAGTAACACATCCTTCAACAAAATACAGAGTTGCTGCTTTAGCTTCTGGTAATTTAGTAGTTGATTCAATTAGTCATGTTTTTGAAAATGGCGTGGATTGTAATGAAGGAGATGTTTTATATTTATCAGACACAGTAGATGGAATGTATAGTAATGCAATTCCAGAAGCTCCTAGCTTTCAAGTTAGAATTGGTAGACTGGTAATAAAATCAGAAACAACAGGAAGAATTTATGTATCAGTTCTTCACACTTTAAAATTAAATGATTTAGCAGACGTAACTGCTCCAAGTCCTACTCTTGATGAAATTTTAAAATGGAATGGATCTGCGTGGGTAAATGGACCGGCTGGCACAATTTCAGCAGGACCAGGTGTTGAATTCTTTAATAGCACTCCGGTAATAAAAGCCAGAACTGCTCCAGCTGGATTAACTGCAAATGGTGCAACAGGGAATGGAATTCAAATAAACTCTTTATCTAAAAACCCAGTTACAACGACAGAACAAACACAAACAGGAGCTTGCAGTGCGGATACAAGAGCATTCGTTGCTTGGTTGTATGACACAGCATTAGGAAGAACTACAATTAATTCAGGATTGTGGGAATTTACTACTTTCGCTGCTGTATCTTCTACAGGTGGTGGGAGTATTACAACTGTTACAAGAGCAATTTATCAGGTTGTTCCTGGTACAGGAACTTTAGATATAAGTGGTGGAGGAACAAATACAAGAACTGCAACAATTACACAAGGCGATTATACAGGAACATATTTTGCTGCTTCTGCAACAAATACAGTTGCTTCTTATATTCAAGCGACAAGTGGAACTGATAAAGGAATTTATCAAATTACAGCGATGTCTGATGGAGCAAAGAAAATTGCAACTATTGCTGTTCAAGATGGATATACAAATGAAACAGGTGTGACTTATAATATTTGGAATCTATTATTCACATCGACATCTGCTACAATAACTTCTACAGGAACCAATTATGTAGAATACGATCAATCAATAGCTCAACCAGCATTTACAATTGCGGCAACTGATAAATTAGGTCAGATAGGATTTGTAACTTCTACAGCAAGTAGGACAATTACAATTGCTTATAATGGGAGCAATCACACAACACACTTTTCAACACCTCTTGTTCTTCTTCATGGAAATCTTGCAGGACTTCAAGGCGGAACAGGGAGTGTACCTAATGAACAATATTGGCATTTAACAACAGTTGAACATGACAATCAATTACCTCCTGCTCTTGCAGGCAACAGTGGATATGTTTTAACAAATAACGGTGCAACAACTTCTTGGGAAGCATCTTCTTCATTAGTTGGAACATCAGGATATTCAGGAATCTCTGGTATTTCTGGGTACTCGGGCATCAGTGGAATTTCTGGTTATTCAGGAATTTCAGGAATCAGTGGTTTCTCTGGTGAATCAGGTTACTCTGGTATTTCTGGGGTTAGCGGGGAATCTGGTTATTCTGGAATCAGTGGAATTTCAGGTTACAGTGGGCATTTTGGTGTAGATGGGGCATCAGGTTACTCTGGTATTTCCGGGATTAGCGGGGAATCTGGTTATTCAGGAATCTCTGGAATCTCTGGTTATTCTGGGAAAGATACAACAAATACTGTTGCACAAACTAGTCATTCATTTTCAATTGGAGATATTTTAAGATATGATTACACGTCTTCTTCATATGTAAAAGCACTAGCTGATTCTTTTACAAATGCAGAAGCTCTTGGAATAGTTTCTTCAATAATTAATGCAGATTCTTTTATATTATTAAGTTGTGGATATTTAGATGGACTTACTGGTTTGTCTGCGGGAACTACTTATTATTTATCAGACACAACACCAGGAGCATTAACCGCAGTAGAACCTATAATTGAAGGAAGAATCTCTAAACCATTATTTGACGCAGTAGGAACAAGCGATGGATATTTCTTCAATTTTAGAGGAGTTGAAATTTCTGATTTTTCTGGCTATTCAGGAGCATCTGGATTTTCTGGTCAATCGGGATTTTTAGGAATAAGTGGTTATTCAGGAGAAGAAGGAATTTCTGGGTATTCAGGAATATCAGGATTCGTTGGGGAATCTGGTTTTAGTGGAATATCAGGAACTAGTGGTTTTGTTGGTGTTTCAGGATTCTCTGGGCAATCAGGATTTATTGGCGTTAGCGGATTTAGTGGAACTAGCGGATTCGTAGGCGTTTCTGGATTTGTTGGAGTAAGCGGAACATCAGGTTCTGTTGGAATAAGTGGTACATCAGGATTTGTTGGCGTTAGCGGATTTGTAGGTGTTTCAGGAACTAGTGGGGCTGTAGGAACATCAGGAACTAGCGGATTTGTTGGTGTTTCAGGGGTCGTTGGTGTTTCTGGATTTTCTGGAACTAGCGGAGCTGTAGGAACTTCTGGAACATCAGGAGCGGTTGGAACATCTGGGACTAGTGGTTTTGTAGGTGTTTCTGGATTTGTTGGGGTCTCAGGATTCTCAGGAACTAGTGGAGCAGTTGGAACATCAGGTTCTGTTGGAATAAGTGGTACATCAGGATTTGTTGGCGTTAGTGGGTTTGTTGGTGTTTCTGGTACATCAGGGGCGGTTGGAACATCAGGAACTAGCGGATTTGTTGGCGTGAGTGGATTTGTTGGTGTCAGTGGTTTTTCAGGACAATCAGGTTATAGAGGAGTTTCTGGTTATGTTGGTGTCTCAGGAACTGTAGGGATTTCAGGATCTGTTGGAACATCTGGGACTAGTGGTTTTGTGGGTGTTTCAGGGTATGTTGGTGTTTCTGGATTTTCTGGAACATCAGGGGCAGTTGGAACATCAGGAACTAGCGGTGCTGTAGGAACTTCTGGAACTAGTGGATTCGTTGGGGTCTCAGGGTTTGTTGGTGTTTCTGGTTATAGAGGAGTTTCTGGTTATGTTGGTGTTTCGGGAACTGTAGGAACATCTGGGGCAGTTGGAACTTCTGGGACTAGTGGTTTTGTAGGTGTTTCAGGATTCGTAGGGGTTTCGGGAACTGTTGGAATAAGTGGTACTGTTGGAACTTCTGGGACTAGCGGATTTGTTGGCGTCAGTGGTTTTTCAGGACAATCAGGTTATAGAGGAGTTTCTGGTTATGTTGGTGTCTCAGGAACTAGCGGTGCTGTAGGAACTTCTGGAACATCAGGAGCAGTTGGAACATCTGGAACTAGCGGAGCTGTAGGAATAAGTGGTACTTCTGGGGCAGTTGGAACTAGCGGTGCTGTTGGAACTTCTGGAACTAGCGGATTTGTTGGTGTTTCTGGTTATAGAGGAGTTTCTGGTTATGTTGGTGTTTCTGGAACATCAGGGGCAGTTGGGATAAGTGGTACTTCTGGTGCTGTAGGAACTAGCGGTGCTGTAGGAACTTCTGGGGCAGTTGGGATAAGTGGAACATCAGGGGCAGTTGGGATAAGTGGTACTTCTGGTGCTGTAGGAACTAGCGGTGCTGTAGGAACTTCTGGGGCAGTTGGGATAAGTGGAACATCAGGGGCAGTTGGGATAAGTGGTACTTCTGGTGCTGTTGGTACTTCTGGCTTAGT
>Ga0247842_10005753_pt1 | contig 14451 bp, 9 predicted proteins | sample LaCruzMarch2015__3_FD_192411 | JGI IMG/M metagenome (GOLD analysis project Ga0247842, IMG submission 192411) | Freshwater microbial communities from meromictic Lake La Cruz, Castile-La Mancha, Spain - LaCruzMarch2015_19m | ecosystem: Environmental > Aquatic > Freshwater > Lake | place: Spain...
CAGAATAACCTTCTTTCGCCGCGGGGAAATCTGCCCGATGACAGATATACGGGGGATTTTGGTACATATAAAAAAGCAATAGCTGACGAATTATCCGACGGTCCCGCTTTGTTCTTAAAATCCTGGACGGGTCCAAGTAAAAACGGATGGCTGCCTGCCGACGCCGATATTGCAGTCGGTCCTTCAAATGTCATGGTGGTGACAAACGAACAGTTTCATATTTATTCACGTGATGCCGCACTGACTCAGGTGCAAACAAACACATTGCAGACTTTTTTCAACAGAGCAGGAAAAAGCATTTTTGACCCGAAAGTGGTTTATGATCCGTGGAGTCAAAGATGGATTATGATGGCGCTTGAAACAGACGGTTTATTATCTTATTACTGGATTGCATTTTCAAAAACAAACAGTCCAACGGGCAGTTGGTGGGTATATAAACTGAATGCGCATATAGACGGCTCAACGACCACTCAACTCTGGGCTGATTACCCGGGACTGGGATTATCCGCTTACGGCTCGGGTGATTCTACGGCAATATTTTTAACTTCAAATCAATATAATCAGGCGGGTGTATTTCAGTATGGGAAAATCAGAGTCATCAAAGGCAAGGCGGCATATAACGGAGAAACTATCGGCTGGTGGGATTTCTGGAATAATACCGATTTAGGCGGGAATAAATCTTTTACTACAAAACCCGCAGTTAACTGGTTCTCGACGAGTTACGGACAGATGTTTCTTATAAACAGTTACGGTGGTTCAAACAACTATTTTACCGTTTGGAGAATAGATAAACCGTTATGGCATTCAGCATCGGGAGGTATTACACTCACAAGACAATCAACAATTACCGTTGAAGCATACACAGTACCTACTTCAACTAAACAGCCGGGAGGAGTAACCGTTGATGCATTTGACTGCCGGACACAGGATGTAATTTATATGCTCGGAAGAAATTCCGGCGGCGTTCAGAAACACATGCTTTATACGGCTTTGCCGTCAAAATATGTATGGGGCGCGGGAGATACTGCGAGTATAATAAAATATTACAAGCTGAACGTATCGGATAACGTAGTTGATGTTCAGGGAGGATTCGGAGCTTCACTTACATGGTACACATTCCCAAAGCCCGCTCCTTGTATGGCGCCGCCTTATAACGGGGATTCTGTAGTTATCTCCTTTATACGCGGCAGTGCAACGGTTTATAACGAATCAAGAGTTGTTTCTCATGACAGAAGCGGATTTTCAACTTCTTCTTACCTTGTTCAGGCAGGTACGGGACATTACGGGAGTTTTAGATTCGGGGATTATTCCGGCGCCTGCGTTGACCCGCTTATGAACGGCAGAGTTTGGGTGGTTTCGATGACGAATAAAGCGAGTAACTGGGGTTCGGGTATAGGATACGTAAGCACAACTCCTATTGGTATAACGCGAATCGGAGAGTCTATTCCGGATAAATTCACGCTTGAACAAAATTATCCCAATCCGTTTAATCCGGTTACAATGATTACGTACTTATTACCGTCGAACTCCGATGTAAAACTGATAATATATAATTCACTGGGACAGGAAGTCGCTTCCCTGGTAAACATTTACCAGAAAGCCGGGAAATACAAGGTTGATTTTAATGCGGGAAACATGCCGGGCGGAGCGTATTTCTGCAAAATATCAGCCGGCAACTATACTCAGACAATAAAAATGCTGATGATAAAATAGCGACAGCTATTTAAACGGAGATATATTTCTCTTAAGAACGATAAAATACTTAAATTTTGAAAATTGTTTAATGGATGAGCATGTACTCATACAGGAAATTAATAACGGAAATAAAGATGCTTTTAAAGAATTTGTAGATATACACAAAAAGTTTGTACTTAATACATGCTATAAATTTGTAAACAATACTGATGATGCAAATGACATTGCGCAGGAAGTTTTCATCGAAGCATATAAAACCATCGGTAAATTCCGAGGTGATTCAAAAATCTCGACCTGGCTTTACAGAATTTCGACTAACAGATCTTTAAATTTCTTACGCGATAACAAAAAGTATAATACCCCGGAGAGTTATTCCAGAGACCCGGGGTATATTAATAATATTTCTTCGGATTCCGATCCCGAACAAAATACTTTGAATAACGAAAGAGCAGAGATATTAAACAAAGCAATAAATGCACTGCCCGATATGCAAAAAGCAGTTTTCATACTGAACAAAAAAGAGGAATTGTCTTCTGCGGAAATCAGCAAAATATACGGACTTTCCGTTAAAGCAGTCGAGTCGTTAATATCAAGAGCGAAAAAAAACCTCCAGAAGCTCCTCGTTAACTATTACAAATAATATTACTAAAGTTGCCCGTATAATAGTGTTAACTGAAACGCTTATTGATTTCCTCCATTATTTTAATTGCCGCTTCGGGGATTTTGGAGCCGGGTCCGAAGATCGCCGCCGCGCCCTGCTCGTATAAGAATTCATAATCCTGCACGGGTATTACTCCGCCGCATATTACTATTATATCTTCACGGCCAAGTTTTTTCAGCTCTGCAATCAACTGCGGCAGAAGAGTTTTATGTCCGCCTGCAAGTGAACTCATGCCGATTACGTGCACATCATTTTCAACAGCCTGACGCGCAGTTTCTTCGGGTGTCTGGAAGAGCGGACCGACGTCAACATCGAATCCCATGTCGGCATAAGCCGTGGCAACAACTTTCGCTCCGCGGTCGTGTCCGTCCTGACCCATTTTCGCCACCATGATTCTGGGTCTGCGTCCTTCTTTCTTCGCGAAGTCGTCCGTCATTTTCTTTGCCAGTATTACAACGTCTTCATCGCCCGACGCGTACTCCGAACTGTAAACTCCTGATATTGTCCTTGTCACTGCCTGGAATCTCCCCCATTTTTTTTCTAAAGAGTATGATATTTCTCCGAGCGTTGCTCTCGCGCGCGCCGCTTTTACCGCAAGGTCGAGCAGATTGCCTTCGCCGGTTTCGGAACATTTAGTGAGCGCATCGAGCGACGCCTGCACGTCCGTATCGTTCCTGACTGATTTTACTTCCTTTAACCTTTTTATCTGCGACAGTCTTACAGCAGAGTTATCAACTTCGAGTATTTCCATCGGAGCTTCCTGTTCAAGACGGAATTTATTTACTCCGACAATAGTTTCACGTCCAGAGTCAATCCTCGCCTGACGCCGCGCCGAAGCTTCTTCTATACGCATTTTCGGAATCCCCGCTTCAATTGCCTTTGTCATTCCGCCGTGCGCCTCAACCGCGAGTATATGCTTCCATCCGCGTTTCAGAAGCTCGCCCGTTAAACTCTCAACATAATAGGAACCGCCCCAAGGGTCAATGACTTTACAAATTCCTGTTTCATCCTGCAAATACAGCTGTGTGTTCCTGGCAATTCGCGCTGAGAAATCCGTCGGGAGGGCGATGGCTTCATCGAGTGAATTTGTGTGCAGAGACTGCGTATGTCCCAAAACAGCCGCCATTGCCTCCATGCAGGTTCTTATTACGTTATTGAAAGGGTCCTGCTCGGTCAGGCTCCAGCCCGAGGTCTGCGAGTGAGTCCGGAGTGCCATTGATTTCGGATTCTTTGGGTTGAACATTTTTATCAGTTTTGCCCAGATAACGCGCGCCGCGCGGAGCTTTGCAACTTCCATAAAATAATTCATTCCCTCTCCCCAGAAGAATGAAAGCCTCGGCGCAAATGTGTCAATATCCATTCCGGATTGAATTCCCGTTCTAACGTATTCAAGTCCGTCTGCAAGTGTGTATGCCATTTCAAGGTCGGCTGTAGCACCCGCTTCCTGCATGTGGTATCCCGAAATACTTATGCTGTTGTACTTCGGCATGTTCTTTGAAGTGTATTGGAAAATATCAGAGATAATTTTTATAGAAGGTCCGGGAGGATAGATGTAAGTATTGCGCACCATGTATTCTTTCAGTATATCGTTTTGAATCGTGCCAGTGAGCAATTCCTGCTTAACCCCCTGCTCTTCAGCGGCAACAATGAAAAACGCAAGAACGGGAAGAACCGCACCGTTCATTGTCATTGAAACCGACATCTTATCGAGCGGAATACCGGAGAAAAGTATTTTCATATCTTCAACTGAATCTATGGCAACTCCGGCATTGCCGACATCGCTTACAACACGGGGATGGTCAGAATCGTATCCGCGGTGAGTTGCAAGGTCGAATGCAACCGACAGCCCCATCTGCCCTGCGGCGAGATTCCTGCGGTAGAAAGCGTTGCTTTCTTCGGCAGTGGAAAAGCCGGCGTACTGCCTCACCGTCCATGGACGCTGAACGTACATTGTAGCATAAGGACCGCGCAGAAACGGAGGAATACCCGCCATGTAATTAATATGTTCAAGACTTTTTAAGTCGGCGGAATTGTACAGCGGCTTTACGTCAATCTGCTCCATTGTATGCCAGATGAACTCCTCAACTGTTTTACCGGTTTCTTTCATGAACCGGTTTTCCCATTCGGATTTTGAAACTTTTTCCTTTTTAATATCCAAATTTATATTCGTGAAATCAGGTTTCGTCATTTCAGTTCTCCCGATGTTCCATTTAATTTATCAATCAGTTTCTTCAGTAAAAAATATGCATCCGCTCCGAGATATATAAAGTCATCCACACCGGATTTCTTATGCTCTTCAATCTGCTCTTTCGGATATCCCGCGAGAATGAGGGTTGCATCGGCGGATTCTGATTTTATACCGGCGGTGATAGCAGGCACTATTTCGGGATAAGTATCGTCGGTTGAACATATTACTATAATTTTTGCTCCCGAGACTGCGGCGGCTGAGATTGCCTCAGCAGGTGTATCAAATCCTTTTTCATATATAACATCAAATCCCCCGGTTTCGAAGAAACCGCGCGCGAAATCAGCGCGCGCTTTGTGCTGTTTCAAAGGACCAATTGCTGCAAGAAAGACTTTCGGGAAGTGACCGTTTTTTTCTTTATAATCGAATGATGCATCACGAAGTTCTTCAAACATTTCGGATGCGCGGTGAATTTCGAGAGCCGGAATACTAACGGATTTTTGGTCGCTGCGAAGTGCCGTCGAAACCTCCCCTATCGTAGCACCTCCTCTGAACGCATCAATCACTGAATTCATTAACTCCGAACCTGAAAGTCCGCCGAGATTTGCAACTGAAGACTTATTTTTTTCAATGCGGTATTTCTTAATACATTCAACGCGCTTTTGATAAAATTGATTTTGCTTTGTGTCTTTTGTTTCAGGTTTATCTTCCTTCATATTCGCGTAAGCGTTATTTCCCACGATTATTGATTTGCGTTTCGCAATATCAGTTTTCTTCTGCGCGGCGACTTTTTTAATCGCCGTCTGCGGAATTCCATTTTCAACTGCTTTTATCATTCCGCCGTCTTTCTCAACTGACTGAAATATTTCCCAAGTTTTTTGCGCTATTTCTACGGTTAGTGATTCAATGTAATATGAACCGCCTGCAGGGTCAATTACCTGAGCGAGGTGCGACTCTTCGTTTAAAATAATCTGAGTATTCCTCGCGATGCGGCGTGAAAACTCGTCCGGAGAGCCGAGCGTGTTATCATACGGATTTGTCTGAATACTGTCAGCGCCGCCTATTATTGCCGAGAATGCCTGTGTGGTATTCCTCAGCATATTTACGTATATATCGTACTTGGTCTGATTGTAATAAGATGATTTGGCAAGAATAGAAATTTTTTCCGATTCTTTATTTCCGCCGTAAACCTGAATTATTTTCGACCATAAAATCCTTGCGGCGCGAATTTTAGCAACTTCCATGAAGTAGAACGTGCCGACGCCAAGATTCAGATGAAAATACGGTGCAATTTCATCTATTGTAAAACCGCGCTCCAGCATTTGGTTAATATATTCAACTGCTGTTGATAAAACGTATCCGAGCTCCTGTACGGCACTCGCGCCGGAGTTTATGTAAGGCAATCCGTTTATGCCGATTGGTTTAATAAAGGATTTATTATCTATGCACCACCTCAGTACGGAAGCCATTTCGTCAAAGGAAGATTTAAAATCAACCGGTAATGAACCGTTTTCAAGACTGAAGGCAACAGGGTCGGCAGTGATTTTTCCGGTGATGTTTTCCAATCCGGTTTTATTTTCCTTAGCACAGGCAATCAACATTGACATCAGCGGCAGTGCACTATATCCCGCATTCATGAAAACCGGGAATTTATTCAGGTCAATGGTATTAAGAGCTATTGACAGGTCCGTTGTATTTGAAAGTGACGTACCGCCCGCTCCGACGTCTTCTTTTGAACCACTATCCGGGTCATTCGACTTTAAAGTTGCTTTATCGGGTGTGATATATATCGCATTTTGTCCGCGCTCAAGGTCGCAATTCAAAGCCCGGTTTAATTCTTCAACCGATGAGTACGGCATTTCCTGAGCAATTTTCCACATTCCGGCGTGACAGCCGCCCGAATTCGCTCCGCGAATGTAATTGCCGAAGCCGGGAAACGCTTCTTCTGTTTTAATTTTATCGAGGTCTTCCTGAGTGTAAATCGGAGAGAGGTTTATTTCTTCGTAAGTTTTTGTGATTAATTTCTTTTCGAAAGGTATGCCTTTCAGGTCTTTTTCAACGACTTTTTTCCATTCTTCGATAGTGGTACAGGGAAAGTCATTTCGAAGGTTAAGCTCATCAGATAGTTTATCCATGTGAAATGTTTTACATTATAAAAGTAATCGTACAATATTGTAAATTTAAATGTAAGATTAAATTCACTTTTTCGGTTAACCATAATATAAAGAGGCTTTTTCATTAAATTTACAAAAAGAAGTCACAGCCAAGATCCTTTTTACCACCAAAACACGGAAACACTAAAAAGAACAAGAGCTAAGATCCTTTGCCTGTTTTATAAAAATGTAAAACATAATCACTAAAAACTTGTCCTGAACCCTGTCCTGAATTTATTGCAGGATACGATTTTGCTCTTATTATCAAAAAGTTCTTCTCAGTGCAACTCTGCGTCTTCCCTGCCTGCCTGTCTATGCCAGGTAGACGGCAGGCAGGTCTGTGACCTCTGTATAACTTCTTTTTATTACACATATCTATTCAATATTAGAATTCAGCCAAAGATTACAAGAAACACCTCAAAATTTGCTTGTTTTTAGATGTTTAAAAATTCAACAATATACTGTATAAAAATTAAGCAGTAAAAATGCGCCTTATTTAACAAAAACAACACAATTCTGTAGTGTGTTTACAATTTCAACACACTGGCGTTTATTAAGTTTTACAGAAGCCTTTTAAATATTGTTTTATCAGTTTATTACAGCCCTATCAAACTTGCTATTATTTGGCACGGTAATTGCATCATATAATTACAAAAACAAACTTAAAGACAAAGGAGAAACATCATGGTTATCATATTCTTAATACTCACAATAGCACTGGCAATAACAATAGATTATCTTTTCATCAAAAAGAAAGCAAATGTACCTTCTACATCAGATATTAACATAGTGAGTCCGCTTGTATTCTCAAAAAGGGATAAATTATTTCCGGAAGGATTCCTTTATTCAAAAGGTCATACATGGGCAAGGACAATTGACGAAAGCAGAGTAAAAATCGGTATTGACGATTTTGTCATAAAAGCTCTCGGAAAAGTTAAATTAGATTCAATCGTAAAAACAGGAACAAGCATAAGGAAAGGCGATGTTATTTTCAGCGCTCATTATGAAAATTCGAGTATTAACTTCCGTTCACCGATTGAAGGAATAGTAAATCAGGTCAATGCTGATGTAATCGGCAGAACCATAAGAGACCCGTATGAAAAAGATTGGGGCGTTGTTATAAGACCTTCAAATTTACAGGAAAACTTAACGGCTCTTATCAGCGGAAAAGAAGTTATGCACTGGATGAAAGGCGAATTTAAACGTCTGAAGAACCTGTTAGCTGATAATTCATACACTCCCGAACTCGTCGGTGTGACAATGTACGACGGCGGAAACATTGTAGAGGGCGCAGTTTCTTACATTAAAGAAGACGGTCTTAAAGATTTCGAGGAACAATTTCTGAAGTTTTGACATTGCATTTTACTTAGTTAAGAGTAAATTAACTGATACAATACCCGGATTTTATGCGAAATCCGGGTATTTCTTTTTAAATTGATAGTTTAGAATTACTGTGGTAATTTGAAACATAATTGGTCTTATGAATGTAAAACTCTTCAATAAACTTAGTTTCAGGCTGTTCTTTGTAACTTCACTGATACTTATTCTCATTTTCTCGTTGCATACGTATATAACTATCAGCAATCTGCAGGAGGATATCACGAAATTAAGCGAGCAAAGCGCTTTTAATATCAGTGATATTATTAAACGTTCAACAAGATACAGTATGATGCTCAATAAACGGGACGATATATATCAGATCATAAAGACAATCGGGACAGAGCCGGGCGTGAAACGAATAAGAATATACAATAAGCAGGGCGTCATTACTTATTCGACTGATTCAACCGAACTCATGAAAACTGTTGATATGACAGCGGAAGCCTGCGTTGTTTGCCACGACGGTTCAACAAAACGTTACGTTTCATCCCCAAAAGACAGCATCCGAATTTTCAATTTAACAAAAGATGAACGCGTTCTGGGTCTTATAAACCCGATTGCCAACGAGCCGGATTGTTATAATGCGGATTGTCACGCGCATTCGCCCAAAAACAAACTGACGGGTGTGCTCGATGTTATGGTATCTATGAAAGCGGCAGACCATACGATTAGTACAAACCGAAGAAATATTATTATTACATCACTGCTCATAACATTATTCATTTCCGCCTTCAGCGGTTTGTTTATACTTTTCCTTGTGAATAAACCGCTTAAGAAACTTCATGTGGGCATCGCCGAACTCGGAAAAGGAAACCTGGATTACAGGATTAAGATAAGAACGCGCAGTGAACTGGGTAAAATTGCGGGGGAGTTTAACGATATGTCAAAAAAACTTTCGCTTGCTTATAATGAAATAAAAGACCTGTCGGATAACCTGAACGTTAAAGTCGAAGAAAAAACAAAGGAACTGAAATCAATTTACGGGCAGATTGTTCAGATGGAAAAACTTGCTTCACTCGGCAAACTAAGCGCTACAGTTGCGCACGAAATTAATAATCCTCTTGAAGGTATTCTTACTTACAGTAAGCTGATAGCGAAGAAATTAAAAGAGGTAAATACAGACGGACTTCACGATAAAAGCATTAAATACCTTACGCTGATATCCGAAGAATCTTCCCGCTGCGGGAAAATTGTGAAAGACCTGCTGTTATTTTCTCACAGGGATAACGAAGAATTCATACAGGCTGACCTCGTGCAGATTATTGACAAGTGCGGAATGCTTATAAATCACCATCTCGCGATGAACAACCTTACACTCGTTAAGAATTGCAGGTTCGAGTCTTTTGTAATTGTCTGCCATCCGCAGAAAATTCAGCAGGCGCTCATATCGCTTTTAATTAATTCTATAGAGTCTATGACAAACCGCAGCGGCAGTATAGAATTACGTCTCGAAGAGGAAAAAGGAGAGGCGGTAATTCATGTAATTGACCAGGGATCGGGAATTCCCGAGAAAGATTTACCGCATATTTTTGAACCGTTTTTTACTACAAAAGAAGCCGGCAAGGGAACAGGACTCGGTCTTGCAGTTGTATTCGGAATAATAAATTCACATAAAGGAAAAATTGAAGTCGAGAGAAGCACGGCGGCAGGAACAACTTTTAAAATAACATTACCAATAGAACAGAATTACTAAAATGAACAAAGAAAGTATTTTAATTGTAGATGACGAAAGAATCGTAAGGGAATCCCTCACGCACTGGTTTGAAGAAGAAGGTTACACTTTAAGTTCAGCCGAAAGCGGTGAGGCGGCGCTTAAGATATTTGACAAAGGGAAATATGACCTTGCTCTTCTCGATATGAAAATGCCGGGAATGAGCGGACTTGAATTGCTGACTAAGATAAAAGAGATTGACAATGATTGTTTCGTCATTCTCATAACTGCATTCGCGTCTGTGCCGACCGCTATACAGGCTTTGAAAGACGGAGCTTATGATTACGTTACAAAGCCGGTTGACCCGGACGAGCTGAACAATCTTGTTCGTAATGCACTTGAACAGAGAAGGCTGAGAAAAGAAAATGCACAGCTGAAAGATAAGATTGAGCTGTTAGTTGTTCCGGAAAACCTCGTCGGCGAAAGCATCCAGATGAAGAAAGTTCTTGAGATGGTTACTACAGTGGCGGCAACCGACACAACAGTTATGATACGCGGCGAAAGCGGCACCGGAAAAGAACTTGTTGCCAAAGCTATTCATCAGAACAGCAGAAGAAAATATTTCCCGATAATCACCGTAAATTGCGGAGCGCTGTCGGAATCCCTGCTCGAAAGCGAATTATTCGGACATGAAAAAGGTTCTTTTACGGGCGCGCATTTCAGGCGTAAAGGAAAATTTGAAATAGCGAATGGCGGCACAATTTTCCTCGATGAAATCGGAACTATATCGGTTAAGATGCAGGTGGAAATTCTGCGTGTTATCGAATCACGCAAGTTTAACCGCGTCGGCGGGAATGAAATTGTGGAAAGCGATTTCAGAATTATTACTGCGACGAACGAAGACCTTGAAAAGTTAATTGAAGAAGGGAAATTCAGGAAAGACCTGTATTACAGGCTTAATGTAATTACATTACCTATACCACCGCTCCGTGAAAGGAGAGAAGATATACCGATTCTGGCGGAACATTTTCTGAAAAAATACTGCGAAATGATGGGGCGGAATGTTAAAGGTATTTCTGCCGAAGCTATGGATTTTATGATGAACTATCAATGGCTGGGAAATGTGCGTGAACTCGAAAACGCGATTGAAAGAGCTGTCGTTATCGGAAAAACTGACTTAATAAAAGCCGAAGACCTCCCTTTCAATAAAAGCAATACGAATGCTGATATTTCTCCCGAAGGCGATCTCAGCCTTTCGGCAATTGAAAAGAAATATATAGAAAAAGTACTCGAGCAGAATAACTGGAATATCTCACGAAGCGCCAATTTGCTGAAGATTGACAGAGTTACATTATACAATAAAATGAGTAAATTCGGACTTCGAAAACCATCCTGAATATGGACCTGAATATCGCGCCTCTTGGATTCTCGAATGACTACCTTTTACGCAGGTTAATTCTCACACTTTCACACATTTTCAGGGAAGTGAAAGTATTTTATCCTTTGATTAATGTTGAGAATTCATATTCAATCACCCGAAGACAGTACCACTCAACACACATACTTGAATCGGTAATTAAATCAAGTGCCAGCACGCAGGGATATCACCTGATTTTAACGGAACTTGACCTTTTTGTGCCGGTGCTGACATATATTTTCGGCGAGGCACAGCTAAAAGGCAGATATTCAATTGTTTCCCTGCGGCGTCTGCATGAAGAATTTTATTCCGAAGATTCAAACGATGAAATTTTGTTTGAACGTACGAGAAAAGAAGTACTGCATGAGCTCGGGCATAACTTCGGTTTACATCACTGCATAGACTGGGACTGTGTTATGCACTCTTCCAATAACGTCGAGGAAGTAGATATTAAAGGAGAATATTACTGCCGTTTTTGTGTTAATGAAATCAGAGAAAATAACATCGCTATTCCCGAATTTATTCAATTTCCCTGACTATTCACAAGATATTATAGTCAGAATACTCTCAACCGGCAATAATTACTGTTTTTCTTTTTATTTACAAATCAAGTTAAATCAGTTGCTATTGGTTATTCTTTTGTTTAACTTGTCCACGATAGAAAGCATAATCGTGCACTCGCAAGTATGCTTCCCGTTTTTTATTATTGAGAAAGTTTTATTTCATTGAATGTAATTTCTGGTTTTCTTCAGTTTTCAACTTCATTTGACATATTTTCTTCCGGGGATTTACTGGTCTGCATTAGATAATACGAATTATCTTAATATCACATTTTATTAAAAATGCCAGCGCCTGTTTGGCGCCGGTTAAAAAACGTCCGATGAAGGACAGGAGAAAATTAAATGAACATTTATGTTGGAAACATTGCAAGAGAATCCACCGATGAAGAAGTAAAAGCAGTATTCGATGAATTCGGTACAGTTGAAAGTGTAAATCTTATCAGAGATAATTACACTAAAATGCTGAAGGGATTCGGCTTTATAGAAATGCCCTCAACAGAAGAAGCTGAAAAAGCTATCAAGAGCCTTGACGGTCAGTTATTCAACGGCAGACCGCTCATAGTAAACGTCGCAAAACCTAAAACCGAAGGCGGAAGCAGGAACAGAAGCAACAGCAGAGGCGGCGGCGGATACGGCGGCGGCGGTAACAGCAGAGGCGGCGGCGGCGGATACGGCGGCGGCAACAGAAGCGGCGGCGGTAACAGGTACTAATATTCGATTGTAACACGGTTCGTTTTAAATAATTTAGAATATTTATACAAAACCCATTCTCCGGTTACGGGGAATGGGTTTTTCTTTTATATATAAGTATTAATTTTTACTCTTCAAGTGTTGATATATTCCCCGGGTCTTCACCCAGCGCACGTGCTTTCAGTACACGACGCATAATTTTACCGCTTCTTGTTTTCGGAAGCACATCAACAAATTCAACCGATTCGGGTTTGGCAATCGGACCTACTTCATGCCCGACATGATATATCAAATCTTCTCTGAGTTTCTCTGATTTTTCAAATCCGGATTTTAAAATAACGAATGTATGTATTGCGTTACCCTTCAGTTCATGCGGCAAACCGATTGCCGCGGCTTCGGCTACTGCCGGATGGCTTACAAGCGCACTTTCGATTTCCGCTGTTCCAAGCCTGTAGCCTGATACTTTCAGCACATCGTCTGTACGCCCTATTATCCAGTAATATCCGTCTTCGTCACGCTTTGCCGAGTCACCGGTAAGATACATGCCGTCATACTTGCTCCAGTATTTTTCAATATACTTATCAGGGTCTTTATAAATTGTGCGCATCATAGCCGGCCATGGTGTCTTAATCACAAGGAAACCTTCTTCATTATCTTTCACGGGATTTCCGGCTTCATCGAGTATATCCATTTTAAGTCCGGGGAAGGGTTTCGTACCCGAGCCGGGCTTTAACGGCATACATGGCATCGGAGTTATCATGAAAGAACCCGTCTCGGTCTGCCACCACGTATCCATTATCGGGCAATTGTTCTTCCCTATTACACGGTGATACCATCGCCATGCTTCGGGATTAATCGGTTCCCCTACCGAGCCGAGTATTCTCAGCGAAGATAAATCATGTCTGTTCGGCCATGCCTCGCCAAAACGCATTAACCCCCGAATAGCAGTAGGCGCCGTGTATAAAATTGTTATTCCGTATTTTTCTATTATCTGCCACCATCTGTTCGGGAAAGGATAATTGGGCGCACCTTCATACATCATTGATGTAGCGCCGTTAAGCAGGGGTCCGTAAACTATATAACTGTGTCCTGTAACCCAGCCCGGGTCTGCCGCGCACCAGTAACGGTCTTCATCATTTATATCAAATACATATTTGAATGTAGAGTATGTGCCGACCATATATCCGCCGTGTGTATGAAGTATGGCTTTCGGTTTACCTGTAGTACCCGATGTATACAGCATGAAAAGCGGGTCTTCGGCGTCAACCTTTTCAATATCATTCTTGGAATTTATTATCGGCAGGTTCACAAGTTCATGATACCAGATGTCGCGTCCGAACTCCATATTAACCGGCTCCCCGGTCCGCTTCACCACAAGCACACTTTCAACGCTCGCCGCGCGCTGAAGAGCTTCATCTGCAATAGCTTTAAGAGGAATAATTTTTCCGCGCTGATAAGCTCCGTCGCATACGATTAAAACTTTTGAATGGCTGTCTTCAAGTCTTTCGTGAAGGGATTCAACTGAAAATCCGCCGTAAACCACCGAGTGCACAGCTCCGATTCTTGCGCAGGCAAGCATTCCCATGGCAAGCTCCGGAATTCTTCCCATATACAAAGTAACGCGGTCGCCTTTCTGAACTCCCAGACTTTTAAGCACATTGGCGAAACGCGAGACTTCACGGTGAAGAGCAAAATATGAAAAGATTCTCGATTCGCCTTTCTCACCTTCCCAGATTAATGCAACTTTGTTTTTCCTGTAAGTTTTAAGGTGCACGTCAAGGCAGTTATAAGCAATGTTGGTCTTTGCTCCCGTAAACCATTTGTAAAAAGGTTTCTTCGTATCATCAAGTACTTTATCCCATTTTTCAAACCACTCCAGTTCTTCAGCTTCTTTTGCCCAGAAACCTTCAAGATTTTCAGAAGCAAATTTATCCATCTCATTCCAGTCCTTAACAATTGCATTATTAAGAATATCCTCTGACGGATAATAAACATCACCTGATAATTTTTTCATAACCGGTTTTTTAAAGTTTATGGTAACTACTCAGACACTGTGTTA